>Ga0315284_10006785_pt1 | contig 16312 bp, 9 predicted proteins | sample YL17G09_16_MG_FD_203696 | JGI IMG/M metagenome (GOLD analysis project Ga0315284, IMG submission 203696) | Sediment microbial communities from Yellowstone Lake, YNP, Wyoming, USA - YL17G09_16 | ecosystem: Environmental > Aquatic > Freshwater > Lake > Sediment | place: USA: Wyoming | collected... | reverse complement strand
TATCCTGGCACCAGCGCATGGGCTCTTGATCACCACCCGTACCTGCTCTCAACGGCCAACCGTGCGCTGGGCGAAGGTGCACCCAGTGGACCTGAACGAGGCGGAAACCAGACGGCGCCTGATCGACGAGGACCTTCGGCTCGCCGGTTGGGAGCTGGACGACCCCTCCAAGGTCATCCAAGAGCTTGACATCAAGCTGAGCGACCCCACACCGCCGCGAGTGGCTGAGCCGGAGGGCCCGTGGGCTGGACACCAGTTCGCGGACTACGGGCTCTTGATGCACGGCAAACCGGCCGCTGTTGTCGAAGCCAAACGCACCAGCAAGGACGCAGAGCTTGGCAGAGAGCAGGCGCTGCGCTACGCCACAAATTTGCAGCGGATCCACGGTGGGCCGCTTCCTTTCATCCTCTACACGAATGGCTACGAGACGTTTCTCTGGGAGCACGGGTTCTATCCGCCTGTGAAGATCCACGGATTCCCGACGCAAGATGACCTCGAGTGGATGGCCCAGCGGCGGCAGGCCAGGAAACCTCTTTCTGTCGAGCTGATCGACTCGAGGATCTCAGGGCGCGACTACCAGATCGCCGCCATTCGCGCCATCCTAGAGGGCCTCGAGGCGAAGCGCACGAAGTTCCTGCTGGTAATGGCCACCGGCACCGGCAAGACGCGCACCGCGGTCTCGCTAATCGATGTCCTCTTCCGCGCTCGTTGGGCCAAGCGGGTGCTCTTCCTGGTGGATCGCATCGCGCTTCGCGATCAAGCGCTCGCGGCGTTCAAGGAGTTCATGCCGTCGGAGCCCGTCTGGCCGCAGGAGGCTGAGAAGAGCTTCGCCAGGGACCGGCGGATATTTGTGACGACATACCCGACGATGCTCCACCTGGTCCAAAACGACGAATCACCCGCCACCTGGATCTCCCCGCACTTCTTCGACGTCGTGATCGCAGACGAGAGCCATCGCAGCATCTACAACATCTACCAGCAAGTCCTTGGCTACTTCAACGCCATCAAGATTGGCTTGACGGCGACACCGACAGACAGGATCGATCACGACACGTTCCAACTCTTCGACTGCGAGACCTACGACCCCACCTTTGCCTACTCCTACGACGAGGCGATCTCCCACGAGCCGCCATATCTATGCGACTTCGAGGTGCTGAAAGTTCGCTCCAAGTTCCAGATCGAAGGCATCCAGGGCGGAGCACTCCCGCCCCAGGTCCAAGCGCGCCTCGTCGCCGAAGGGAAGGACATCGAGGACATCGATTTCGAAGGCACCGACCTCGAACGCAAGGTCACGAACTCTGGCACCAACGCTCTGATCGTGCGGGAGTTCATGGAGGAGTCCGTCAAGGACCCGTCAGGGACGTTGCCAGGCAAGACCATCGTTTTCGCCATTTCCAAGGGACATGCACGCAGGCTCGAAGCAATCTTCGACCGGCTCTACCCGGAGCATGCCGGGCGCGTCGCCCGTGTTTTGGTCTCTGACGACCGGTTCGTCTATGGCAAGGGTGGCCTGCTTGAGCAGTTCAAGACGCAGGACATGCCTCGCGTTGCCATCTCGGTCGACCTGCTCGACACCGGCGTTGACATCCACGAGGTAGTGAATCTCGTATTTGCCAAGCCGGTCTACTCGTACGTCAAGTTCTGGCAGATGATCGGCCGCGGCACCAGGGTGCTTGACGCCGACCCGCTAAAGCGCCGTCAATGGTGTCCCGAGAAAGACCGGTTTCTCATCATCGACTGCTGGGGCAACTTCGAGTTCTTCAACATGAACCCGAAGGGGCGAGAGCCGGACCTCCAGACGCCGCTGCCGGTGCGGCTGTTCAGGGCGCGTCTCGACAAGCTCGAGGCCGCGACGATCCTCGCCCGGGCCGATGTCACTGAGCCAGTTAAGGATGACCTGCGCGCCGATCTCCAAGACTTGCCCAGGAACAACGTTGTCGTGAGGGAAGCCGCCTCCAACCTTGCCCGCGCTCGCGATGAACAATTCTGGAAACACCTCGCCGCATCCGATCTCGTCTTCTTGCGCTCGGTGATTGCACCGGTCCTTCGTGCCCGCTCCGAGGCCGACTTCAAGGCGCTGCGCTTTGAGACCGAGGTTGTGGAGCTGGGCACCACGCTTCTCCAAGAAAACCACGAGGCGCTCGAAGCGATCCGGGAGAGCATTCTGCTTCAGGTAGCCGAACTCCCTCTCAGCGTTAACGTTGTGGCGAGGGAACGCGAGCTCATCGAGGCAGTGCAAGGCCCGAACTGGTGGGCCAACCTGACCGATGAGAAGTTGCGAGAGCTGGTTCGTCGGCTTTCGCCGCTCATGCGCTTCCGCCAGCGCCGTTCGGACCCGATGATGAAGCTCGACATCGAGGACCTGCTCGCCACCAAGGAATGGATCGAGGTGGGGCCCGAACACGAGCGTATGACCTCGTCGGCGTACCGCGCCAGGGTCGAGAGCTACATCCAGGAGCTTGTGAGGTCCAACCCGCTGCTGGCCAGGATCAAGGCTGGTGAGGTGGTTTCTGATGATGAGATCCACGGGCTGGCGGAGCTGCTCGAGCGCCAAGACCCGCACATCACAGTGCAACTCCTCCGCAAGGTGTACCACCACCGCAGCGCCGATTTCGTGCGCCTCTTGCGCCACGTTCTGGGCGTCGAGCGCCTCGAGTCGTGGCCGGAAGCGGTGACCCAGGCCTTCGACGCGTTCATCGCCGCCCATACCACCCTCACAGGTTTGCAGATCCGATTCCTCCAGACGCTCAAGACCTTCATCCTGCAAACGGGTAAGCTCGCCAAAGAAGACCTGGTCGCCCCGCCGTTCACCCAGCTCCACCCCCGCGGCATACGTGGCGTTTTCAAGCCCGCCGAGATCGAAGAGGTGATGCAAATGGCAGGGCGCCTCGTGGCATAGCCAACCGGCTTGATGAGTGGTACGATTTACGTGAAACGGGGTAATAATGTCTTGTTGTTACCTCAATTAGACTCACCGTTACCTCGTTTCGAGGAGGGACATGCCGCATTCGCTCGATCCCATCTATCTGCAGAACTTGAGCTTCGCTTCCGAGGACGCCTCAACGCTCCAGAAGATAGGCGAGTACAAGGGCAAGCAGGCACTGTTCACTCAGCAGACCCCTGAGATCCTGGAGTCTCTGCGCCAGGTGGCAATCGTCGAGTCAACCGAGTCCTCGAACCGGCTCGAGGGGATCACCGCGCCGCGGGAGCGCGTCGAGGCGATCATCCTCAAGGCCTCGATGCCGGCGACACGGTCCGAGCAGGAGATCGCCGGCTACCGCGACGCGCTGGCGCTGATCCACGAATCGGCCCGACACATGGGGTTCACGGTCAACGTGGTCCTGCAGCTCCATTCGATGATCTACCGCTATCTGCCCGCCGAGGGCGGCCGTTGGAAGATGGCTGACAACGAGATCGTCGAACGCAAGCCCGACGGTTCGCTCCGCCGAGTGCGGTTCCGCGCCGTCTCGGCCGTCGCCACGCCCGGCGCTATGGAACAACTCATCCAGCGCTACGGGGCGGCCACCACCGAGCTGGCCGTCGAGCCGCTGGTTGCAGTACCCTCGGCCGTCTTCGATTTCCTCTGCATCCATCCGTTCACCGACGGCAACGGCAGGACCGCGCGGTTGCTCACCATGCTGCTCCTCTATCACTTCGACTACGAGGTTGGGCGCTACATCAGCCTCGAGCGCATCTTCGAAGAGTCGCGAGAGACCTACTACGAGGCGCTGGAGGCGTCGTCCAAGCACTGGCACCAGAGCCGCCACGATATCCGCCCGTGGCTGCGCTACTTCTGGGGCGTGATGCTCCGCGCCTACCGCGAGTTCGAGGAGCGCGTCGGCCAGGTCACGACCGGCCGCGGCGCCAAGACTGCGCATATCCGCCGCGTGGTCGAGCGCAGGGTCGCGCCGTTCGCAATCTCGGAGATCGAGGCGGAGTGCCCGGGAATCAGTCGGGACATGATCCGCGTGGTGTTGCGGCGACTGCGCGAAGAGGGCGTGCTCGACGTGGAGGGCGCCGGCCGCGGCGCGCGTTGGTCGAAGCGTTCGCCCGACCCGGCGCGCCCCAACCACGGTGGCCGCGGCGGGGCACGCAACACAAGGAAACCGAAGTGACGGAGCAACGATGCTGACACCCGCGATTCGCTCGAAAGTAGACGCCCTGTGGGACAAGTTCTGGTCCGGCGGAATCGCCAACCCGCTCACCGCGATCGAGCAGATCTCGTATCTGCTGTTCATGCGGCGGCTCGACGCCATGGACCGCAAGGCGCAGGAGGACGCCGAGTGGCTCGGCAAGCCCTCCACATTGCTGTTCGCCGGGAACGACGATTTGCGCTGGAGCCAGTTCCGCCACCTGCCCGGCGACGAGATGCTCGCCCATGTGCGCGACCGTGTGTTCCCGTTCATCAAGTCCCTCGGCGGCGAGTCGGAGCCGTTCGCTCGCGCCATGCAGGACGCTGTGTTCATCATCCCCAAGCCTTCCCTGCTCGTCGAGGCAGTGGGGATCGTGGACGAGATCTACGGCGAGATCGAGCGCGAGCGCCAGGCCAACGGGCAGACGTTCCACGACACTCAAGGCGACCTCTACGAGTACCTGCTCTCGGAGATCGCCACCGCCGGCAAGAATGGGCAGTTCCGCACGCCGCGCCACATCATCCAGATGATCTGTGCGCTCATCGACCCAAGGCTCGGCGAGGAGGTGTGCGACCTCGCCTGTGGCACCGCCGGCTTCCTCCTTGGCGCCTACCAGCACATCCTCACTCAGCACACGAGCCCGGACCTGCGCCACACGGATGAGAACGGCCTGGAGCGCGGCCTCGTCGGCGACCAGCTCACCGACGAGCGGCAGTGGCGCGTCCTCAAGGGGCGCACCTTCACCGGCTTCGACTTCGACACCACGATGGTGCGCATTGGCCTGATGAACTTGCTTCTGCACGGCATTGATCGGCCCAACCTGCACTACATGGACACCCTCTCCAAGCGCTACGACGAGCGCGATCGCTACGACGTGGCGCTCGCCAACCCGCCGTTCAAGGGCAGCATCGACAAGGGTGACATCAACGAGGACCTCCAGCTCGCCACCACCAAGACCGAGCTGCTGTTCGTCAACCGCATCATCAACGTGCTGCGAATCGGCGGACGCGCCGGCGTCATCGTCCCGGACGGCGTCCTCTTCGGCTCGTCCAAAGCTCACCGCGCGCTGCGCACGATGTTGCTCGAGAAATGCGAGCTACAGGGCATCGTCAAGATGCCCGCCGGCGTGTTCAGGCCATACGCCGGCGTCAGCACAGCGGTTCTGCTCTTCGTCAAAGGCGGCCGCACCGAGCGCGTCTGGTTCTACGACATGCAAGCAGACGGCTACTCCCTCGACGACAAGCGCGACAAGATCGACGCCAACGACATCCCCGACGTCCTCGCCCGCTGGCGCGCCCGCGACCCAAAGAAGGACACCGACCGCGCCGCCAAGTCGTTCTTCGTCCCCGCCGACGAGATCAAGGCCAATGCCTACGACCTCTCCATCAACCGCTACAAGGAGGTCCGCTACGAGGAGCAGCAGTACGACCCGCCCAAGGTCATCCTCGCCCGCCTCCGCGCCCTCGAGGACGACATCCGCAAGGACATCGACGAACTGGAGGGGATGCTCCGGTGACGTGGCCAGTGGTCCCCCTTCGTGACTTGATTTGTCTCGCCGACAGCGGGACCTGGGGCGACGAAGCTCCTGAGGGAGCCGGCTTCCCAGTCCTTCGAAGCTCCAACATCCAGGGAGGGCGCCTGGACCTCTCGGAGGTTGCGTGGCGTTTGATCCCCGAAGCGAATACCGCCCGGCGTCTACTTCAATCGGGCGATCTGCTAATAACGAAATCGAGCGGTAGCCCGGACTTGATCGGCAAATGCTGCCAGTTCACCCAGCCCGAGGGAGGAACGAAGTTCTACTTCTCGAACTTCACGCTACGACTGCGAGCAGACCACAACCGCGCCGATAGCAGATGGCTCTTTTTCTGGCTGTCTTCGCCGCGCGGGCGCGCTGTGCTTGCGGCGATGAACACTACAACGTCCGGGCTACGGAACCTCAATATCGGCCTCTACCTCTCCCAGTTGGTGCCGGCGCCCCCAGTGACCGAGCAGCGCCGCATCGCGGCCGTCCTCGACAAGGCCGACACCATCCGCCGCAAGCGCCAGCAGGCGCTCCAGCTCACCGACGAACTGCTCCACTCCGCCTTCCTCGACATCTTCGGCGACCCCATCACTAATCCCAAGGGATGGGGTTCGGATCTCCTCGGCAATCGTCTCACCTTCTTGACCAGCGGCTCTCGCGGGTGGGCCGACTACTACTCAAAGTCGGGGCGCCTCTTCTTGAGAATCCAGAACGTGGGCCGCAACAGAATGCTTCTTGACGACGTTGCATACGTGCAACCCCCTGACACGACCGAGGCGCAGCGGACCCTGGTGCGACCCGGCGACGTGCTGCTCAGCATTACCGCCGACCTGGGCCGGACTGCGGTCGTCCCGAAGGGCCTTGCGCCGGCTCACATCAATCAGCACCTCGCGCTGCTCCGCCCCTCAGGTCTCGAGCCTCTTTACCTCGCAGCGTTCCTGGCGTCTGAGGGCGGCCAGGCCCAGCTTCTGCGGCTCAACAGGCAGGGCGTTAAGGCTGGCCTCAACTTCGATGACATCAGGTCAATCTCAATCCTCGTACCACCAGCGGCTCTGCAACAGTCGTACGCTCTCTTCCAGCTACGGCTGGAGGGGCTCGAGACACGATACGCAAGCGCAGCGGAGGAAGGAGAACAGCTGTTCAACTCTCTCGTCCAGCGCGCCTTCTGCGGTGAGCTTGACTACGGCACTGCATCCGGCGCCCTGCGAAGCGGGTGCGTCGGATGACCAGGTTCCACGTCGACCTCGACCGTCGCTTTCGGAAAGTATCGCCGGACATCGACGTAGAACAGGCCGCAGTGGACAGCTACGCCGCGGAGCTCTTCGGCCACACTTCTGCCTTGTCGTGGGCCGACCTGCTGGCAATGCCGCGCGTCGTTATTCTGGGCGAGCCCGGTAGTGGCAAAACCCACGAACTGCGGCAACGAGTAGACTCGCTCCGCACCGCCGGCCATGTCGCTTTCTTCGTTCCGCTGGAGCGCTTGGTAAGCGAGCCACTTGAGAAAATCCTCGATCCAGAAGATTCACCAACACTGAGGCGCTGGCTCAAGAGCACGACCAATGCCTTCTTCCTGCTCGACTCGGTCGATGAATCGAAGCGTCGTTCCCATCGCGACTTCCTGACCGCGCTCGATCGGTTCAGGGGCAGCACTTCCACAAGGCTCGACCGGGCAACTGTGATCATCAGCTCAAGGATTACCGAGTGGCGACCCAAGACAGACAGCCATGAGGTCGAGAACCGCCTGAGAGCCCCCGGGCCTGTTCCGGGAAAGGAGGACCGATCCGCGGGGCCAGTGGTGGTCCAGATCGAGGCGCTGGACCAGGAACGCGTCACACGTATTGCCCACGCGGTGGTGGGCAACATCCCTGGGGACAGGTTTGTCCAAGCCCTCGACGAATACCATGCCTGGGCGTTTGCCCGACGGCCTCTCGATGTCATCGCTCTTCTCGACTACTGGAAGCAGCATGGCTCGCTCGGAACTCTGCGGGAACTCGTGGAGTTCGACGTCGAGAACAAGCTGAGGGAGACCCGCGAGCGAGCCCAAGAGGATCCGCTCAGCCCCCGGCAGGCACGCCAGGGAGCGATGGCGCTCGCTGCCGCTACGGTTTTCTGTCGCCGTCTGGAGTTCCGTGTTCCCGATGATGCACTGGCGGAACCGGTCGAAGCGATGGATTCTGCCGGCTGCCTTCCGGCCGATTGGCGGCCTGAGCTTCACAAAGCCCTTTTGAACCGCGCCTTGTTCGACGGTGCGAGCCTCGGACGCATCCGCTTTCACCACCGCCGCGTAGCCGAGTACCTTGCGGCACAGTGGCTGGAAGAGCGGAGGGCCCAAGGCTGCCCTTTCGAAACGCTTGAGGAGCTCCTTTTCGATCTCCACACGCAACCGCCCGTCTTGCGACCGGCACTCGCCCCGGTGACAGCGTGGTTAGCGTGCGGAGATCGCCCATGGAACGAGTTGGTGCGCGCGAAGATCCTTGACGCTGACCCGGCGTTGTTCCTCAGGTTCGGCGATCCAGCCTCCCTGCCCCTTGAATACAAGAGGGACTTGCTCCGTCAATTGTCGCAGCTCTACGCCGGCCGACAGCGCGTGTGGATTGACGCTGAGCCTGAAGCCCTCGCACGTATCGCCGACTCCCGTTTGGCTGGCTTGATTCGCGAACTTGTCGCGGACCGGGGCACTTCAACGGACGTCCGTGAGCTGTTGTTGCTGCTGATTCGCTACGGGCGCCTGACCGACTGTCTTGATGTCGCGCACGACGTGGTGGCCGACCCCCAAGAGCCCGAGCGGTTGAAGCTGTATGCTGCTGCGGCGATACGCGATGCCGGGGATGTCGAGGCCAAGCGCCGGCTCGCGTCGGCCGCAGCGGGATTCTCAGCCATCAGCTCCTCCCTGTGTGCCGTTGTCTGCGAAGCCGTTTACCCAGCAGCAATCGGCCCGGAAGCATTGGTGGCCCTACTCGGCAAGGTGGAGGGAGTGTCGCGCCAGGTGGTGGGAGAGCTGCCGTGGAGGCTGCAGCACCTGTTCGAGAGTGCCCTGCGCCGTGAGCACCAGCTCAGCGTCCTTCAAGGTTTGCTGAACCTTGCTCGCACGCCCCCACACATCCGCGACGGGAACAAGGAGAGCCCGATATCTCGGCACGTCTATTGGGCTGGTGATGTGGCCCTGGGCGTCGTCGGCCAGGTCCTCGCGCAAGAGCATCTCGACACCCCAACGAACGAGGCTTTGTCTGAAGCACTGGCGTTTCTCTGGCCCCACCGGCGTCTCTTCGACGAGAGCCTCGCCGAACGGAGGGCAATCACCGAGGGCCTTAGTCGTCACCGCGAGGTGCGCCGAGCCTACACCTGGCGTCGGGTTGCTGACCTGCTTGCTGCAAAGACGAAAAGGGACCTTCGCGCCTGGGACGTCCTTGAGTATGACGACCCGTTTCGCCTTGGCCAACCTGACCTCGAATGGCTTTGCCAGGACGTCGAGAGCCCCCAGGAGCCAGCCGACCCGCACCTGGCCCTTTCGCTAGCTGTTGACGTTTGGGAATGCCTCGGCCGGCCGCACCACTGGAGACGGAAAATTGCTCGTGCCGCCCGGCGCGACGCCAATCTGAGGCGTCTGGCACGAACCAAATTGCGGCCGTCGTTGTCCCTCCAGCTCCAGCGACTCTGGTACCGGTACCTTCGGGACAGCATCGCGAGCCGGTGGTGGTGGCGCCGTCGCCAGCAGCATTTACGCAACGTCGTGCAGAAGCTGCAAGAAAGGTGGTTCCTGCTCCGCAACCTGCGGCGACTTGCCTCAGGCGAGCCCGCCAGATGGCTTGCGCACCTGGCTGCTGGGGCTGCGACCGGCGATCGTTGGACAGCCGCTTCTTGGGATCAAGTGGCTAAGAGAAGGGGCAAGTGGGTCGCCCAGGCGGTTCGGGAGGGATGCAAGCGGGCCTGGCCGGGTTATGTGCCATGGCTGCCTCACGAAAAACCTGAAGCAAGCCCGACATATGCGGGGGTGTGCGTTGGTCTCTCCGGCATCGCGGCCGCACTCGCGGATGGTGACCTGTCTGCGTCCAAGATGTCCACCGAGGAAGCTGCCTTGGCCACGCGCTACGCCGTGAATGAGCTGAATGCGTTTCCTCCCTGGTTCTTCGACCTCGCGAAGCACCATCCAGAGGCGGTTGGTGGGGTTCTGTGCGAGTGCGTATCGGGAGAGTGGGCGCTGCCGCCAACGAAGGACTCGTTCCATGGTGTAACGGCGCATCTGCGGTGGCAGGGGGACCAACTCTTGCCCCTTGTGGAGAACGCGCTTCTCGCTTCGCTCGAGCGGGCTGATCCGGCGCAGCCGAGGATATTGGAAGACGTGTTGGCCCTGCTCTTGAAGTTCGGATCCAGTCACCTGGGCCTATTGGCCAATCTCGCCGCACAAAGGGCGCCGAGCTACGATCCTCTCGACTATCGCCACACACTTTGGACGTCGGTCTGGCTGCAGACGGACGCTCTGTCCGCAATTGAGTATCTGAAGAATCGCCTGCCAGCCGTTGACAAGGCAGTGGACGTGGTGATCGGGCTCTGCGTGACCTTGCAGGGCAGACGTGACGCCAACCCATTGCTGGCCGCGAACTCTTCCTACCTCGCGCCTGCCTCCATGCGGCAGTTCATCCCACTCGTCTACAGCCATTTGAAACCATCCGAAGACATCGTACGCCAGGCCGGTTTCTCCTACAGCCCAACGAATCGGGATGACGCCCAGGACATGCGCGATCGACTGCTCGCGCAGCTCGCGGAGTCCGACGAGCCGGATGCGGAGGCTATGCTCCTGGATCTAAGGGAAGCGCCGGTCCTCAACCACCGCCGCGACTGGATCCTGCACCTAGTGGAGCAACGCCGCATGCGGCGGGCCGACCTTCCAGCGTGGGACCCTCGCAAGATTCAGACCTTCACGCGAGAATTCGAGACAGATCCGAAGAATGATTACGAGCTATTCATGATCGCCAAACGCCGGCTGTCCGACATCAAGAATTCCATAGAGCGAGCGGACATCAGCGCGCGTGGAGACCTCGGCGGCGACCCTGACGAGCCAAGGCTTCGTGGTTGGCTTGCGAGGGAATTGCGTAAGTCGTCACGCAGCCGTTACACAGTCCCACAAGAAGAAGAGATCGATCGCGCACAGCGCCCGGACCTACGAATTGAGGCCCCTGGGGTTGGGGTTGTGCCTATCGAGGTGAAGTGGGCAGACGACTGGACTGGCCCCGAGCTGTTTGAACGCCTCGAGAACCAGCTCGTTGGGCAGTACCTGCGGGCTCATGATGTCCACTACGGTGTCTATCTTCTCGGCTACAAAGGGACGAAGAAGGAGTGGGCGCATCCGACCGGGGACCGTCGCGTCCCGTTCAGTCAGCTCATTGAGAGCCTTCAGGCTCGCGCCGACCAGATCGTCCGCGAGCGTACTGATATCCACGATGTTTTCGTGATGGGAATCGACTTCACGTGATGGCTGCGGACGTTACCCGTGGCCGACTGCCGGCGGGATCGAAGGGCGCTCAGGGAGGACGAGGCTTGTGATTCGTGACCCGCTCTTCCGCGCCATCCTTGAGCGTCTCGGCGAGGACCTTGACGACAAAGTGTTCGAGCTCTTCGCCGTCGAGGTTGTGCGACAGGACTTCACGTCGGCTGTGCCTGTGCTTGGCGGCTCCGACGCCGGCCTCGACGGCGCAGTCGGGAGCATCGATGGCCCGCGCGGCGCGCAGAGACATCCCGGGCCGCTGGTACGCGGTTAACACCCGCGAGTCGATCCGGGATGAGACGTTGCGGGCGGGACTGGTGCGCACAGGAGCAGCCATCGAACGGCAGGGGTTGGCGACGACATCGGCCAAGCCGCGGTGTGCGCTGGCCGCAGACTTCGCAGCGCTGTTCGAGGAGAAGATCGGACAGCGCGAGCTGGCGAGGCGGATCGAGGCATGGCAACAGGCCCACCTGAGCGCTGCGGCGCTCGCTTGACTGCGGCTGATCCGCGCGGGGCTGGCCGCCCAGACCGACGGAAAACAGGTGCCCGTCACCTTCCCCAACGGCGAGGTTCGTCGGATGGCGCCGGGCACAAGTTCGGTGATTAGCAAGGCGGTCATTGAGGAGTTTGCACGCGTCTTCCTGCGCAACCCGGGGGTACTGTTCCTCTCTGAGCCAGGCGGGAAAGTGGTGCTGCAGGACGACGCCCTGGCCAGGAGCATAGGCCTGGTCATCGACCCGGCAAGAAGCCTGCCTGACATCATCCTCGTAGACCTCGACGCCCCTGGCGGCGCGCTGCTGGTGTTCGTCGAGGTGGTGGCCACCGACGGGGCGATCGACGCGGCACGCAAGGTGGCGCTGCTCACCCTTACCCGGGAGGCGGGATTCAAGGCACATCAAGTGGCGTTCCTGACACCGTTCCTGGACCGCAGCCAGGCACCGGTGAGGAAGTCACTCGATACCCTCGCCTGGGGCTCGTTCGTGTGGTTCGCCGCCGAGCCCGACAAGATCCTCGCGCTCCACGACAACACCGAGCTGCAAAAGCCGCTGTGGGAGCTGATGCCGCAGGCGTCGCAGTGAGCGTCAGGCAGCCGTGGGGGTTGTTGGGGCGGTGGATGAGCCAGGAGCAAGGCAGAGAAGCCCGGTGAGCAGCTCAAGGAGTTCGTGCCGCTCCTTGCCGTTCTCCTCATATGCATCGCGGTCGAGGATTTCTTCGGAAGTCATCTGGTCGACGAGCTTGTAGACATTGTCGCCAAAGAGCTTCCTCATGTCCGAGTAGTCGTCGAATGGCTTGGCCGGGCGGCCCGCACGAGCGAGCGCAGCCGGGTGAAGGTAGTTCTCGATGTCCCGTTTGCGAAGAATATGGAAGTAGCCACCATCGGCCTCGCAGCTTTTCTTCCAGTTGAGCTTGCGCTGCGGCACCACGTGCGAGGCACTCTGACGGTCGCTGTCGATCACAACCGCGAAGCGCCGGTTGAGGTTGCGGAGGGCACGGAGATCGATCCAGTGCTTGAGGTTTTCGCCGCCGGTAAGCGCAAAGCCGATGCCTGCATCGTCGAAGCTGCAGGACAGGTGGCCGCTTGCGCGGAGCTTGGCCGCGATGGCCCGGAGGAAGTGGACATCGGTGTGTCCCTCGACGAAGACGCAGGCATGAAAGGCGGCCACCTGGTCGGCCGGCTCAACACCGAGCTCCTCGGCGACGCTCTCCCGGTCGAGCTGCGGCCACTGAACGGCTTGCGCCATCCCACCTTGACGTACAATAAGGGCGAGGTCTTCGACCGGTGAGCCTCCGGCGAAGACCGGTGAGTGCGAGGTGACGATGACCTGGTGTCCCTCGTCGGCCAGGCGGCGGAAGGAGCGCTGAAGCTGCCGTTGAAGTCCTGGGTGGAGGCAGTTCTCCGGCTCTTCGACGGCAAAGACGAACTTTGTGTCTTCGGCCGTGGCACGGCTCGCGAGGTACTCGAAGAAGGCGACCATCAGCAGGCGGCGCAGGCCACTGCCGCGTCCCTCAAGCGAAGCTTCGATGCCGTGCTGGTCCTTACCGAGAAGGTCGAAGCTGACCGCCTTGTCCCATGAGAAGCTCGGCTTCACGGCAAGGCCCACAAGTGCCTCGGTGTGCCGCTGGAGGCGGGCGAAGATCTTGGCCACCTCCTCCTGCAGGCCACCCGTAATGGCATCGGTGAAGTTGTCACGGGCCTCTTTGACCTCTTCGCGCTCCGCGGCGGCGGTGATGATGGGGCGGAACTGAGACTGAAAGGTCGTTTCGCCAATCCCAAGCTTCGCGTCGGCCGGGAAGATGTTGAACTCGGGGAAGAGAGCTTTGACGACCTTCCAGAGGTCGTCCTTGGTCGTAAGCTCAAGCTCCCGGTCGGCGAGTGGCACACCAGCCTGTTTTGCGTGGTCACGAATGGCCTCACGCTTGCTCTTGTTGGTGATTCCCCTGCCTGACTTGGTCACATCGATGCCGAGTGCCTTGCAGCGATCGTTCAGCTCCTTTTCCTTCACTCGCGGGAGGCCGGCGTGTTGGTCATCGCTGTAATCCCGGGTCCCGAGCGCGATTGAGGATTTCTTGAGGTCGGCGCGGGAGAAAATCCTGCGGAAGTGGAGGAGGCCAGCCGCGTCGAGAAGCATCTCCTCAGCGAGGGTCGTCACCACGCCGTCCTCGAGTTCGACCTGAGTGGGCAGATCGGTGAAGGCCACCTCAATGACAACCGGGGCGTCGTCAGCCGCACCGGCATAAACGTCAGATGCCTCCAGCTTCGCGGAATCGTCAAAAAACACCCTCAAGGCACGCAGAATGGTGGACTTCCCGGTGTCGTTCTGCCCAACGATGGTCGCCAGGGACCCCAGCCGAACTGGTTCGAGACAGGCAAACGGGCGGTAGTTCCGTAACGAGATACTTTCGATACGCACGAGAACCCTCCGTCAACGAGACTACCACCCCGGTCGGCGCGCGCGGCTCGCTGCCAGTTGGCGTTTGGTCTGATTCCTGCGGCGACCGCCCAGAAGCCCTTGCCGGTGGTGCCCACATCAAGATAGACGCGTACGTGCAGCCCGAAGTTAACGTCACCTGCACGTTTTGCAGAACCGACCGCGACGGCACGGAGATGCTCGGAACGGACCCCCAGGGGGTCAGCCGTGGAAGCGAGAGGGCCAGTCACCATCCTTCGACCTGCGGCTTCGCTGCTCGCCCGGTCATGAACATTCCGGCCTCGCGCCTCATCAGTCGGTACTATGGTGCCTGATCCGGGCCTTTCCGGGCAAGGTACCGCTCGGGTGGCGTAACGTCGATTTCAGCGCATCGTTGACCCGCAACCACGGCACGCCGGCCGGAAGGGTTCTTGTCGGGAAGGACTGCGGACCACAGCTCTGCCGTTCCTAGCACTCAGCTCACGACAGTGCCACCGATGTGCCGCCGCGCCCTCCCCGCGTCGGCGGCGCTTGCACGCCTTGACATGGCTTCGACCACGGTTATGCTCGAGTAGAATGAAGAGAAATCGCCTACCTCTTGCCCATCAGCCGCGGCGCTTAGGCTGCGCCCAGGCTATAGCTGTCAATCGCTTTTCCACCGGAGGGCGAAGCGATGATCCCCCTTGTCAATGACCTACGGTCCGTGATCTCAGTCGTTACCGAGCGGTCAGAGGCTGCGCTGCACACGTACGCGGCCGCCCTGCGCCGCTACGCCAGGTTCGCGCTGCTCGCAGCGTTCGCCTTGCTGCCGTTGCCGATCCTTGGTGTCGTACTCAAGGTGCCGTGGCTCTTGGGCGTTTACCTGTTGGTTTGCGGCATGCTGGCTCTGGTCGGCCTCGGGTTTGCTCTCCCGTTCCTTGTTCTCGCCCACACCGCGGTGGAGTTCCTGGGCCCCCTGAAGAGAACGTTGATCCTCCTCCTGTCGCTGTTGTTCTGGCTGCTTGTGGGAACTGCCTATACCTTCCTACTACCCGTTGGGACGAGCCCTTTCCGCGTGCTCTTCGTCTTGTTACTGGCGTGCATCCTTGCGGTGGGTTACGCCGCATTCGGCATTCGAGTGAGCCCGCGACTGGCCGTAGGGATGGCAATCGCCTGTTTCGCGCTCGTTGCCCTGGCTAGTCTGTTGCCGCAGACTAGGGCAGCGGCGGCGGCCCTGGCGGAATCGATTGATGGCGGTCTTGCGTCGTGGCTTCACGCGCAGCGTGCGCCAAAGCGCATAGACGCACGCACTCACCCCCTCTTCGATCCAGTTACGGGTCGGCCACAGGCATGGTACTTGCTGTCTGCGGCCGGAGAGTACGAGTTCTTCGACCATCCTGGCTTTCATCCGCTGACTGGGGCGCCACTAAAACCTGTGAACGCCAAAACATGCGAGGAATGGAGAAAGCGCAACGAGCGGATCGAGTCCGAGCGGAGATTGGCGGCGCAGCGTGAGGCTGCCGCAGTGCAGAGGGCGAGGCGGGGAAACGACGCGATGGCAATACCGACTCCACCGCCGCCAACAGCGACACCGACACCGACGCGCCCTCCCAACCAGCTCGATGTCAGGGAGATCAGCTTCTACCTGGCGGCGTGCGACGCGCCGAGCTCCGCTGCTGTGTGCGATTTTCTGATCACCAACCGCGGTGCGGACCGTTCGCTCACAATAGGCAACTTCTGGCAGTACCTTTCTTTAAGCTTCATGAGCAGCTATGCAGTTGATGACCAGGGAAACAAGCTACCTCCGCACCTCGTCTCGCTTGGAGACGACCGTGAGGAGTTTCGGGGATCGAGCTTCGAGCCCTACCCAAAGCCAGTGGGCGTGGTCCATGCGTCGGCCCGAATCCCGCCGAGTGTGCCATTGAAAGCCCGCATCAAGTTCGAGGGCGTGGCACCTGAGGCGCAGAAGCTCACCCTGGTCTCAATCGGCTGTGGCATATGGACGAAGGACAGGTACGAGTACGACATGTTCCGCGTCGAGTTCCGAGAGGTACCGCTGGGGGGACGTGGGAAAGGCGAAGTACTCTAGAAGGGTGTAGCGGCAGGCAGGCTCGGCGGCTAACGGTAAGCTGGCGACCGGATCCGAGGGGGCCACGCCTGGCCAAGTGGATGCACTTCCTTCCCGACGTCTACGTCACTTGCGAGGTGTGCAAGGGCAAACGCTACGGGCGCGAGACGCTCGAGGTGCGCTACAAGGGGATGAACATCGCGGAAGTCCTCGACCTCA
>Ga0315284_10006784_pt1 | contig 16315 bp, 18 predicted proteins | sample YL17G09_16_MG_FD_203696 | JGI IMG/M metagenome (GOLD analysis project Ga0315284, IMG submission 203696) | Sediment microbial communities from Yellowstone Lake, YNP, Wyoming, USA - YL17G09_16 | ecosystem: Environmental > Aquatic > Freshwater > Lake > Sediment | place: USA: Wyoming | collected... | reverse complement strand
GAATCAAGCCGAGGTATACAACTTACCCTTTTCAAAATAATGCTGCATATGGTGTAATGGAAAAATTGGACGCATTGTTTACCGGAGGGAATGAAAAGAGATTGGTAGTAAAGAAACTTTCGGGCAAAGGGTCAAAAACTCATGGGGCTGCAAATTTGTCTAAGCTATTAGGATGCAAGATAAAGATTGTCACCATATCTGCTGACGGGCCTATAAAAGTATGGCCAGACGAGCTCCCTAAAGCATAAAATGAGCAACATTATTAATATTAATAACAATCTTAGCGCATTACAATCTGGTGTATTTCCATGGAATGAAACGATTGGCGATGAGTTTGTGGAAAAGACAAGTAACATAAAGGCAGACACTGTAGTAGATTTGTGTGCGGGATCAGGCCATTTGGGAATGACTATAGCGGAAGTAGTCAGAGCAAAAAAAGTTTTTCTTATAGATATTGATCACATTTCTTGCCAAACAGCTAAAGCCCTTTGGAGGTCTGATAATTTTAGACAAGTTAGTATTTATCAAACAGACATAGGGAACCTAACTCCCATGTTTCTTAACCATGGACTGGTTGTTTCTAACCCGCCATGTGCTCCTCTTCCCGGCAGCCTTCACCTTTGGCGCAATGTATACGGAGGGAGGGATGGACTTTTATATGTTCGTAAAATATTTAAATGGTTATCACAATGTCAAGGTCATATTCACTTCTTCATCGCAACGTATCTATTATCTCAGAGGAAAGAATTATCTATTGTGAATATACAAAGAGAACTAGGTACAGTTGGAATAACTCTAAAGAATATTTATCATTTTAGAAAGCCCGCATGGAATTGGATAGGTATATGCGAAAAAAACAATCCTGGTCGGTCAGAGGAAATATTTAATTGGTATATTGAATATTGTCAAAATAATGAAAAAGACACATTTAAACATTTCTTAAAAGAAAGACCATGTACACATAATGTTTTATTGGAAGGTAAAATCTCTTGCGAGGTATGATAATTGTTTTCTAAGCTTATTACATTAGATTCTTCGAAAAATTATGCCCCATTATCAAGTAAAAATTAAAGTATTAATATTAGGGCTAGTTTAAGACAAAATATGATAGATCAATTGATTATCAACGGAATAATAGCTGGGAGTATCTATGCTCTTATTGCACTTGGCTTTTCTGTCATATATAGAGCAGTTAAATATTTCCACTTTGCCCATGGCGTCGTCTATGCCGCCGGAGCCTATTTGGTTTACACTTTTTTAATTCTCATTAAGATAAATCCCTTTGTCAGTTTTTTATTAGCTATCATACTCACGGCTATTCTTGGCGTAGCTATTGATAGGTTTATATATTATCCCCTTCGTAAACATAAAACCTCGAGCTTAGTCTTTCTTCTCGCTTCTTTCGGTGTCTTTATTTTCCTCCAAAACCTTCTCCAGCTCATTTTCGGCGCTCAAATCCTGACCTTGAGAACAGGCCCAATAAAGGAAGGGCATCATTTCTTGGGAGCAGTAATTACAAATAATCAAATTCTCATCATTGTCTCAAGCCTCGTCTTATTCTTCCTCTGTTGGCTCTTCATTCAAAAAACGAAATTGGGGAAAGCCATCCGGGCGGTCTCAGACGATCCGATAGGCTCGAGAGTGGTAGGCATTAATTCAGAAAAGGTCATTATGATTGCTTTTGCCATCGGCTCAGCCTTGGCCGGTGCCGCCGGAATCCTTATTTCTCTTGAAACTAATATCGAGCCGACCATGGGCTTCAACGCTATCTTAAAAGGAATCATAGCCTCAATCGTCGGCGGCATAGGAAGCATCCCCGGCGCACTCTTGGGCGGGCTTTTTCTCGGCCTGGCAGAGAACCTTGGAATCTGGCAAATCCAGGCCGGATGGAAAGACGCAATCGCCTTTGTCATATTAATCCTGTTCCTTCTCCTGAGGCCTTCAGGGATCATAGGCGTAAAAACCGAAAAAGAAAAAATCTAACTCATGGAATACCTTGTTCACATTCTCATAATCGCCGGCATATACGTCATCTTTGCTCTCAGCCTGAATCTCATAGTTGGTTTTACGGGCCTGGCCGCTTTAGGCCATATCGCTTTCGGCGCTGTCGGAGCTTATACATCGAGCCTTCTTGCTTTAAATTTCGGAATCTCGCCCTGGATAGGGCTAATCGCGGGCGCGATCATGGCGTCGATTTTAGGCGCTATCGTTTCCTATCCGTCTTTGAGACTCAAAGGCGATTACCTTGCCCTGGCGACTTTCGGCCTGGGCGTCATTGTTTATTCGATTGCCAAGAACTGGGTTAGCTTAACCAGAGGCCCGATGGGTCTTCCGGGCATTCCCTCGTTCTCGATCTTCGGATATCAAATTTCCAATGTCTGGAGCTATTTGATCCTGGTTTTGATCTTTGTCCTAATTACCTATCTGGCAATCAGAAACATCACCAATTCTCCCTTCGGAAGGATTCTCAAGGGAATCAGGGAAGACGAAATCGCCTCCCAGGCGATGGGGAAGAACGTAAACAAATACAAGCTCATTGTTTTCATCGTCGGCGCGTTCTTCGCCGGCATCGCTGGAAGCCTCTACGCCCATTATATCTCGTTCATTGATCCCTCCAGCTTCACGGTCATGGAATCAATCACGGTCCTTCTGATGGTCGTTTTCGGTGGCATGGGAAGCCTGAAGGGGTCGTTTGCTGGCGCTTTTCTTCTTGTGATCTTGCCCGAGCTTTTAAGGTTCCTGGGCATGCCGAGCTCGGTGGCCGCACCTTTGAGACAGATGATCTACGGGCTCTTGCTCGTTGTCCTCATGATATGGCGGCCACAGGGGCTTATGGGCAAATATAAGTTCAAATAGTATGACAATGCTTCAAGTTCAGAATTTATACAAGGATTTCGATGGAATAAAGGCGGTAGATAATCTTTCTTTTATGATTGAGGCGAATTCCATTACAGCACTTGTCGGGCCTAATGGGTCAGGAAAAACAACGGTTTTCAATATTATAAGCGGATTCTTAAAAGCTGACAAAGGAAGGGTGCTTTTAGATGATAGAGATATAGCCTCCTTAAGTCCATATAAGATAGCACGACAAGGAATTGGTCGAACGTTCCAGAATATAAGACTTTTTCCCCAAATATCCACTCTTGATAATATTATGTTAGGGCTTCGATATGAAACTGGAGAGCGCTTTTCATCTGGCCTATTTCAAACCAAAAGAATGAAACGGGAAGAGACGGACAACATTAAAAAAGCTGAGAAACTTCTTGAATTCGTGGGATTATCCGAAAAAAGGGATTCCCTGGCCGAGAATCTCTCCCATGGCCAAAGAAAACTACTTGAATTAGCCCGTATTTTGGCCCTAGAGCCAAAAATCTTCCTCCTTGATGAGCCGATAGCCGGACTCTTTCCCGAGACCCGTAGAACGATGCTGGGGCTTATTAAGACTCTTAAGGGAAAAGGCCAGACGATTCTCTTTATTGAGCATGATTTGAATTCGGTTATGGATGTGGCTGAAAAGATTATCGTTTTAGATCACGGGAAAAAAATCGCCGAAGGAACGCCGGAGGAGATCAAACAAAACAAGGAAGTCTTAAAAGCTTATCTTGGAAAAGAATCTTTATGAATAAACTCCTTGAGGTCAACAATCTTATCGTTTATTACGGCACGGTCCGGGCTTTAGAAAAAGCCTCTTTTATTGTTAATCCGGGAGAGATTGTGGCAATGATCGGCCCGAATGGCGCTGGAAAGTCCACGGCCCTTAAAGCAGTTTGCGGACTTGTGCCGGCTAAAGAGGGAGATATAAAGTTTCAAGGAAAAGACATCAAGGGCTTATCCCCCGATCAGTTGGTAAAAAGGGGCCTATCTCTGGTTCCAGAAGGTCGAAGAATCTTTTCCTCGATGACTGTTCAAGAGAATTTGGAGATGGGGGCATACACGGTCTCCGGCAAAGAAAAAGCCGTGATTAAAGAGCGATTGGCAAAAATATTCGTGCTTTTTCCCATTCTCGGCGAAAGACGAAAACAAAAAGGCGGAACCCTCTCTAGCGGCGAGCAGCAGATGTTGGCTATCGGCAGAGCTTTGATGCTGGAGCCGAAACTGCTTCTTTTAGATGAACCATCACTAGGGCTTTCGCCAAATTATTTGAGAGTGGTATTCGAGAAATTAGTTGAGATTAACAAAGCCGGGACAAGTATTCTCCTGGTTGAGCAGAACGCTTCAAAGGCCATGGAGATCTGCCATAGAGGATATGTGTTTGAGATAGGAAGAATTGCGCTTGAGGGCGGAAAAGACTTGCTCTTGAAAAACAGTAGAATTAAAGAGATACTAATGGGAGCATGAATAGTTTTTAACGATAACTGGAGGAAAAACCAGTTCTTTAGAGACTGCTAAAGCAAAAAGGGGGGGCCGGAGGATGAAAAAATTCCTGATTTATTGTCTTTTCTTTGCTGGCTTAGTTTTTCTCATTATCTACCCGGATATGGGCAAGATACTTCTTGCGATAGGCGTTATTGCCGTAATTATAACAATCGTAGAAAGAAAAGCAGAAGTCCTGGATAATTGGTCAGCGTTAATCAGGAACGCGCAGGGACAAGGTGAAAAGATCATTTCGGCGACGAAAGAGCTTTTAGAAAAAAGTAAGGCCCCATCGCTTGAAATCCGGGAAGAAAAAGTAGGCCCTGGCCTGACCTCCGTAATCATCGGAGAGACCAGGGATTTTTTAATAGTGACCGATAGAAGGAATATTAAGCTCAGCAGTTTTAAGGCATATATCAATGCGAACAATTATGGCGACTGCCTCTTTGTATCTTGGTACCTCACCTATTTGCCGGACATTTCACAGGCTCTTCTTTCTTTATTGCCTGGCGCAAGACAGATATTGAACCTGGATGATTTGAATCTATTTAATCGACAGGACTTGACGGCTTATGTCACCAACGCCCATCATTGTCTGCTCGAAGCTGTGGACAAGCTGATGCTAGGGACGGGCCAAGACCCTTCGAAGATCGACAGGAAATCAAAGGGATTTTTGGGAATATCTTAGTAGCCATAATGGGCCTCTTCAAAAAGAAAATAGACCAGGATGAGCCCGCTCTCCAGGCTGGCCCATCGATTGAAAAACAGATTGAACAAATACCAGAAAATACATTAAATCTCGGCTGGTACTGGTCTGATAACAAAGAAGAATTCCAGTTAGCTAAAATTGCCGAGATAGATCGGGCGACCCACCTTTATGTAATAGGTGCTACAGGAACAGGGAAGACGAAATTTCTCGAATATCTGATCAAACAGGACATCGAGAAAGGAAACGGCTTTGCGGTCATTGATCCGCACGGGGACTTAGTCGAGGACGTCAAGGGATTTATAATCCTACATTATTCTCCGGAGGATGAAAAGATATCGGACAAGGTCATCCTCATAGATCCGACTGACCCTAAATACACGGTCACTTTCAATCCTTTGGAGAAAATTCAAGGCGTCCCTCTTGCGGAACAAGCGAACGAACTTATCTGCGCTTTTAGAAAGATCTGGTCCGATTCTTGGGGCGTCAGGATGGAAGACCTGATGCGCAATTCCCTCATCGCCCTCGGAGAAGCTGGATTGACCCTAATCGAACTGCCCGCGTTTCTTAGCAATCGGGCAGTCCGGCAAAGTGTATTGGAGAAGGTCAGCCATCCTTTAGCGAGAGAGTATTTTCGAAGGTTCGATAACATAACCGACCGGGGCCAGGTCACCTGGATCGAGCCGGTCATGAACAAAATCAATGCCTTTTTCTCGGATGAGAGAATAAGGCATATTTTTTCGTCTTTCAAAAGCTCATTCAATCTGAGAGAGATTATGGATTCGAAGAAAATCCTTTTAATCAAACTGGACAAGGGAAAGTTGAAGGACTCAGCCGATCTTCTCGGATCGCTCCTTATGGCTCAAATCCAGATGGCCGCGTTCTCAAGGTCGGATATTCCCCAAAGCAAACGAACGCCGTTTTATCTCTATATCGACGAATTCCAGAACTTCGCCAGCGAATCATTCTCAGTGATTTTGTCGGAGGCTAGGAAGTATGGCCTGAGCCTGATCATGGCTCATCAGACGCTTGCCCAAATACCGGAGGAGCTGAGAAGTTTGATCTTAGGGAACGCCGGAATCCAGGTTTATTTTAGGCTTAATCGCCATGATGCTTCGATTCTTGCCAAGGAAGCCTTTGAATACTCGGGATTTGAAGTGAAGAATGTCAGCGGATTCAGGCCCAGGTATTGGAGCCTTGGCGAAGAATGGGAACAGCATACGAAAGAGCTTCAGACATTGGAACCGAGAATCTGCTATGTGAAGCACAAAATTGAAGGCGGCATTATTCCCATTCAGACGATATATATTGAAACTGCTCATGAGGTTTTTACCGAAATCTTGGGACAAACTGAAGAGCAGTTTGCCGGCTGGTTTAGAAACATTCCCTTTGGCCGGAAGTACCTTGTGGAGCGGGAAAGGCTTGCTGCTGAGTGCTTGACAAGAGAGAAAGAGATAAGAGAAAAAGCAGGGCCGATCGAGAAAGAAATACCTTATAGAAGAAAGACAATATCAGCGATGCCCTTGCCAAAAAGGGAAGAATTGCCTCAAAAAGAGGAGTTGATTCCTTCCCGCGTTGCTATTGAACAGCCAAGAATTGAAATCCAGGCAATTAAAGATAAGACGCAATCTCAGCATCGGTACCTTCAAAATCTCATAAAAAAGATAGCTGAGGATAAGGGATATAGGGCAATCATTGAGCTTGCGATATTGGAGGGTACGGGAAGAATTGACGTGAGTTTGGAAAGAAACGAGAAGAAAACAGCAGTTGAAATATCGATTACTTCCCCGGAAGATCAGGAGATTAAAAATATAGAAAAGTGCCTGGCCGCCGGCTATGAGAAAATAATACTCTGTTCTCCCGAGAGAAATACCCTGGAGAATATAAAAAGCCTTGCTTCGCAAAGGCTCAGTGAATCCGATCAAAAGAAAGTATTGTTTTTTCAGCCCGAGGAATTATTCTTTTATCTTGAGGAAGAGGCCGCGGCTGGTGCGTCGAAGGAAGAACGAGTGAAGGGGTATAGGATCAAAGTTCAATATCAGCCGGTCAAGGAATCCGAGAAGAAGGCCAAGCGGGAAGCAGTAGCCCAGGTCATCCTTCAAGCCTTGAGAAGAATGAAGGATAAGAGATAAAACATGATTTTTTATTGGGAAGGGGGATTAAAATGGGAATTAGTCGAGAAGAGGCTAAATCATGGTCTGTGGAACGTATCAAGGTTGAATTAGATTTCCTTTTTAAAGAACTCCAACAATTTAAAGAAGAAAAAAAGGAATATTTGGAATGGTTTGAGGAAGAGTACAAAGATCCTCTAAAGAAAGTTCATCACGATCCAAATGCTTCTATTATTTCAGGGCAGATTAGTGAATGCGAGTCTGATATAGAATTTCTTAAAAATCTACTCAGAAAAAAAGTGGGTTGAATATATAGGCAGAACGGGAGGCAATAGCGCAGGTTATTCTTCGGGCGATGAAGAGGATGGGAGAGTAGAAATGAAGGAAGGAGAGCACAAATAGTATTAACAATGTGCAAATCGGTTCGCCCTGAGTGGGGATATATTGTATTCATTGGAGAAAAAAAATCTTTCGGACGTTTTGTTGTTATTGCGAAAGAACTATTATTTAAAAGGCCAGAAAAGGGGAAAGAGCTGTGAAAATAGATGGGGCGAGCATTCTGATTATTGGAATTTTTCTTGTTTTCCTCGGAATTGGGTTCATGCCTGGTTCTTATGAAAATTTAAAAGGCAGCATTTCTAGTGAGAGTTGGCCGAAAACAAATGGTCTGATAAAAAAATCAACTCGTGAAAGCCGTGTGGTGGCCACGGGGCTGGCAATCGGACTCCCTTATAAGGTAGGGCTAATTGTTTATGAATACAATGTCAAAAGAGTCAAATTTATTTCAACAAGAATATCTTACAGAGGGGGTAATCCCACAAAGGAAACCTTAGACAAATATCCAGAAGGTCTTTCAGTACAGGTTTATTATAATCCGCATAACCCAAAAGAGGCTGTTCTTGAACCGGGATTAAAAAGCACAGCCTATTTTGAGCTTGGAGGTGTCATATTATTCTTTCTAGTAGGTGGATATTTAATGATTTTTGGATTAAAGCAATTTAAAAATATAGGCGATAATGGATAGTCTTATATATGATAATATATATGACTTTTTAGGGGGGAAATAAGAATGACTTTTTACAGCATTATTTTCGGAATCCTCTTTTTGGGAGCGGTTAGGGAATTGCTGGTTTCGATTGTGGAGGCCAATGTTCTGAAATGCCTAATGGCATTGACGTTAGTGCTTGTCGTATTTAACGATACGCTTTATACATCTCATTACATTGAACAAGAACGGGGCATATATACTCTTGAGATGAAATTGCTCGATCTGGTGAATTTTCTAGTTCTGGCGTGCTCAATATTTTTCCTATCTCCAAACGATAATATATTTTACCGATTGGACACATCAACCAACTATTACAATCCGGGGATCTTCTGGGGGCTCCTCGTTATCTACTGGTTGTTCGCGGGAATTTGGAACTATTGTGCGATAAAAACCTCAAAGAAGAAAGCGGAGAGCGTAACCTGGGTAAACTGGGCAATAGGTATGCTATTGCTTGCATCGACAATATTGGCTTTTTTGAATTTGAAAAATATAAATATTATCATCAGCAGCGCCTGCGCTTTGGCGTTCATTGTTTATATCGGAATTTATAAGCCCTTAGCTTCAAGGAAAAATAGAGTAGCATTATAGAGTATTATTTTTAGCTGTTAATAGCGGTCTGAATGAAATGATAAAAATATCTTGATTTTTAATAACAAAAATATGATAATTGAATTGCTTAAGGGGATAATGATTGAAATTTACGGTATATTTCCTTTTTTTTATGGGGGGCAAATATGGGGCGAAATGAAAGAACCTCAAAGAGAGTAGGCAGAATTGCCTCAAGGCTGCTCCGGAGCAAGAGAACGTCCAAATCCGCGAAAAGTATTGCCGGATCTGCTCTTACTCAGAGACCGAACCGAAAAAGAAGATAAGATTTTCCGCTGCCCAGAACAAATTCAATTTGTTGCAGATATCTCGGACTAATTATTTGCCTGGCATAAAGGGGAGGGTTATATAATTTAAGCTAATTTTGGGGGGACAATGGTTGCCATAAGGAAACAACGTCCTTATTTTAGAGTCCAAGTATTTATAATATTTTCGATTTTGTTGGCCAAAGGGCTTAGCTCAGCTCCACCCATATATAAGACAATAAGCAGGGAACAAAATGCGAGCTATGCACCAAAAAACGAAGACTTAGTGAGGATTTGGATCGTTTTTGTCGATCAGGGCGACGGCATTCTTGTTCAGCTTCCAAGCAAATACAATTATAGCTTTGGCCAGAATGGGAGGCCCGAGCAGGTAGATGTGGTGGTCGATGGCGGCTCGTTTGATGAGAGCAATGAAAAATTAATGCTTCATTTTCTTCATGCGATTTATCCGCAATCGCCGATTACGATTGAACATGTAGTTCTCAGCCACCACGATTCAGACCATGTAAAAGGACTGACGAAAATACTTCTTGATCCGAGCATTGCAGTGCAACACGTCTACCACAATGGGCTCGCTTCTTATCGGCCTCAAGGGGAAATTCTTAATGATATTCAAAATTCGAACGGAGCGATTCTAGATAAAAAAAAGAACAAGATAACAAAAATAATGGCCCCCTTGGACCGGGATGGGAAGACGCTAAGAAGCCAATATATTATCGGCAACCTTGGTCAGCTTAGATCTGGATATGATCAAAATGTTTTCATTGATCTCTATAACGATTTTGCCCAAGCGGTTACGCAAAAAACTGAACCTCATGCTGTTCTTGATTTTTTTAGGGCCTGGGAACGTCGAGGATTCGTTGACGAAGCGGAAGCCTCCGAGCACAAAGCGCTTCCTGACGTCAGTTTTGCCCTGATCTGGCCCTTAGAAAAGCTCAGCCCATATAAAAAAGAATGGGGCTATACGATTAACGGCAACAGTGTCACCTTTAAGCTCAAATATCGCGATTTTGAGATGCTATTCCCCGGAGACCAAAACGAGCTATCTGAAGATGCGTTGATTCAGCATCTTATCAGCATCGGCAAAATAAATGAATTGAACTGCGATGTCCTTAAGGCTCCCCATCATGGCAGCAAACACAATCTGGGAGCCTTTTTTAATGCCGTCCAACCAGTCTTAACGGTTGCTTCTATGGGGCGGCAGGGCATCTTTACTAATTGGAAACACCCCTCATCGGAAGTCATCCAGTGGGCCGGGGGCGCACACCGTTTTTATTCTACCTACCTTCATGAGCGTGTCTTCAGTTGGGAAAAGATGAAGAGCAGAGAATATAAGAACGGCATGATCGAAAAGACTCACATTATGATCGAAACCGATGGCAATTGGTTTCGATTAGTCGAGTTAGATGCCAGTGAAACTGACCTCAACAGGATTCCGCCCGTCGAGCAAACGCGCCGCGGCAATGGAACCTGCTGGATCAAAGCCAAGTGATATAGGGAGGGTTGCTATGAGCTTTGGAAAAGATTTGTTCGACATTATCGGCGTGTTAATCGGCTTCGTTATGATGATGCTTCTTCTAAGCTTGATCGTGACAGGCACAGTTCAAGCCGTTCAAGCTTTCTTTCGGTTGAGATCGCGCAACCTAAAAAAGGGGATTGAGGCGCTGCTGGATGTCGCTCGGGGAAAATTTCCCGATAATGAAAGACTCGCCGGCAATGTGCTTAATTCCGATTCCTTTGCGGTGCTGGGAAAGAAAAAGGATCCGAATAACATCTTCTCGAGATTGATCGGATCGGCTGTTTCTTATATCGATTCAAGCAAATTGCCTGAAGCTTTACAAGCCACGTTTAAACAAACTGCTCCCAAGCAAACGGAAAATAAAAAAATCGATAAGAATCAAATCAGCAAAATAGCCAATGAATATTGGCCGCTTTTGGAACGGCAACTGGAAAAGCAGTTTACAAAAAATATTCGCCTGATCACCATTGTATGCGCATTTGTCGTAGCTTTCTGTTTTCAGGTAAGCGCCCCTGATGTTCTGAACAAGTTATCAATTGATCCCGATCTCCGTGCAAAAATCGTATCCGAAGCTCTGCAAACCTCTGAAGAAAGCGGCGGTAAAACCAGTTTTGCCCCAGTCTATCGAGATGTTTCTGAGCAAGCCTTGATTGAAGTGGAAAAAATGTATTCTCAATTGGAAAAATGCGAGAATCTTGAGCAATTTAGCGGAAGCGGCAAGACAAGATATGATATCTTGGAAGAATTTAGAGAGGTATTGGAAAGCTCAAAAGGCGAGCTTCGCAATCTCAATCTTGCTCAAGTCAGCAAAGATTATGAAAAGCTATTAGATAGGTTCTTCCAAGAGGAGGACGTTCGCAACAAGGAGCAGATGCGTGCTGCGATTGATATGTTGGGGAAATTCAATATCAGCTTTTGGCAATATGGCTGGTCTTTTTACGGAAATAAAAGCGGCATTCAATGGAAAAATATCATGGGTGTGCTCTTAACCGCAATATTGCTGAGCTTCGGAGCTCCATTCTGGTATGAAAGACTTAAAGATGCTATTGGTCTGAGAGACGCCCTGTCTAAAGGCATTAAAAAGGAGAATGAAAAGAAAGATAATAAATAATCGTAGAAAGATGTTGTTGGAGGGGTGACTAATTCCTGCTGGGGGGAAAATGAGCGAATTGGGTTCTCCTGTTGAAGACATTGACACTCGCTCAATACACAAAGAGCCTGAAGAGGGAATTGCTCTCTGCCTTTCCGGAGGCGGATACAGGGCGATGCTTTTTCATCTGGGAGCATTGTGGAGATTGAATGAGCTGGGCATTCTGAAAAAACTGGCAAGAATCTCAAGCGTTTCCGGAGGATCAATTTTGGCGGCCGTGCTCGGGATGAATTGGAAAAAACTAGATTTTGGCTCAGCTTCAATTGCCAAAGATTTTATCCCTCAAGTTGTCGAGCCTATTAGAAAACTGGCCGGCAAAACCATCGATATAAGAGCTTTATTTTGGGGATTATTTACTCCGGGCACCATCAATAGCAAGTTGGCCAAAATATATGAAAAGGTTTTATTTGACAAGGCCACCTTGAGAGATTTGCCCGCTGACCCTCCGCGGTTTGTTATCAACGCCTGCAACGTTCAATCTGGGGCTCTGTGGCGATTAATGAAGCCATACATGGCGGACTGGAAAGTGGGGAGAATCGATAATCCGGATATCTTATTAGCAGTTGCGGTTGCCGCGTCCTCAGCTTTTCCGCCCGTCCTATCGCCGATGGTGCTCAAGCTTCACGGTTCTAGTTTCATTCCCAAAAGCGGGAATGGACTTCAGAAAAAGCCATTCACAAGCAAGGCAATTCTTACCGATGGCGGAGTTTACGATAATCTCGGGCTTGAAACGGCTTGGAAAAGATACAAGACAATTTTGATTAGCGACGGCGGAGGACAGATTGAGCCCGAGCCACGGCCTAAAAAGAACTGGATAGGCCACCTCTTCCGAATATTCCAGATGGTCGATAGCCAGGTTCGAAGTCTGAGGAAACGGCAGGTCATTGATTCTTTTAAGAACGGGTCAAGACAAGGGACTTATTGGGGCATTCGCACGAATATTGTCGATTATAATCTAACCGATGCGATGAACTGTCCTCACGAAAAGACTATGGAACTCGGACGAATAAAAACGAGATTAAAAAAGCTTAAATCTATGGATCAAGAAAGACTAATCAATTGGGGGTATGCTGTATGCGATGCGGCAATGAGGAAACATGTTGATGGTAACTATGAACCGCCAAAGGGGTTCCCGTATCCTAAGTCAAATATTTAGTGCAGTATCGATCGAAGTGAAGGGACTTAACATTTAAGATAGCTAGAATATTGAGGAGGAAGCAATGGGCAACAAATGGGCATATGCGTTCGAAAATGGTGAGATTGGTGTTGTTCTTAACGTGTTGAAACACGGAGTTGATTGTGCATCTTTCCCGGGGAACAAAGATCTTGTACAAAGCTTATTTGATAAGATGAGCGCAAGAATTAGAAAAGAACAGTACATAAAGCACCAAGTGTTTATTATTCTCTCGACCATAGGTTCGAAAAAATATGAGGAGCTCAATGAAGATCAAAATTTAAAATATGATTTGCATTTAACCATTTATCATAAACGAGCCTTAAAAGGCTCATTTGAAGATATATTAAAAGAAATGGGCTCATCTAAAACAATATCATACGTAGATTGCGAAAAACTTGAAAAGGTGTCTGATTGCATAGCCTTATTAAGGGGGAAATTATGAAGAAATTGTTGCTTTTTCTGCTCCTTTGCCCAAGTCTCTTATTTTGCGAAACCAGCATTTTGAGCAGATTTACAGTTCGCCAATCATTCCAAACAAAAAACGACAAGGCAGAGCCGGCAACCATTGCATATACTAGTCCAAAAGAAGCGAAATCTTCATACTTGATAAATGCTGCTCTTGGCTTTAATTTGTTTCCTAAATCGAAAACATATTTATTTGTTTATCCGTTCTTTGAATATCATCGGAATACTTTAATTGATAAAGAACAATTCAATTATCTGGGAGGAATTTCTGTAGAATGGATGCCGTTCGACATATTGAAGAATAAATGGTCTCCTGTCCTGATATCATCGGCCGCCTACAGCAACGATAGAATGAAAGAAATCGAATCTTTTAAGGGCAACATCTATTTGACCTTTGTGTTCAAATGGTCCAGCTTTACTATATTTAAAACCTTTTTTGTTGAAGCTTTCCCATATATTGGAATTGAAAACGAAAATAGGCTAAAAACTGCGACAGCAAGCTCGGAGGGCAACGTATATAGAGCATTGTTTAGATATAAAATAAGCTGCAATCCCTTCATGGCCATTGGCATCATTGGCGATAGGATAGAAATTAGCCTTGATCTTCAGTATAGATATGACTTCATTACTTCGTTCAAACAGCTAAGCAGAGATCACCGTTATGTCTCATTGGGTTGCAGCTATAAAATATATCAGACAGAAGACAAGGCTAAAAGCGCTGAAATTGGAATTGAATATGTGAATGGTGAAGATCCCGTGAGGGGATTTGAAAAACAATGCTATCATGCGGCTGTTCTAAAAGTGAAACTCTAATGATAAAAAAAGCATTTATTTCCTCCGCCCGCCACTGAAGGCCGAAAGAAAAAGGACCCGGCAAATTAGCATAGATATCCGGCAGAGATTCTTTTTATTCTGCTGATGGGCGATACTTATTACGAGCTAAGGCGAAAGGGATCATGTCTTCGGACGAGAAGGAAATTCTTGCTCCTCTCCGGATTGCAATAGCGTTCGGTGGAGGTGGCGGCAAGGGTGCGTATCACATTGGATGTTGGAAGGCCCTGAATGAGCTGGGTCTTGATAAGAACGTCGTCGCCGTTTCCGGTGCTTCTGTAGGCGCACTCACTGCCGTCCTCTTTGCTCAGGGCAACCTTCAGATAGCAGAAGATATATGGACATCCATGTCGCCGAAGAGGGTTTACAAACGACCCTTTCCCCGCATTCTCCTGGCTGTGCTTGGCCGCTTGATCGCTTACGGCAGCCTCTACCTTGGTTTTGCATTCTTCTATCTCTCTATACTTTCGTTTCTTGCTGCTTTCGCCCTCATCCCGAGTCGCAAAGACTCATACACTGCTTTGGCTGTAGCACTGATTTCTTTATTTACCGGAGCCGGTCTTGCGGCCATGGGCATCTTCTTTCGAAACTTTCTTAATCGGCATGTGACCCTCTTTACTGATCGGCCCCTCCGATCTCTTCTAGCAAGTAGAGTGAACATTGATCAGCTTCGAACACGAAATCTCCAGGTTTATATAACCGTTACAGCATTTCGTCCTGTCCTCGATCCCTATTCAAAGAATTTTATCGACATGATGCACTCTGAGAGTCCTTCGACAGCAGTCGACCGCATAGAAAGAGAGGCCCAACAACATAATGAACCAGGACTTTCAGTATTCACCCGCGCGGTTCCCGAGTATTTTGACTTGCTTCAGTTGTCGAGACAGGATTTTCTCAATTGTTTAGTTCAGTCGTGCGCGTTGCCAGAGATCTTTCCCGCAAGAATGGTTAGGAGGGCGCGCTACGTCGACGGAGGTGTTGCTGACAACCTTCCTGTGATTCCACTCCTGCAGGAGCTTGTTGACGTTGTCCTTGCCATTAGCTTGGATCATCGATGCAACTTAGACAGGATCGAAGAAAAAATAAGGCAGATCACACGAAACAGGTACTATTCTCAGCTAAGCCCAGAAAAGACTTGGATTTTGTTCCGTAGGTGGCTCCTGAAGGACATGAAAGAAGAAGCGCCGACTACGGCAGGCCTTGATAAGATTATCCTTCTTCAACCTTCCAGATCTCTGGGGAATTTTATTATGGGTACGCTGAACTTCTCTCGAACTAAAGCGGAGAGGGATTTGCGCCTAGGCTACGAAGATACCATCAGGGTTTTTAATTTGAAGTACAACTGGATGGTAGGAAAGGCGAGCTCCAACTCAAAGCAGCTTCAATAGCAGGAGCTTTTCTAGAAATGGAGAAGACGAGGAGCACGATTATGCCTTCGTCTATAAGTGCCGGCTGTTGCAAAAGGGGGGTTGATGATGGGAACCAAAAGGTAGGGACTTTCTCCAGCCGGCACGAGAAAGCCGTAAATATTATATCATATTTGCATAAATTAATGAGTTTTGCTTGTAGAAGTGAGATGCGGTAAAATCATCATGTCCCTAAATTGGGGGGGGCGCTAAGATGCGGCTTGATGTGGGCCGCCCTTCTAAATGGGAATCAGGGGCCCAGGTCATCCTTCAAGCGATTAGGAGGATGAGGAAGAAGAATTAATGCTTAGGGGACCGTATTAGAGAAATCTATAAAGGAGAAATATCATGGAAGATAAGGGGAAAAAAATGAAAAGGTCAATTGATGGAAAGTGTCCATATTGTGGTTCTTGGAAAGTTGGGCCAGCCGGCGGATTTGATGCAGGGCCGTCATCATCATCAACATTTCCAGAGCCAGAGAAGAACTATATTTGTGATGAATGCAAGAAACTGTTTCTGTTAAAAAAATAATCAATTCTCTTTATGCGCTGATCTTGTCCAATTGATTAATGGTAACCCGTAAGAACATCGCAAACTGATTCTTAATGCAAGGAACCGTAAGGACATCGCAAACTGATTGGACCTCAGCTGAGGGGTGCAATGGTCTTTGCTGTGAAGGG
>Ga0315284_10006783_pt1 | contig 16316 bp, 9 predicted proteins | sample YL17G09_16_MG_FD_203696 | JGI IMG/M metagenome (GOLD analysis project Ga0315284, IMG submission 203696) | Sediment microbial communities from Yellowstone Lake, YNP, Wyoming, USA - YL17G09_16 | ecosystem: Environmental > Aquatic > Freshwater > Lake > Sediment | place: USA: Wyoming | collected... | reverse complement strand
CGATATTAAGCCGGAGGACGCTGACCGGCTCATAGATTACGTTAACAAAGGTGGCCGTGTGCTGATACTGCTCCATGCCGCTGGCGGGAAAGCTATAAATCCTCCCGGCAATAATAATCCGTACTGCATCCTGTACCATCACCCGCCTTACGGCGACCGTCCTTTCCCCGAAGAATGGCTCCAGCGCAATACTGCTTCCTGGCTCCTGAACCGTCTGGGGATAAAGTCAATGGAGAATATCTCCTGCATATATGGCAAGATGATAGTGCAAAAATCGAGCCTCACCGTCCTGCATGATATTTATGGTGATGGTGCGCTTTATCCTAACGTAAACATCGACGGCAAGGAGTTCGATAAGCTCGACTGGACGACTGCTTTTATTGATTATGACCCCGCCTGGCAGCCCCTTCTAAAAATAGACACCAAGTATAGCGAGGAGCCAACCGGTCATGGCACACCGATTACGGTAAATGTGCAAGGCAAGGCAGTAGCTATTGCCCGGCAGTTCGGTAACGGCAAGGTCTTTGTTTTTGGCTATGCCTCGGTGAATTATGGCACTAACGGTATCCCACCCAGTATGCTCCTTACCGCCGCTCCCTATATCGGGTCGGAACTCTCCTACGATGGCACAACCTGTCAAGCACTGGCCAACTATGTTGCCGGTGGCGGTAATCTGGTAGTTATCGGGCCTTCCTTTCCGAAATCAATCGGCGCAACTAAACTGACTGATTTACTGCCGGTGAATATCAGCGGCCCGCAGGTCGCCGAGGACACCAAAGCTGTTTTCCGCAATCCGTCTCATCCTGTTCTCAGTGGGATAACGCCGTTTTATGTCAGCCACTACCGTGTGTCCGGACTAAAGGCGAATGGTGAGGTGCTGGCCGCTGACGGCAAGAACAATCCGGTGCTGGCTACTGCTTATTACGGAGTGGGTAAGGTCGTTTATTTCCTTCCCGAAATACCTGTGGAGGCAACCTTGGGCAACACTGCGACACCAGACTTCTGGCGGCGGCTGATATTATGGCTGTCGCCATCCGACGTAGGCGCGCCGGGACGTGATACCAGCCTGGCAGTACAAACGGGAAAGCAGGTGCCGGTTTCTATTCAGGTTGCCGATGACCGCGGCAAACCGGTCGAGAAAGCAGATGTTTCCTGCGAATACCGCTCACCCGACGGTGTTACCGGCACCGCCAAACTAAAAGAAACTTCCGTCGGGATTTACGCTGGCCAGCTATCACTAGAGGCGCCGGGGGACTATAGCTTGACTTATTATGTCCGCGCCGGTACCGTTATGAAAACCACACCAGTAAACCTTACTGTTATGTCGATTAAGCCCGGCGGTATTGAGCAATCGCTCTGGAATAGCATCGCCTTCCTAGATGGCTACCGCTCAAATACTCCAGTCATGATGAAATTACCCATCTGGCAGTTTCTAGTTGTCATCGGTTTCTGCCTGCTCTGTATTGATTGGATACTAAGCATACTACGGGGAAAAATTTAGATGGCTATTGCCCGTAGATATAAACACAAGCTCACGGCATCGTTGAACAAATGCCCCGACTTTGTAGTGCACAAATAAGAGGAATTTTCGAGTGTTCAGGATATGGTCGGCATCAAGATGTGTTATTATGAGTTCATGTGCGGCGAAAGCATCATAGTGGATAGCGGCATGGTTTTCGTCTAGCCGATGCTAAGAGTGTTACTTATTGAGCGTGTGTGAACTCACGGCAAGTAAACCAGCGTTGCAGTGTATGGAGGACCCCAAATGGAGCGAATTTATGGCTATGCCGGCAGGATTTTGCGGGTAAATCTGAGCAATAAGCAGATTACTGGGGAGGAAGAAGACCCGGCGGTGTTACGGAATTATTTTGGTGGCATGGCGCTGGGTGCCCGGGTTCTCTACGACGAAGTCCCACCCGGTGTACAATGGTCGGATGCGGAAAACCGTCTAATTCTTGCCTCCGGACCGCTGGGCGGTACCAAGGTAATGGGCTCGGGGAACTTCTGCGTCGTTACCAAGGGGGCTATGACTGAGGGACCAACGGCTACCCAGGCTAGCGGCTTTTTCGGTGCCTTCCTCAAGTTTTCCGGCTTTGACGCAATCATTATTCAGGGTAGGGCGGACAAGCTCTGCTACTTATATATCCATGACGGCGAAGCAGAGCTACGTGACGCTGCCTTCCTGGCGGGTAAGGATACCTGGGAAACTGAGGACCTAATTAAAGACGAGCTGGGCTTTACTCCTCAGGCGATGAGTGTCTTCAGTATCGGTCCTGCCGGGGAAAAGATGGTGCGGTTCGCTGCGCTGGTAGGCGACCGTGGGCATGTGGCGGCGCACAATGGCGTGGGCGCGGTGATGGGCTCCAAGAATTTGAAGGCTATCGCCGTGGCACGGGGAAAGGGCGGAGTCAGGGTTCATGATGCTACCAGGCTTTCCGAGTTGGGTAAGGATATGCTGGAGACCATCAAGAAGGCGCCGGGGTGGAGTAATAACTATAACTGGGGCACGCTGTGGCTCATGGGGGCGCTGGCGAGTGGTAATTCGCCTACGGGTCACACGCCGCCCTTCAAAAACTACGCCACCAACGTATCTCCCCTGACTCCGGAACAGTTGAAGTCTTTCAGTCCAGAATTTCTCAGAGAGAAACTGACTCTGGTTAAGCCTCATCCGTGCTGGGCATGCCAGATGCACCACTGCCAACTGATAACCATTCCTGAAGGTCCCCATGCCGGTGCTTTAGGCGAAGAGCCGGAATATGAGGGATATGCCGCTGTGGGCACGCAGGTGGGCATCTGGGATAGTATGGCAGCTACAGCACTGTGCAATGAGGTTGACCGCTTGGGACTGGACATTAATGAGACGGGATGGGTGCTGGGCATGGTGATGGAGTGTTACGAAAAGGGTCTGCTGACCAAAAAGGATACCGATGGTGTGGACATGACCTGGGGCAATGTGGACGCAGTGAGGGCGATGATAAACCGGATAGCCCGCCGAGAGGGCATTGGTAATATGCTGGCGGAGGGCGCTATGCGAGCCGCCCGGCAGATTGGAGGGGAGGCGCCGCAATTTGCCATTCACGGTAGCCGTGGTACCACCCCGGTGGGTCATGACCACCGCCGCAACTGGGCATATATACTGGACAACTGTGTCTCCAATACGGGCACCAATGAGTTACACCTCATGCCGCGGGCGACAGCGCTGGGACTCAGTGAACCGTCAACACCATTTTCCCATGAAGAGGTGGCGGCCTTGGTGACGAAGGTAAAGGGAGTAACGCCATTGATGGACTCGCTGGGGGTATGCCGCCAGTCGACGCGGGAAGTACCGGCATTACTGGTGGGTATGGTAAATGCCGCCACGGGGTGGGATGTCACCTGGGAGGAAATGGTACAGGTGGGACTGCGCGCCGTGAATCTCCTCCGTGCCTTTTATGTCCGCCATGGTTTTCAACCTGAGGCGGAAGTCCCGTCGCCGCGCTACGGCTCCACTATTACTGATGGACCGTTTCAAGGCAAGTGCATTATGCCGGTATTAGCCGATATGCTGGATATATATTACCGGGGCATGGGCTGGGATAGAGCTACCGGTAAACCCTTGCCGGAGACTCTTCGTAAATTGGGTCTGAATGACGTAGCCCTTGATTTGTGGCCCGTCTAGTGGCTCCAGCTATACACCAAAGATAGCGGGCATACATGGCTGTTTGGAAGTGACACTACAAGTGGAGAGGTGATGAAAATGGGAGACCTGGTGCCGGTAAGTGAGGGAGCCGAAGCTTTTATCGAGTTATTGAATGCCAATAACGTGGACTACATCTTTCTCAATCCTGGCACTGATATCGTTCCTATTCAGGAAGCCGTGGTCAAGTTCAAATCACTGGGTAGACGCACTCCCGAGGTCGTCCTTTGCCTGCATGAATCAATAGCTATGGCCGCCGCTATCGGACACTTTATGGTCTCCGGGCGACCGCAAGTAGTTTTAGTGCATGGAGATGTCGGCACCCAGCAGGTGGGCGGCGCCTTACACAACGCGCAGCGAGGCCGGGCAGCAGTTATCTTCTGTGCCGGACGCGCCCCATCAATCTCCGGAGAATGGCGGAGAGGCGGGCGCACACAGCGCCGGGAATGGCTACAAGATACGTTTGACCAATCCGGGATTGTGCGCAATTACGTTAAGTGGGACTATATGCTGCGCTCTACGGAAAACATTGCTGAAGTCGTGCAGCGGGCTTTCCAGATTAGTACCACACAGCCCTGCGGGCCGGTATATCTTACCCTGCCCCGGGAAGTCCTCATGGAGAAGATGGATGGAATTAAAATACCGCCGCCAGCCCGATATCGAGGAGCCACAACGCCCCAGGGCGATACCGAACTATTGACGGAAGTCGCTGGCTGGCTACTCCATGCCCGGCAGCCGCTCATCATACCCGGCTATTCGGGAAGGAACACTCATGCTGTGGCGCCGCTGGTTGAGCTGGCCGAAATGCTAGGGGCGCGGGTGGTTACCAGCGAACTCAGGATGAACTTCCCGCTGAGACATCCTCTATGTGCTGGCATTGTCTCCAGCAAAGGAGGAGTCAATCCGGAATATCTGAAAGAGGCTGATGTTATCCTTATCGTTGACCATGATGTCCCCTATGTTCCCTCCTCTAGCCAGCCTCGCGCTGATAGCAAAATCATCCATATTGACATCGACCCGGCGAAGCAAGATTTGCCCTTGTGGGGCTTCCCCGCGGACATCTTGCTCCAGGCGGACTCAGCGAAGGCTATACCGGCCCTGAACGACATGATTCGTGCTAAATTGACCCCTGAATTGCGCCGGTATTTTCAAGAGCGTTTTAAGCAAATCGAAAGTGAGCACGAAAAACTAAGGGCTACCTGGCATTCACTAGCCACCGGCAAAGCAGGACAAAAACCAATTTCTTCCGAATGGCTTTCTAACTGCATCGACCAGGTAGTGGACGAAGAGACCATTGTCTTAACCGAGGTAATGACCGATGGAGCCTCAGTAGCTCGCCAGCTCCGGCGTAACCAACCGGGGACACTATTTGCCAACGCCGGGTCTAACCTGGGCTGGGGACTCGGCGCCTCGCTGGGAGCCAAATTGGCGGCTCCCCATAAGACCGTGGTTAGCTTGATAAGCGACGGCAGTTTCGTTTTTGGCTGCCCTGTCGCTGCTCTCTGGGCGGCTAGCCAGAGCAATGCTCCGTTTCTGGCAATCGTGTACAATAACCAGAGATACAATGCGCCTATAAATGCTATCCGTAACCTTTACGGTAAGGACAGCTTTTGCGCCACCACTGGCGATTGGACCGGATGTGAGATAAAGCCATCGCCAGAGTACGCTCTCGTCGCCCGCGCTTGTAACGCTTATGGCAATACGGTAACGGAGCCGGCAGGGATATTACCGGCATTGCAGGAGGCTCTGGAGCGGGTACACGCTGGTCAGCCAGCAGTGGTAGACGTTAGAATCGCGTGACACCGGGTGTCATTGCGAGAGGCTCGCAGCCTCGTGGCAATCTGGGGTTGGGGGCTAAGAACGCCAGCGGACAGGGTGACAATGGCAGGGCAGTTATCGTAGCCCAGATAACTGTATAGTTGAGATTGCTTCGGGGTGCTATAATACTAACATGCTAATTATGATAATCATTTTCGTAGCGGTAGTAGCCCTCTGCTACTACTTAGGTAAAAGCATTAGGGGGGACTAAACCTTCACAAGTGAACGACTTTTCGCAATGACGTTCTGGTTCGAACGGATTGCTTTGCTCGCAATGACGAATAACCGAGCACTAAAACCGGAACTCGGTACGCTTGATAATCTCGTTCTGGACCTTTGGGTCTAGCTGGACGAAGTAAGCGCTAAACCCGGCTACCCGCACTATCAGGTCGCGATGCTTTTGGGGATGGAGTTGGGCGTCCTTTAAGGTATCGCCACTGACCACATTAAACTGAACATGATGACCACCCATGTCCATGTAGGTCTTTATGAGGGCTATCAGTTGCTTGCGCCCTGCCACGCTCCGCAGGCTCGACGGGTGGAATTTCATATTCAATAGACTCGAAGCATATTGGGTAGTGTCTATCACCATGCTCGCCGACCTGATGACGGCAGTCGGTCCTTCCCTATCTTGACCGGCGCAGGGGGAAACCGTTCCATCGGCCAGAGACTCCCGGGCCTTCCTGCCGCTGGGCAATGCTCCGGTTTTCGTGCCGAGCACCGGGTGCCAGCTTACGGAAAGGGCAAAAGGTTTAGCCGGTCTGCCGAGATAATCTTTGAATTTTTGGTGCTCCTCATAGAAGATGTCATACCACTCTCGTGCTATTGGCTCCACATAATCGCCATCATTCCCATATTTGGGAGCTCCGAGCAAAAGGTGGCGTAGTTCTTCTTTTCCTTCAAAATTGGAATGTAGCGCCTCAAGCAACTGGGCCATACTCAGCGACTTCTCCTCAAAGACGAGCTTCTTGACCGCCGCCAGCGAATCAGCCAGATCAATCGTGCCTACTGGCCCACAGCCATCCATGGAGTACCGGGCACCGCCTTGCCCCATGCTTTTCCCGGTCTGTATGCAATCGTCAACTAACGCCGAGTTAAAGGGAAGTGGCAGGAACTCGGCATTGAGAGCATTGACCGTATATTGAAAATCGCACCTCAGCGGCATGAAGTACTGAACCTGCTTTCTGACGGCTTCGTGCAACTCGCTGTATGAACGAAATGCGGTGGCTTCTCCTGTCTGCGGGCCTATCTGCTTACCGGTTAGCGGGTCCTTACCATTATTCAGGGCGAACTCCAGCATCTTGGCCATGTTCAGACCGCCGCCATGCATGGTACTGGCAGCATGAGAAAAACCGGCTTCAACACAACCGAGGATGGCATAGTTCCTGGCGTCCTCCGGCGACGCCCCGTGGTCGATAAGCCGCTGGATGTTGAGGGCGTCGTTAAAGAACGCGGGCATCCCCAGGCCAGTACTGACGAGCTCGGCCGCCTTCAGCAGCAATTCCTCAGACAGTTTGTCATGATACAGGACCGAGAGGGTGGGCTGAATGGAGCGGACACGCTTCTGAGCTTCCAGCAAGAGGAAGTCCATCTCGTTGGTGGCATCCTTATCGCCAGACGTACCGCCGAGACTGATGTTTTGGAACATGTTTCCCTGGTTTTGCTCAAAGACGCCCCCGGGCAAGAATCTCATCAGTGTGACAAACTTCAGGAAGAGCAACTCTAGAAGCTCTATGGCCTCTTCCTCGGTTATCCTGCCCTGTTCTTTAGCCTTCTTGTAGAAGGGGTACATATACTGTGGAAACCGCCCCGGGCTGATACCCGGGCCAAGATGCTCAATGCTTACCGCTAAGTGGGTAAACCAGAAGGACTGTACGGCTTCATAAAAGTCCCGGGCCGGATTTGCCGGCACCCAGCGGCAGGTCTCGGCAATTCGGTGTAATTCCTTCTTCCTCTGGTTATTCGTCTCCTTCCGTGCCATCTCCTCAGCCAATGCCGCATATCGGTTAGCCCAGCCAATCACCGCTTGACACGCTATAATCGCAGCATTCAAAAACTCCGACTGTCGGTATGCCTCTAGCGAGCAAATTGGCAGGGTGTTCAGTTTATGCTTGGCCTCCCCTATTATCCCGTTTAACCCTTTACTCAGTACCTTGCCGTAGTCAGGACAGGTTCGGCCCATGGGAGTGTGAACGATGTCAATCATTATCCCTGTCTCACGTAGTTCCAGGTAACTTACCCCTTTGTGTTTCTGAGACCAGGCCTCGACGGCCCGAGAGAATGTGTCCTTGCCCTTAAAATAGTTAACGGCTTCGAACAAGAGCCTCTCGTCTTCCTCACTGACGTCACCTTTTCCCAGTGCAGTGCTGAAAGCGCTCTCCTTTATCATCCAGTCGGACGAATTTTCGGTATATGGTTGGACGCCTAAATCATACTCCGTCAACGTGCCGACTACCGGGTTGTCATCGATGTAAATGGTACGGCCGCTCAGAATTTTCTCGAATGCTTTGGCCCGTCTCAGTACCGGGCTTAGACCATCTGTCTCTTGGTATGATTGCAGAAGGTACTTGAGGCGCTCGCAGGATAATTTGACTTTGCTCTGGAAAAGCTTTTCTTTCAGTTTCATTACTCTGTCGCCGGGCATAACCTGTGTGTCCATCGCCGCCTCCTGATGCTTAGTATTTGCCAGAGATTACTAATTGTTTTGTTGGACTCTAGCACTTCAGCACCAAATTGTCAACCGTATGAAGGTTCGAAAATCCACCGTCTTGCGGTCAAGGGCCGTGATTTCAGGGGTGTCCAGACAAGGTGAGGTAATTAATGGCTGTCTAACCTATTCTGCCTTGCCCCGGTTATCTCTTGATGCTAAACTAGACACCAATGGTGAAGAAATCGTGACTGTTCATGACCTGCCCCCAATTAATCGATACCACCGATTTAATTCGTCTCATGCACAGTCACACCTGACAATGGCATAGTTGAGAAGATCAGAGTATGGAGGCATAGTATGGCTAAACCAACGCGATTTACTCAAGAGATGATGGATGAATATTTCGCCAAGGGGTACTGGATTCAAGAAACCACGTCTGATTTGTGGGACCGAAATGCCCGGTTAATTCCCCAAAAAGAAGCCCTCGTTGATTCTCGAGGTCGGTTGACCTGGCGACAGGTGAAACAACTCTCAGATAGAATCGCTCTGGGCTTGCTGAGAATGGGCTATAAAAAAGACGAAATCATCTTTGTCCTCTTGCCCAATTGCAATGACTCCTTTGTCATGCGTCTCGCCTGTGAAAAAGCGGGCGTCCTGTCAATGACGGCACTGATGACCATACGAGAAAACGAGATAGAATATGTCATCAAGAACTTTGATGTCAAGGGAATTGCCATCCCGTGGCGGTTCCGGAGTTTTGATTACTATCAAGCCGTCGCCGACATGCGTCCGAGGTTACCCAGCTTAAAAGATATCTTCGTTATAGGTAGTGAGGTGCCGCCCGGGACACATTCTATTGAAAAGATGGCACGCCAGCCAGCAACCAAAGAATTCCCGGTGAGGCTACTGAAGAAAACCAGGTACTCGCCAACCGAAGTGGTAACCGTTGGGCTTACCAGCGGCACTACCGGCATCCCGAAGACAGCAGAGCATATGCCCGCTACCCGAATAGCAACGGGTACCGCTTATCAGCGCTCGGTCAAATTGAATGGTGATGATATCGTCCTTAATGGGATTAATGCTGTCGCCGGGCGGGGTGGGGCCTTCTGCTATTCCCAGCCCCGGGTAGGCGCCAAGACTATCTGCCTCGAGGTCTGGAATGCTGAAGAGGCTTTCAAGCTAATCCAACGTGAGAGAGTCACTATTATGCTTCTGGCTCCGGCGCAGCTGGCACTGATGGTCCGTGACCCCAGTTTGGGCAACTATGACCTCAGTTCTCTGCGGTGCATTGCCTGTTCTACCGCCCCACTGAGTGAGGACCTTATCATAGCAGCCGAAAAGAAACTGAAAGTACCTGTCCTTAATAGCTACGGCATGTTCGATGGCGGTGGTGTTTCCGGGGTTACTATAAATGATGACGCCGAAACACGCCATAAAACGATGGGCAAGCCCTACCCTGAGGTTGAGATAGAAGTAATCGATGATGAGGGTAACGAGGTGCCGCCCGGGCAGGACGGAGAGCTAATTTTCCGTGGACCCTGTACTACGGCAGGCTATTACCGTGACATGGAGAGGACCCTTGAGGCCTGGGGCACTCTGGGCAAGGATGGCTGGTTCCACAGCGGCGATATGGTCAAACTGGACAAGGCTGGAAATATCGTGCTTACCGGGCGTAAGAAGGACGTTTTCAAACGGGGCGGGCAAGCCGTTTACCCGGCAGAGGTCGAGGACTTGCTTACCACTCACCCTAAAGTGGAGCAGGCGGCGGTGGTGGGCATGCCCGACCCCATCATGGGGGAAAAAGGCTGCGCCTATATCGTTCTTAAGAAGGGAGAGATATTCACCTTTGACGAAATGAAGTCCTTCCTGCAGAGCAAAAAGATTGCTCCATACAAAATACCGGAAAGGCTGGAAATTATTGACGAACTCCCGATGAAGAACTTCAAGGTAGTCAAGGCGGCACTTCGCGAGGACATCGCCAGGAAGCTTAAAGCCGAGGGGAAAATATAGTCGAGAGATTACTATGGGAGGCTTCCGCGGAACGCGCCAGTTTCTCTCTCCCCAGCGTGGGAGTCCTTTCCCAGAAGGATAGAGTGAGCAATCCACCATCACCCCGTACCCAGTACGGGGCAGGCTCCTAGCCTCTCCCATCAAGGGAGAGGAATATTAAATGAATTTACAGAGACCTGACCCGGACAAGCCGGAACCATCCTGTATTAAATACGGGACTGGCAATTCTGTGTATGTTTTTGCAGAAACCAGTATAATAGTCATGTCATTCTGGCGGAAGCCAGAATCCAGAGGAGGGGCACTGAGGACTTATAGACCTGGATTCTCCGCCTCCGGCGGACTGGAATGACAATGGTTGAAAATACTTCTTTCCATCCTGAATCAAGTCCAGGACAAGCTTCGCGCAATATTTTAAATATAAGGGACTAGAAAGGAGATTACTGGTGAAGAATTTTGAAACAATTATCTGGGAGAAGGTGGAGGACACTGGCATCATCACTCTGAACCGCCCTGACCGGTTCAATGCCGTTAATGACCGGATGATTCAGGAGCTTCTTACCGTCGTTGGGGGCCTCAACAGAGACGATAGCGTGAGGGCTCTGATAATCACTGGCGCCGGCGATAAAGCATTTTGTGCTGGAGCTGATGTCAAAAAAGACGATGCCGCCCTCGACTGGGATAGTGACACCACCACTCCCCAGGCATTCATGCAAGGATACCGGGATACTGTTCCCGCACTGATGTGCGGACTGCAGAGTCTTAATGTCCCGACCATAGCCGCCATCAATGGCGTAGCAGTGGGTCTCGGCTGCGACTTGACCCTATCCTGCGATCTCCGCATAGCCTGCGAGAACACTAGAGTAGCTTCCATATGGATAAAGCGCGGTGTTATTCCCGCAGCCGGCGGATTCTGGCTCTGGCCCAGAGTAGTGGGTCTGGGACGTGCACTTGACATTATTCTCAGCGGACGGTTTATTGAGGCTGAAGAGGGAGAACGGATTGGCTTATATAACAGAGTTGTACCCGCACACAGCCTGAGAAGTGGAGCCATAGAAATGGCGAAAACCTATACGGCAAATCCACCCATCGCCATAAAGCTGGCCAAGATGATGGTATATCGGGGTCTCAATATGGACTTCCGTGCCGGGATAGAGCTGGCCGGTGCGGTGCAGACCGTCGCTCATACCACCGAAGACCGTGCCGAAGCCATAAATGCCTGGCGTGAAAAGCGCCAGCCGAAATTCAAGGGTAGATAGAATTGAGCGCTTGGTATTGTAACTGCCAGGTGCCTATGGTATTATTAGTCCACTAATAAGCTATTAGCTATGCTTGTTCTCGAAAGCTAGTGCATGTAACTTTCGAGAATCCCTGTCTCTCAAGGGTGACAATCATAGCCCTTTGAGCTAATATGTAGTAAATTGGAGGAAAAAGGAGGGTATCTTATGCGAAGAGCAGGAATCGTGTTCTTGGTAATAGCACTGGCATTAGTGCTGGTCTTGGGCGCTTGCGCCAAAGCAACCCCATCACCTACGCCATCACCGGCGCCCGCACCGGCACCGGCGCCCGCACCGGCACCAGTTCCCGCACCGGCACCATCCCCAACTGCCAAGCCGACCCCTTCCCCGACACCGACAGCGGCACCAAAAGGAGAGACACCAGCGGACTTTTTTAAGAATAACGTTGTCGAGGTAGTCGTGCCCTACACTGCTGGCGGTGGCACTGACCAGGCGGCGCGGACATTCCTTGCTGCCTGGACAGAAGTCTTCGGCGGCACTGCCAGAGTTAATAACATGCCCGGCGGCGGTACCGTAGTGGGCACCAACTACGTCTATAAGGCAAAACCAGACGGCAAGACCCTCTACATTACCACCTTCGGCAGCGCGCTGGCTACCCCGATGCTCTTTGGCGCCCAGGGTGTGCAGTTCGAGGTTTCCAAGTTCAGCTATTTCGGCTCATATGCTGACTCATCCCCCGTTTTTGGCATTGATAAGAGACTGCCCTACAATACCCTGGAGGAGCTGAAAAAGGTCAAGAGTCTCAAGCTGGGCACGGTGACATCGGTGGCGGGTATGCCAACCAGTGGCGATGTAACCGTGATTTACATCCTCGGTCTGGAAGATGCTCAGGTCATCTCCGGGTTTGATGCCACGCCTGAGGTGGGGCTGGCTATCTCCCGGGGTGAGATACACGGCATGGTCTTTACCGGGGACTCCATGTTGAAGGAGGCGCAAAAAGGTATTGTCAAGAACCTAGCGGCTGTTGCCACTGTCGCCCATCCCCTGGTCCCCGAAGCCAAGCCAATCGGGCAGATACTGAAGCTAACCCCGGACCAGCAGAAAATATTCAATCTTTACGATGCTGCCTTCAAGTCAGCCAGAGTGTTCATGGGTCCGCCAGGAATGGACCCGGCGATGGTTGATTACCTGCAACAGGGGATGAAGAAGATAATTGCCACCGAGACTTATAAGACCGCGGCTACGAAGGTTTTTGGGTACGTGGACGTCCCAATCATCGGTCAAGACCTCGTCAAACTCATTCAAGAAGTAGCCGCCACGCCTAAAACTGATGTGGACCTGATGAATAGCCTGCACAAGAAATGGGTTAAGTAGTAACATAGGTGTTGTGGAGCGCGCCCCAGCTCAAATTTAAGACAGGGGCACTCCAATTAAGCCAGCGGCGCGGGTGATATTGGTATGGATTATGGTATGGATTATGGGGCTTTAATTCGGTCACTGGCGAACTTCAGCAGCCCGGAGCTATGGCTGTACATAGTGTTCGGGATAGCTATCGGGCTGTTTTTCGGTATTGTCCCGGGTATCAGCGGGATGACGGCGATTACCCTGCTCCTGCCTTTTATCTTCAACATGCAGCCGATGACCGCCTTAACCTTGATAATGGTCATCCTGGCAACGCAGTATTTGGGCGGGGGCATCACAGCCATTCTCCTGAACGTGCCCGGGACTTCCGGCAACGCAGCTACTCTTTTAGACGGTTACCCGATGAGCCAGAGAGGGGAAGCGGGGCGGGCGGTAGGGGCAGCAGAGGCTGCCGGCGGGCTAGCTCACATTGTGACCGCCGTCGTAGCCCTGCTAATAATACCGTTAATCGTTCCCATGCTACGGGCTATCGTCTCGGCAGATATGGTCTTTATTGTGCTGACAGGCATCATCTTAATCGGAAGCCTCTCCGGCGGTTCCCTGATTAAGGGGCTTATCAGCGGCGGGCTGGGGCTGATGATTGCTTTTATTGGCTTCCAGCCCACCACCGGATACGCCCGCTATACCTTTGGCAGCCTCTATCTCTATGACGGGCTGGCGTTGATACCGGTGCTGCTCGGTCTATTCTCCATCCCGGAGATGGTGGCGCTGGCCACCCGGGGCGGTACCATTTCTCAGAAGGCTGGTACAATTAAGGGTCTGGCTGATGTCTGGCGGGGGGTCATGGATGTGTTCCGCCACTGGTGGCTGGTGGTACGCTCCGAATTAATTGGTTTTATCGTGGGCATTGTCCCGGCCGCCGGTCCCACGCCGGCCACCTTTATTGCCTATGCCCATGCCAAGCAGACTTCGAAACAGCCGTTGAACTTCGGTAAGGGCAACATCGAAGGCGTGATTGCTGCGGAAAGCGCCAATAATTCCAGCGAGGCGGGAGACCTGCTCACCACACTGGCACTGGGCATACCCGGCAGCCCGGCCATGGCCCTTGTCCTGGCCGCCATTACCATGCTGGGGCTGGCTCCCGGCCCGGAAATGCTCACCCGCCACCTCGACCTGTCGGTGACCCTGATGTGGACCATCGGTATCTCCGCCGTCATCGGGGCTATTTTCTGCATCCTGATGGCACCGACCCTGGCCAAAGTGGCTTTTATCCCCGGTCGCATTTTGGTACCAATTGTGCTGGTTCTAGCCCTGTCCGGGGCTTACGCCTACCACCACGACTTTAATGATACTATCGTGGTCGTGGTCTTCGGCGCTGTGGGGTTCTTTATGAGACGGTTCGGCTTCAACCGACCGGCATTCCTGCTTGGGTTTGTCCTCGGCCCCATCTTTGAGAAATTCTTATTCATTGCCCACAAAGTGAGTGGACCGTTCTTCTTCAACCGCCCCATTAGCTGGGGTCTCATTGTCCTCATAGCCTTTACGCTAGCCTACGGGCCGATTAAGAACGCGATTAAGCGCCGCAGGCAGGCGGTCCAGGCATGAAACTCAAAACCAACACCGTAGTCTACAGTGTACTGGAGGCTATCCTGCTTTTTTATGTGCTCTGGGCAGTGTTCGACGTGCCGGCGCTGGAGTCTAAATTGCTGCCTATCGCCATTGGTGGTGCTACTCTAGCTCTAAGTACCATCGGTCTGGCACGAGCAATTCGGGGCGAGTTTAAGCAGCGGAAAGAGGCGCCCGCAAAAATTGCCACCCAGGAAAAGCGCAAGGATGAGGGAGAACAAGAACCGTGGCGTGGTTCTCTAATAAACTTTGGCTGGGTAGTCGGCTTTCTGCTGGGTATCTATCTGCTGGGTTATGTTATTGCTATCTTTGTATTTGCACTGGCTTATATGAAAAGGCTGGGCACAAGGTGGCGCACCGCGGCCATCGGCGCCGTTCTCGTTACGGCCTTAATCTACGTCGGTTTCGAACTTGGCCTCCAGCTCCCGCTCTACCGCGGGCTATTCCTGGAAATGCTGGGCTACTGAAAATGATACACCACCCCCTTTAGTCCCCTCCTCCTTGGTCTTTGTCGAGTAGATACCCACGGGCAAAGCCCGTGGCACTCTGCCCTACGGGTTATTAGAGTGGAGCGGGTGATGGGATTCGAACCCACGACAACTTGCTTGGGAAGCAAGCACTCTACCCCTGAGTTACACCCGCCCAATTCGTATCTATTCTAGCCCAAAAAACTGTGCCTGTAAAGGGGGAGTGCTTGCTTCGTCAAAATCTGGCACCGATATAGGTAGTTTGCTTCATGGTTATCAGCTGTGTGCTGCGACCGAAGGGAAAAGTCCTAACTCCCTGGCAATCGTCACCCGAAGCGTAACCTACCTCTACGATTTCCTCAGCAGCAACGGTTTGAGTACCGATGTCACCCAGATTGGTGCCGGGGAGTTGAGGACATTCATTCTCTATCTACAGCAGAAGAGATGCTTTAGCAATCACCCCTATAGCAAAGCGCAACAGAGGGGACTTTCCGGACATACCATCAACACCTATATGAGGTCAATACGAGCTTTTTGGTCCTGGCTTATCGAGGAGGAGATTATTCAGTCCAATCCATTTTCTAAGCTCAAGATACCAAAACCACCACAAAAGATTATTGCCACCTTTTCTCCGCATCAGATCGAGTTGCTACTAGGTGTGATGAGTAGTTCGGTTGAGGGTTATCGAGACGCGGTCATTGTTCTTACCTTACTGGATACCAGCCTCCGCGTGAATGAATTAATAAACTTGAAAATGGAAAACGTCTGGCTTGAAGAAGGTCTAATCAAGGTTCTAGGGAAGGGCAACAAGGAGAGACTGGTGCCCATCGGTAAGCAAATTCGTAAATTGCTGTGGCGCTATATCACTCAGTATCGACCCGAGCCAGCACGACCGAAGCTGGATAATCTATTCCTAACCCAGGACGGGAGACCACTAACTAAAAACCGTGTGGAAACCATTATGAAACACTATGGCCGAACGGCTGGGCTTACCGGTGTTAGATGCTCCCCTCATACTCTGCGACATACCTTTGCTATTAACTTCCTGAGAAATGATGGCGACATTTTCAGCCTGCAGAAAATACTGGGGCACTCAAGCTTGGAGATGACCAGACGATATTGCGAGTTGGCTAATGTGGACATTATGAAGGCTCATACCATAGCCAGCCCTGTGGATAACCTCGCGATAGAAAGGAAATCATTTACAATTCGCAGTGTCAAGGGCAAAAAGACTAGAGAGCGTGGATAAAAGTTCAACTGTCACCAGTAGCCTCTCTAATGACTGTGGATAGCACCGCTTGAAATGGAGCTGTTTGCTTCTTCACCTGCAGCACCCTAGCGTTTATCTCTCCAATCCTCCCATCTTTGGCATATTGGTCAGTTAGAGAGAGCGTAACCTTTTTACACTTCTCCATTTCATCCTTAGAGCTTATTGCCAGTACATAGTTGGGAAGTTCCCCAGGCACAAGCCT
>Ga0315284_10006782_pt1 | contig 16316 bp, 11 predicted proteins | sample YL17G09_16_MG_FD_203696 | JGI IMG/M metagenome (GOLD analysis project Ga0315284, IMG submission 203696) | Sediment microbial communities from Yellowstone Lake, YNP, Wyoming, USA - YL17G09_16 | ecosystem: Environmental > Aquatic > Freshwater > Lake > Sediment | place: USA: Wyoming | collected... | reverse complement strand
AGGCCATCCTCCGTGTAAGCGACCCCCGCTTCGATGGCCACTTCAGTGAAGCTGTGACCATTAAGGTTCCTAAACAGAAAACTTCCCAATACGTCGTTCCCAACAAATATATCCGTGAAACCATCGTCGTCGTAGTCGGCAATGGCCAAGCCCATCCCTTTACCGATGTAACGAGCAATTCCGGTGGATTCGGAGACATCGGTAAACGTCCCGTCGCCGTTGTTGTGATACAAGATGTTCGGTCGCCCACCATAGAGCAGCGGTGTACAGGAAAGGCGCCTCCCTCTCTCGCCGCACACCTTCGAGTTTGCCCAGCTCCAGTCCAGGTAGTTCGCTACGAAAAGATCTAGATGGCCGTCGTTGTCATAGTCGAGCCAGACCGCCCCCACGGACCACAACTTCTTCCCTTTCGCATCCACCCCAGCCACTCCAGCCCGTTCGGTCACATCCGTGAACGTTCCGTCTCCATTGTTGTGGTAGAGAAAATTCCGATTCACACCCGTCACGTACAAGTCAGTCCAACCGTCATTGTCATAATCAGCGGCGGCAACGCCCATCGAGTATCCGGCGCCGGCGACCCCGGCTCGTTCGGTCACATCGGTGAACGTGCCGTCCCGATTATTCCGATACAGCCTATTGAAAAAGGCCGGGCCATCCTTCTCCAAGCTGGGTATTTGGGCTCCATTTGTGAAGAAGATATCCAGAAATCCATCATTATCACAGTCAAACAGCGCGACACCACCTAGGACAGAATCGATGACGGGCTTGTCCGGAACAGTGCCATTATTCAGTACGAAAGCCATGCCGGACTTGGCTTGCCGGTTCTCAAAACGTATTAGTGGCCTTGCTCCGCCCGGCCTAACGGTGGCGGGAGCGCCACGACGTTCAGCCCCTGCTTGCGTGGAAGCCAGCCCCGCGAGGCTCAGCCCCCCCAACTTGAGAAACTTCCTGCGGTCAATTCTGTTTGTATCCCTTATCACAACCCCTCGACCCTCACCATTTTCCGGCCCAGACAAGCAGCGCCATTACGGATCTTTACGATTCTGTGGTGGCGCTCTCCGAACACCGACGTACATCGGTGGGGACACCGCCACTACAACCCTGGTGGTCACTATATCTTGCAATCCTCAAGAGGAGCATCCTTAGGCCATAGATTCCCATTCGACAACGTTCTGCAGACGCGCAATCTCCAGAAGGAATCCTTCTGTTCTTGCTGGTGCGGGTTAGGTTTTGGCCTCGTGGAGGACACTTGCAGTCTCGCCTCAGTCAAGCGTTCCTGAGTTTTTGCAGCGCGGCCAATTGTTCCATGTACGGTTGACATACGTGTCCTGTTCGGCTAAGAGGCAAGTCCCAGGTAACCGTACCGCCGTGGTCGTTGATGTGACGAGTCCAACTGGTTACCAGATGGGCCGAAAACCGTGGCTCCCCGGTACTCCACCAAGCGCCGAGAAAATTCAGAAAGTGCAGCTGATCACCCGATATGTCGGGCCCGAGGTAGTATTTCTTTTGGTCAAATACCCGGACGCCGCAAGTCGGCAGGAAGTAGTCCACTTCACCCGCCAGATAGTCCTCGTACTCCGTTGCCGGCATGAGCTGATCACGATTCATTCCGACCGGCCCCGTATTATAGGCAATCAGCACGTCAGGATTTCCGGCTTTCATGGCGGCGGTAAAGGCCTTGAATTCCTCCGGCTTGGAATACGATCCATCGATCCACCACGCCGAAACCGACTTCCCCCAGCGAAGCGACCACTCGCGGATCACAGCTTGCCATGCTTCCTGCCGCGCTGGTTCCTGGCGTGCCATGCCGGGAAAGTAGACGCACTGGCGAATTCCTTTCGGGTTGAGTGCCGCCGCGAGGTCAGCGACCAAGTCGCGGTGCGATAGTTTTCCCGATGATGGTCCCATGCTGCGTTCGTAGGTTTCATTGGGAGAGCAGTAGTATCCGCCTGCCTGTCCGATCGTTATAAAGAAGTAGGGAACGCCCACGGAGGAGAACTGATCCGCCAGCGATTTGGTGTCGAACGAATCGACCCAAGTATTCCAGCGCCCCGGGGTCATATCCGCAGGCACCGGAGCGCTCGGCATGTGGACCATGAAATGAGTAAAGGCGCCCCACTTTGCATCGCGCAACCACTTTGTGTTCGGGTTTAGCGCCTTGGCCGGGTTCGCTGGCCCGGCGCCCACACTACTACTCAGGCAAAGCCCACCCCCCCATGCCGCTGTCGTCTCCAGGAATCTTCTTCGATCCATTCTGTCACCTCCATTCTGAAGTCGTCTTGCGGGTTTCCCCGCATGGCCAGGCCGGGAGGAACTTATCGCTTCAACCCGAGGTGCAGCAGCACAGGCAGGGTATCAGTCGCCCGCCGTGACGGAAGTGTAGCACAAGATTGTATGTGAAACTCTACGGCCGCCCGCCGGGTCATTTCCACTCTGCCGGAAATCGTCGCCGTGGATAGACTGATCAACCGCTCCGACACTCCCGCCCTGATGAGTCGCGATGACTCGTACCTGCAGAACCGCCCACGCGGCGCTAGGGAAGGGTGTCTCCATGAAGCACCCTTCCAATCGTAAGCAAACATTCCATTGGCTGGTTGAAAAAGCTCGCACTTTTGATCGGCAATCACAGGGCGAGTTCATTAACCAGCATGCGGTCGGAGAACTTGACCGCCACGTTACATCGTATCTGTAGGGTTTCAAGTTATGCCCCCTGCGGGCATGTTCACCCGGTGCAATTGTTGCACTTTCTCAAGGCGGACCCTCCGGGGGCCAATCGCTCAGCAAGCTGGACTGCCTTTCACCCTATTCTGTCTTGCTGAACAACGCCCTAGCGTTGTGCCTCGATCCAAATGGCCTGACCACCGCCGATAGGCAGATCGGCCTCGATGACTGTCGACGCGTCCACACGCCGCGTCGAGACTTTTACGTCCGTCCGAGGAGGGTTGCCGTTCTCATAGATGTGTGCAATAAACGAGCGCCCTTGGGGAAGGAATCGCAGCGGCACCTTGACCACGCGATGGGTTATTGGCCAGGAGATCTTGCTGGCGTACCAAGGCGGAACAAGGCCGTTGCAGATGGTGCCAACGAACCAGTCGCTGCCGCTGCGGCGGGCCACGGTGATGTACCGGCCGATCTGGCCATCAAGCACCTTCGTGTCATCCCAGACGGTCGGAACCTTGTCGAAGAATTCGATCTCGGGTTCGCCCTTGTAGGCCGAGGGGTGGTCCCCCCAGTACAGAAACTGGAGGGGACTGTAGTAAACCACTGCCAGGGCGAGTTGATGCGCACGCGTCGTCTTGATGCTGTTGTCGTAATAGCCAATGGTGTAATCCGCGGGACCGGCGAGGAATCGCGTAAAAGGAAGGACGGTGTTGTGGTCGGCTGTCGGCAGGCCCTCATTCCCAGCGATGCCTTCCTGCGTCATCAGGTTGGGGTAGGTGCGGCTGAGACCCGTGGGGCGGAACTCGTCGTGGATATCCACCATCAGCCTGTGTTTGGCCGCTGTTTCCACCGAGTCGTAGATCCACTTCGTCCAGTGCTGGCTCCAGAATTGGACAAAGCCGAATTTGATGCCCTTCACGCCCCATTTCTCGTAGAGCGGAGCGATTTCGTCCATTTGCTTTTCGAGCTGGCGGTGGTCGACATATAGCATGATGCCAATCCCGCTCTCCTTCGCATAGCGAAGGACTTCGGGCAGGTCCAGTCCCTCGTAGCCCGGAACACGGTCCGAGGCGTTCGGATTGGGGTTGGCAACGGTGGCGTCGGCCGCGGGGTCGAGCTCGCTCCCGTACCAGTAGCCCGGAACACGATCCGAGGCGTTCGGATTGGGGTTGGCGACGGTGGCGTCGGCCGCGGGGTCGAGCTCGCTCCCGTACCAGCCCCCGTCGTGAACGACGTATTGCAGGTCGTGCTTCTTGGCGAAATCCACGCACTCTTTCGCGCCGCGAGTCGAATTCGTTATGTCCCGGATGCACTTGCCGGGCTTGATCCAGGAGGTATCCATAATCGCCGATGGCTCGTTCAGATTCAGAACCAGATAGTTGCGCTCCATCAGATCGCCTGGGCGCTCGCCGACGATCACCGCGCGCCACGGCGTAGCGAATGGCGTGCTGCCCCAGACGTAGGGCTTCGAGGCCCGTTCATTGGGCGGCGGGGTTTCTCCGCCGGGGTCCGGCTCTGTACCTTGTACGCGCCCGCCCCTCAGGGTGCTGACGAGCGTTCCCGGTTTCCCGGGCGCCGGAGAGAACAGCATAACCGGGTAGTTGCGCGCCCCGGCTTCGAGGAGCGCTGCGTACCTTCCATCCGGGTATTCGATCACCAGCGGCCGGTCGCAATTTGGCTCGATGTCCTTGGTCCACACGTTTTCGTACGTCTGCTGGGTTCCGTGCGTTTCCCAGGCTCGGGTGCCATCGGGAATGTGAAACTCGGTGTTCTCTGACGTGATGACAAAGTCCTTCAGCGCCGGCTGGTCGGGCAACACGTAGCGGAGCGCCGCTCCTTCGTTGTACGCGCGGATCACAATCTGCAGGCGCCGGCCGGCCGGACCTTTAAGGCTGACTAGCGCCTCGCGGTAATTCTCGGGGATCGTGCTGCGCTCACCATAAAGCGGTTTCCAACTTCGCGAATGCGAATCCTCTTGAATATCCTCGACGTCAAACCCTTCGCCGAAGCGTCCGGCATTCTCAAGGGTAAGCCCCAGCGAGGAATCGAGCAGAATCGGCTTTCCCCGGTAGGCAACGCTGTAAGCCGGAACCTGCCTCCCGCCGTCCGGCCGAACAGAAAAGCGGACGACGACGGCCCCATCGGGGGAAGCGACCGTAAGCGGCAGGCGAGGCGACGCCGCCACCAAGTCCGGCAAAAGCAATGCGACGAAACACAGCGCAATTCCAGGATGCATGATTCCAACTGACATTCGTCCCCTCAAACCACCTCTCAACAAGGAAGTGTTTCTCATGGCGTGCATTCCTCCAAGTCGGAGCCACCTGCTCTTTTTCCGTCATCGCACAGAACCCGCCGTGCGCAAGCGAGGGTATTATCCGGAATTTCCGTTTTCACTTCCCGGGCAACTGGTTAAGATACACCTGACCGCCTCAGGATGCAATGCTCCAGCCAGGTTTTTGAGTGCAGCGCCTTTTCGGCGGGGGCGGGAAAATCCCAAAGCCCAATACTGCCGCTGCCTGCGCCATCTGCACCGTGGAACGCACCCGGCCCCCGACGCCAGCTGGTTCTGTCTGCAACTCTGACTCAGCTTGTCGAATCCGGCCCCGCTCAATTCCGGCTGAGAGCTCTTACCCGGCGCCGTTCGTAACTGCTCACCGCGCGTTTCCCACGCCTGTCCACGGCTCCTTCCAGCCAGCGGGGAACTGGGGTCTGAAAATGACCAGCTACAATCTTGCATACGATGAACGCCTTCTCCCCGCTCCTTAACGCCCCTTCCTCAACATTCCCTGTCTGATCTTCTGAAACGGCTGTGTCTGGATACCAAGTATGCCTGAATTGTAATTGACGATCGCCTCTCACTTTGGTATATGGAGTACCGGTTTAATCTGTTGGGTAAGAGTACAAGGCTCCGGAGGGAAGTGTCGGTCAATAAAGAAAGTGTGTTTGGTTTCTTCAAGCACTCAGCGTACACCCGTAGTCTCGTGTCAAGTCTTCCTTCTCTTGAGCGCACAACGGAGGTCAACAAATAATGAACCGACGTGAGTTCATGGGTGTGAGCACCGCTGCAACCTTACTTGGCGCGACCGGCTTTTCCCCTCGTGGTAAGGCGCAAGAGAGCGGAGAAAGTAAACAAACTGCCAATAAGAATCCAGTGAAGGCCTTTAGCCGCTTTGCTCGACTTTCACCAGGGAGCATCGCACCTTCGGGTTGGCTGTTACAGTTCGCTCAGATCAATGCTGATAGCTGGATCCTCGACTATGCGCGACACCGCGACCCCGCGGTCTATTCGGAATACTCCCGGCGGTCGAAGATCTCGCACCCTGTGTTTAATGAGAACAATGAGACGATAGATTTTTGCGGCTACATCGCGTATTTCGGCTCGGCTCTCATTCACTACGCGCAGTTACTTCCCCAGAGCAAGGTCGCCCAGGAGGCCGATCCGTGGATTCAGAGCGTGCTCGCCTCCCAGGACCCCGATGGCTACTTGGGGGGATTCGCGCCGGAGGCGCGCTGGCAACACTGGCTGGAAGTTTGGGCGCTGGCGCTGGTTTTAGACGCGCTGCTTTACCGCTATGAGGCCACGGGTGATCGATCGCTGCTGAAGGCCTCGGAGCGGGCTGTCCAGGTGGTGATGAAGGCCTGGCGCGAGCCCCCTCCCAAGTTCACTCCGGCAACCTTCTCCGGTGAGGGAATCTTCCTGGTGGGAACGGCATGCAAGTTATATGCCTTCACGGGGAAGGAATCTTACTTGAGCTTTGCCCGGGATGTTCTCAAGCGTTGCGGGAAGACGCAAGCTTATCTCCGTGGCGGCGATGCGGTAGTGCACGAACACGCCGTGATCGCAAGCGACGACGTGCCAGCTCCGGCGACCTTATACGAATACACGGGCGATCGTGAGCTCCTTAAAGCCAGCGAGGCTGGCTGGCAGATGATGCAGCCTTACCTATCCGTAGATGGAACGCCCCAAGGCAATGAGATGATCTTCAATATCGGGTCCCGAGCGAATGGCGAACACTGTGGCGCCGTGAATTGGATAGCCGCCAATCAAATCCTCACGCGGATGACGGCCGAGGTAAAGTACGCCGATGCCATCGAGCGTGCAATTTTTAACGGGTATCCCGCCGCCAAGAGCCCGGATGGCAAAATGGTTGCTTACATGCACAGCCCGAACCAACTCGTGGCGACCGAGTGGAGCGCTCCGCACGACAATGACGGAGACCTGGACTGGTGGGCTTCCCGCCAACATTTTTCTTCTGCGCACGAACCGCTCTGCTGCAACTCCGACGGACCGCGTGGGATTCCGTTTTATGTTGAGTCCATGCTCTTGCGATCCGAAGATGGGCTGGCGGTAGCGTGTTACGGTCCCTGCAACGTCAGCACGACACTCCCGCAAATTGGGCGCGTTACGCTTCAGATGGACACCGCTTATCCCTTCGAGGATGAAGTCCGCGTGAAGGTTGATCCGGAAAGGCCAGCTCCATTTGCTTTGAAGTTTCGAATTCCTGGCTGGTGCGTTGCGGCAATTGTTGAAGTTAACGGCGTCCAATCTCAGCCGGCGCCCAAGCCCGGCACTTTTTTAACACTTCAGCGGCGGTGGGAGCCCGGAGACAGGATCACGCTTGTATTTCAGAATCAAGTTCGCCTCATATGGCGGAGAAGACCGGAATTCCACATCCGAGTCCAGTGCGCCGCCGTTGAACGTGGTCCCTTGGTGTTTGCCCTGCCGGTGCAAGAAGAGTGGCGATCTTTTGTCGCGCCCGCCCACGGACCGGGTCAGGATATCAAGAGCTGCCGGCTTTTTCCAAAGGAAGGGGTGGTCTGGAACTATGCACTAATTATTGACCGAGATCATCCTGAGCGAGATCTCCGTTTACGGAAACTTCCTGTCCCGGAGGACGCCCAGCCCTGGGGGCCCCATCCGCCTGTGGGGTTAGAGGTGAAAGCTCGCCGTGTGCTCAATTGGCAGATGGAAGGAGACCCGCAGCAGCCGAAGACCCCCGGGTTCCCCTTCAATCCCATGAAGCTCGCTGATGAAATAGAAGCTGTAACGCTCGTGCCCTTTGGTGCCACCCGGCTGCGAATGGCGTTTTTGCCGATAATCCCGGCCTGAAGAGACCGGTCGCGACGAAGGCGTTCAGCAAGCCTACCTGACGGATAAACGTATCCGTCCGGTGAGCCCATCTTCCTCGATTGAAGGTCAGGAGTAAGACTCCCCAACAGCTGGGCACGATCTACATGCACCGGTGCGCATCACCGGTGTTGACCGAAGCCGGGGGTGTCGGATGAGCCGTAGGAAGCACGATGCGGAGAAGGAGCATTACTGACAGAGGACCATTCGAGAGGCGGTGCGGAGTGGGATACTGAGTGATGTGGAGAAGGGAAGTGCCAACAGGCTGCGTGAAAGAAAAGGCCAAAGCATGAGAGGGAAGGCACAACTGAGAGAAACTGTCCAGCGCTTCCCGGATTGCTTCTGGGATAAGAAATGTACGCACCGGTCGCCCTCTAACGGTGCGGCTTTTCAACCCGACGGGAAAAACCGCCCGCCACGGCGGGTCAAATAACGGACGTTGCGCTACCCTTCATTGAGCCCAGTGGCTGCGGTGCGTTTCCAAGTGCTACATAGTCACTGACTGGCGCTACGCACGCAGACCTGAACTGAAAGGTCTGCGCCAGCCAGCGACCTCCTCAATGCTTCTTCACGGCACCCCGACAACCAGTTTGGGCCATAGACGTTCCGTCGCCCCACGATGGAAATATCACCACACAGATCGCTCTAGCCGGAGCGTTCTGAGTAATTGAGGCAAACTCCCCCTTGAAAGCGGTGTCCTCCAGCACGACCCTCCATAGGCCCGCAAAATCTAATGGCCGAATCCCGCGCAGATGAATCGTCTCCCCATTTACCTGAAACACGACATCGAATGATTTTGCCTGCTCCAGCTTTAAGGGCAGTTGAAAACAACCGTTTTCAGCAGGGACCACGGTCGTCATCCCGCCGCTAGTCTTTCGTAGAGTGACGGTCTGCGGGGCTGGAGCAAGTTTTCCGTTCCGCTCGATCCGGAGGCTGACGCATTCCTGTTTTCCCGACGCGCTAGGCACGATCGTCATAAAGGCGATCATTAGCGCCGAGATGATATCGATTCGTTTCTCAAGCGACGCTCTTTCGTTTTGTCTCATTTAAAGAACTCCTTAGTGCTCTCTGTGCATGCAACTCCACTTGCGCCGGGTGGCGCAGACATGGCGCCTTTGCGATGTATGCGATCAAACCAGTCGATCCATTGCCAGAACGGGCTGGTCGTCCATATGGTAACACCGCCAACTCCACTATTTCCAACCGCGGGGATCGGAAACTAACCCGCGCTTCACAGAGCCTTCCTCCCCCGCTACCCTCTGCCCGGTGCGCCGACTCCCGCAATCCTGGGTTCGCAGGACGCTTACATTATTGGGGAGGTTCTTTCTACCCCGCTAGCATACGGACTGTTCTCAGAAGAACATGATATTGAGGGCAACGAAGAGGACCAGAACGACGACGGCATAGAATTCCGGCGTGCGGTACCAAGGGGTAGACCCCTTTTCCCTTGTCGCCCCGGAATAAACCAGCCCTTTGAGTTTTTCTTTTGATGGCGGGTCCGTCAGGAAGCTGAGACCAACGGTTACGACCAGTCCCGCAACGAGTCCCCAGACGGCGGTCCAAATATTCGACGCCATGGGAGAAGTGAACTTCAGGACGCCCAGCCGGTAGAGAGTGTATTCCAAGGTGGCTCCGAAGATCCCCGCTACCATTCCATAGAAGCCTGCCGTGGCCGACGGACGTTTCCAAAACATCCCGAGGAAGAACGCGATGAAGAAAGGGGAGATGAACAGGATGCCGATCAGTTGCATGTAGTCCATCAGGTTGTTGAAGTACAGCACAATGTAGGAGGACGCGCAGGCGAGAAAGGTGCCCACCACGGTGGCCGTTTTCGCGACGTTCAGGTAATGGCGGTCGGGGCGGTTCTTCGCCAAGTAGGTCTGGTAGATGTCGTAAGTGAAGACGGTGTTAAAGGCCGTAATGTTGCCCGCCATGCCGGACATGAAGCTGGCCAACAGCGCTGTCAGCCCCAGGCCCAGCATCCCACTGTGATAGTAACGGCCCATGAGTGTTGGCAACGCCAGGTTATAGTCCTGTTTGACGATGGAAGGGACAAGCGCGAGCGCAAGCATTCCTTGCACAGTGACAATAGCGGGGAAGAGCATCTTGGGAATCGCGGCAACCAGGGGAGTCTTCCTGGCGGAAGCCAAATCCTTCGCGGCTAGGGCGCGCTGCACGAGCAGGAAGTCGGTGCACCAGTAGGCCGGAGAAGCGCACAACATTATGCCCACGACCATCACCCACCACGGGACCCCCAGCGGATCGCCCGGCCCTGCCATACCTTTCCAGGTGTGGACGTACTGCTCAGGTAATCTGGCGAGGAGCCCATGCCAGCCACCCACCTCGCGCAATCCGATGAAGGTCAAGGGCAGGAAGCCAATGACAATGAGAAAGAACTGGAGGAACTCGTTGTAGATCGAGGAGGCCAGTCCGCCCCAGAAAACAAAAACCAGGACGACTCCACTCGCCAGCAGTACGCTGACCGTAAAAGGCCAGCCCAGCATGCTCTTGAAGACAACCGCGAAAGCGAACATGTCGATGCCTGACATCAGTATGGTTACGACGGCGAAGCTGAAGGCGCTCACGACGTGGGCGCGATGGTCATACCGCCTGTGCAGGTATTCCGGGACGCTGCGGACCCCGTTCGCGTAGTAGTAGCGCACCATAAACACGCCCAGCAAAACCATGGCCGGGATGGCCCCGATCCAGTACCAGTGATTGGTCCGCATCCCGTACTTGGCGCCATTGGCGGTGTGCCCCATGACTTCCAGGGCGCCGAGGTTCGCGGACATGAAGGCTATGCCCGTCACCCAGTGTGAGAAGTTCCGGCCCGACAAAAGAAAATCCGCCGAGGTTTTCATTTGGTCTTTGAGCCAATAACCGACTCCCAGGACCGCGACGAAATAGGCGCCAATGATGGCAAAATCGAGCGGACTCAGTTTCATCAACACAATGCCACCTCCCACTTTACCGGGCGGATAATAACCCCCTCTGGCCCTGGAATTGCCTTACGGGAGTCTTTCCCAAAGCGAATTGCAGAGAGCCGAAAAACGGGCTGAACGCGTCGGCCCGTTGTTGCACCACCACCTCAGCAAAGTTCCACCTGGGCCCAGCCCCTGCAAATCAGCTCTACACCACACCGTTTAGCACAGAAAGGCAGAGAGGCGTTCGATCCGTGAAGCGGATGCTCGGAAAGCTTGTGACGCTCCTCGGCCAGCGCGGTTCAGTTCTTCGCGATACTGATCGGGTATTTACCGTAGCGGTGTACGGTTTCGTAGATCCGAAGCGCGTTCTCCACCGGGACCAATTCGTGAACTTCGCTGGAGGAGCCGATCAGAATCCCGCCCTGGGGCCCGATCTTTTCAATGATCTCGAGCGTCTCCCGTTCCACATCTTCCGGCGTGCCGTAGGGAAGAGTCACCTGGCAGCAGACATTGCCGAACAGCAGTGTTCTGGGATATAGGCGACGAATCTCGAAGATGTCGTTGCAGCCATTACGCTCGACGGGATTGAACCCGTCGGCGCCGAGTTCGTTTACGATGATGGGCAGGACTTCCTCCGCCCGCCCGTCCGTGTGATAGAGGAATTTGAAGCCTTTGTCTTTGATCGGCTGGGCGATGCGTTTCCAGATGGGCAGCGCCTTTCTCCGGAGGAAATCCGGGCTGAAGATTGGGCCGTGCTTGCCCGCAATGTCTTCACCCATGAAGAGTAATGGCGCCGACGGATTCGCGGCGTAGACCTCAGCGATATACTGCGAAAACGTTCCGCAGACTTCGATCAGGCGGTCCACCAACTCCGGAGCCTCATAGATGGCCTCGCAGAACATGCCCATGTCCGTGTAAATATAGGCATCGGAGAGCGGACCTTCAACACCACCGATGAAAACCACGTCATAGGAGTCGAATGTCTCTTTGATCTTCCTGATGGTCGGCTTGTACCACTCCTCGACTTCACTCTTCTTCGGCATGTTGGGCATGTTCTTCTCGAGCCCGCGAAGGTCACTGAAGGGGCGCCTGGAAATCCACCCTGTCCCGCCGGTTTCGGTAACTTCCCAGTTGCCTGGGGTGACTCCGAAAAAGCGAGTCCAGTTCTTGATCTTGGCGCCAAGCCAAGGATGCCCGGGGTCGTGGATGTAGCGGGTGGCGTCAAGTCCAATCCGCTGGCACATGCGGGCATTCCGTTCCAAGAGTTCTCCTTCGCCCCCATACCTTCTCAGAATCTCAGTATTGTCGATCAGGTCATAGGCCATGATCCGATCGGGCAATTCCCAGTTGATAGTCTTTACGAACCGCTCGTGGTTGGTCATATGAGTCTGCTCCAGTTAGTTCGACACTTCGCAAAACGCTGAAAGATGCGGCCTGCCAAAATGAGAAAAGTTCGCCGCGGCGGGCATGGCAAAGCCTAGCAAAGCAATTCTGTCTTCGCTGCGCTCGAGATCACAAACCAACCGAGCGTAGCCTCCTCGCTCCCCACAACACTAGCCCCTCAAGCTGGTATAGCTCGTCTCTTTAACCGTGTTCACCATCGCCCAAAAGTTCTCGAGCGGGGTGTCAAGCTGGACGTGGTGTGACGGCGACACGATCAGACCACCGCCTTGGCCAATGGTCTTGATTCGATTCAAGACTTCCTGGCGAACCTCCTCGGGCGTGCCGAACGGAAGCGTGTACTGTTCGTCGATGGAGCCCCAGAAACACAACTCGTCTCCGAATCCGCGCTTCACTTTCGCGGGATCGAGGCAAGCCGGCTGAATCGGGTTCAGGATGTCCACACCGATTTCCACCAGCTCGGGAATGATGGGATCGATGAAGCCGTCGGAGTGATAGGCCACCTTGACCGCCGGGTTTATGGCCTTCAACGCAGAGATGAATTCAGCCAGCCGGGGCTTTAGGAACCTTCGCCAGTGCGCGGGGGAAATCATCATCGCGTGCTGCGCGCCGACGTCATCTCCAATCCAAATCATGTCCACGCCTGATTCGGTCAACTTCTTCGCTGCTGTCAGGTGGAACCTGAAAGGGATATCAAGCACGGCTTCGGCCCGTTCCGGGTCGAGAATGAAATCGCTCACCAGCTTCTCCAAACCTCTAAGGGCGATTGCGGTCTCGAAGATGGTGGTCACCGTTACGCCCACGATCCAGTACTCATCCTTGAAGTCTTGAATGGTGCGCAGGGACTCCGCATATAGCCCAGGGCGCTCAGGGTCAGGTGGACGATAGGTCTCAATGGCATGGCTGTCGGCCAGCGGGCGGTGTACTACTTCGGTATAACGGCCTGTGCCGAACTTGGTGGTGTACTTGACGCTCTTCCATCCCACGCCCCACTCGTCGGTGTACTCATCGCCACCACCGTAGTAGGAGTTGGCCCAGCCCACCGACGTCAGTAGCATATCTTCGCCAAGCGCTCGCTCCAGCGCATACGTGTTCCCGCCGCCGTGAGGGTTGTGCTCGGACGTGTCCTTGAGCCCCATTTGCTCTCTCAACCGCTCGGCAAACTCCGGCGTGAAGCTGATCTGCATTGGACATCGATCCGGCTCTTCATGATTCAAGGCCATCATCACTCTTTCCCGGGGCTTCATGGTAGCAACCTCCGCCTGGCTCGCAAGCTCCATTCCTACAGAATTGTGCCGTCGAGTTCGACTCGCCGCGGATTCTCAGCCAAGTCCACGGTGATGCGCACTTCCCATTCCTGACTTCCGAACGCCGGAATCACCGGCAACTTGCCCCATTGCCGGGCAACGTCCCAACAGTCAAAGGGAGCGGTGCACGGTTCGGGAGCTACGTGGTAGAAGTCGTTCCAGCCACCTTCTTCAACCCACATTCCAAGGTAAGGGACTTGCTGAACGGGCCACACCAATCCCACGGTCTCGCGAGTGTTCGGATCGTGAACGATCGCGAAGCCTTCCGTGAGCTCATCGAGGAAGAAATACTTGAAATAGAGTTTCCCTTCGAGGGGATTGATGCGCGAGAGATCCCATTCTTTGCCGTCCGGTGTTTTCGCGATGGGGAAGCTGAACCTTCCCCCGTAATCGCCCAGCGCCGGGCCCGGGACCGTGTTGATGATGTTCCGGGCGCATTGGGGGACGATGATTCTTGTCCCCGGTGTCATATTGAACAGCGGGTGCGCGGCCCACATGGCGGGGAAATCACAAGCGGAATGGTTTTCAGCCTGGTAACGAACAAGGATTGTGTTGGCGCGCTCGAAACCGACCGTCCGGTTTAGGACATAAGGAAATCGCAGGCCGTGGACCCAAGTGCGAACTCTCGAGCTGGAGATTGCGCACTTCCAGGGCAGGCTCCAGACCTCACCGTGGTCGGGCATCTTCACGCCGGCCCACGGCTCAAGGTTGCAGAAGCACTCTGTGATGGTCGGAAACATCTCGTCAAAACCTGAGATCTCACCATTTTCGTAAGGGGCCGCGTACGATACTTTGCGAAAACTCTCACCCGGCAACTGAAACAGATACTCCCTACCGGTTCTCTTGTGAATGAGGGAAGCGATTTTCGCACCGTGTTCAGGCACGATAGCAAGCCGCAAGGCTTCGCTCTCCAGAATCACGGCTTCCACGTCTTTGTATTTCCCAGTTGTGATGCTGATCGGAAATTCTGGGTCTGCGCTATTTGCTCTCATAGTTCCCGTCCTGACCTGTTAAGAGTTGTCCGTACGGTTTCAGCTGGTCGCGGTCGGGATACCAGTTGCCGGGTACCCCCGCACGGATCCGTACGAGCGCTCATTAGCGCATGCGGCTCCTATTTTGGATACGTGGCGGCGAAATGACACGCTGCTTGCCGCACACCCGCCAATCCCTGGGATACGCGAGCACCGCTCTGTGCCGGGTGCGTGCCGGATTGATGTGTGTTCTCCTTGATCAGCGACCTTCCCTCTCAACTTTCCGCCAACGGTCCCCTGGCTTGGTTCGAATGATTCATAGGTACAAATACGCCATTGTCCGACTCCTCGATGACGTCCGCGCGGGCCGCGTGGCTATTGCCTTCTACCGCCAGCCTGCTCTCCTCGTTCCCAACAGGCCTCCCCGAGGTCTCCCGATTCTCGGGCATGAAGTTTCTAGACGTGTCTGGGGTCTGCGACTACGCAGGACTGGCCAGGGGCTCGCGCTAGCGGTGCCCGGTCATGTTGCCTTCCGCCAAATCCACCGCGTCGGCGTCCTGATTGCAATTTTTCGGAGCTCAATATCCAGCTCACCTTTACCCCTGTTTACGCATCGGCGTGCACCTCGCGGTACCCAGCACAAAACTCAGGCCCGAGCGGGTCGCTACCCCTTTCTCGTGGGGCTCTTGCATTCTCTACTTCACGCCGGTTTATCCCGGCGCACGAATTTCCATCTACAACAGCGGCGGCTCTATTAGGAGACGCCACAACTCTCGCGAGCCGGGCGCGGGGTCAAGGGCGCCGCGGGCGTTCATAGCATCCATAAGTGAGTCGGCCGTGTCAAGGGCGGTTTGGAGCGTGTTTGGAGCGTTGCAGAGAACGAACCGCTGTTGGCGCGGTGGGAAGGTGAGAATCCCGCGTCTTTTGCGGGATTCTCACGCAATGGTGGAACCCCCCTCCGGGGTGGGATTTCCGCGGTTTCCTCGGGCGCGTCCTTTCCAGCGCGCGGGCAGCGACTCGGGTCTTGCTGGTTTTGCACCTTCCCGCTTCGACCTTCCGACTGAGGCGAGGCTCGCACCAGGCATCCATGGCCGCGGGGGTGGTCTCTCGGGACTCGCGCCTCGGGATAAACATAGCTAAACAGGGTTCTTTGCTGAAGGTCTTCACCCCGCATAGGTATCCTTGTATCCGACTTAGAATCAGTACATCGACGTATACCCAATTACATATTCTTTGTAACGTAAAGAGAGCGAGTTGTTCAGCAAGCTGCTAGGCTTGGGAAGGAGGTTTGCGGATGCAGGGCAGGAGTCGGGAGATGGTTCGCTCCGAGATATGGAGACCTAGTTCTAGTGTAGTGCGTCTCAATTCGTGGTGCATTTGATTCGCGTGGTTTCTGCGGTAGCGCCGGGCTTCAGCCCGGCAGGTGCCGCCCTAAAGGGCGGCGGTACAAGTACCAATATTACTGACGCACTACACTAGCAACTCCCCATGAATCTTCGGAGCACCACACGGTGGATTGGCTGCCGCCACCTTTCCGATCAAATCCCTGACTTCGGGACTCACACTGGGACGACCGGCTCGCTTGCGCTGGACATCCAGGTTCAGAAAATGCGGAACGCTCGCCGATGCCAGCCGACGAGGGTCTCGGGTCTCGCAACCAGCAAGGGCTTTCGCCAATTGGGCCAGATTCGCGGTCGCCAGACCCAAAACAAGCGGTCAACCTTTCGCCGCCGTGGTGGCGTGCACGGTCTCTTTATCACTGCCAGCAGTTGAGGATCACTTTGACTCAGGCTGGGCCTTGCCACTAGCTGTTCCAGTTGTTTTTGCCGCCCGGACATTCTCCAATGCAATATATAGAGCCTTCGTCGCCTTCGCATCATCCGGGTCCTCTTTAAGCACTTCTTTCAAAGCGGCACTTCCTTCT
>Ga0315284_10006777_pt1 | contig 16320 bp, 8 predicted proteins | sample YL17G09_16_MG_FD_203696 | JGI IMG/M metagenome (GOLD analysis project Ga0315284, IMG submission 203696) | Sediment microbial communities from Yellowstone Lake, YNP, Wyoming, USA - YL17G09_16 | ecosystem: Environmental > Aquatic > Freshwater > Lake > Sediment | place: USA: Wyoming | collected... | reverse complement strand
CGCCTCTCCGCACGTTCTCGATCGGTTTCAAGGACGCTTCATACAACGAGCTCGAACACGCCCGCCGGATCGCCCGGCGGTTCGACACGGCCCACGAGGAGCTCATCTTGGAACCGCGAGCCCTCGATCTCACGGACAAGCTCATCCATCACCTCGACGAGCCGCTGGGGGACTTCTCCATCTTTCCGACCTATCTTGTCTCCGAGATGGCTCGAGCCCGGGTCAAGGTCGTCCTGTCGGGGGACGGCGGCGACGAGATCTTCGCCGGCTACGAGCATTATCAGGCGCAGAGGCTCTCGCGGCTGCCGGCCGTCGCGGCGGGGGCCAGAGCGGCGGGGCTGGTCACGGGCAGGCTCCGGCCGGGCGAGCGGAAGAAAGGGACCTGGAATAAGCTCCGGCGATTCACCCAGGCTTTCGAAAAGGATAAGGATTTCAGGCACTTACGATGGATGATGTTCCTCGCCGATGGGGCTAAAGCGGACCTTTATTCGGACACCTTCAAGGAACAACTGGGCGGCGTTCGGAGCCTCCGGGAGCGCGAACCGTTCGATCGTGTCTTCGCCCGCATGGAGGAGTTCGACCGAACGACGGGCGAGCTCTATCTCGACCTCAAGACCTATCTGGTCGACGACATCATGGTCAAGGTCGACCGGATGAGCATGGCCGCCTCCCTCGAGGCCCGCGAGCCGCTCCTCGACCACAAGCTGGTCGAGTTCGCCTTCCGCCTTCCCGGCCGGCTCAAGCTCCACGGCCTGACGACCAAGTGGATCTTCAAAAAGACCGTGGAGCGGCTTTTGCCGAAAGAGACAATCTACCGCTGCAAGGAAGGCTTCAGCATTCCTATCAAGCATTGGCTGAGGGTCGAGCTCAGGGACATGATGGAAAGCTATCTCGGCGAGAAGCGGATCGCCGGCGAGGGGCATTTCCGCCCCGCGCCCATCCGCCAGATGATGGACGACCACATCGCCGGCCGGGAGAATTACAGCCACCAGCTCTGGGCCTTGTTGGTTTTCGAGATCTGGCGGGAAAAATACCTTAGATAGAAATCGTCGACGCGACGACACGGTGGCCCACGGCTCCCTGGGGAACCAGTCACCCCCCGATCAATGCGTGGAATTATGCTCGTTGGAAGGAAGGCAGGGACGGCGGGATCTTCCGCCGGACCGTTGGAAGGAAACCCGATATAAGGGTTTCCTTCCAAGAGTGACCCGGCCGTTCCCCCCTCGCAAAGCCGATGGGACCCCCCTCCGCTATGGGAGCCTTAGGGCCAACCCTGCCGTCGCGTCTTTTTATTCTATTCGCCTGCCGGCCTCGTGTTGTCATTCTGGGTATAGCGAAGGATGATCTTTGAATTGTCGTTGCGAGGAGCGAAGCGACGCGGCAACCCCCAAAAAAGATTCTTATCTTGGAGATCGCCACGTCATCACGCTCTCGCGTGATGGCTCGCGACGACTTTGTCGGATCGCCGCGCTCCCTTCGGTCGCTCGCGATGACAAGCCCTCCATAATAAAATCAGGTACACATACGGTATGTGTACCTATATCTTATGGATTGCGAATATATTCTTGGTATCCTGACTAACTTTGAAGTCCTCGGCCACCGGAAGACCGGGCATCCAGACGATCTTGCCTTCCGAGCAGAAAAGAGGAAGAGTGTTTCGATCGGAAATCGGGATCCTTTTCACCCGGAGGATCTCCTTAAGCTTTTTCTTCCCTGGCGCGCCCAAAGGGCGATAAAGATCCCCGTCTTTACGGGTGCGGACGAGAAGCGGGAAACGGAGCTTTCCGGCGTCGCAATAGCACCTTGTCCCATCGTCGAACGGCAGCGCCATTGCGCTCTTTTTATTAAACCGCTCGCCGGAGAAGGTCAGCGCTGCGCCGGGGAGGGGAAGCGCTCCCCGCCCGTCCCATAGGATGGCATACGGGGCCGGCGGTGGCGACTCCGTTTTGACCTGGATCAGTCCGCCCTCCCGCCGCAGGTGAAGCTTTTTCGGCAAGGTCAATTCTTTCCCTTCACTGAGATCCAGGATCGCCTCGACGTCCTCGAAGCTGATGCGCCGCAGGTCACCCGCCGTCTCCTCGATGAAGGCGCGGACGGCCCGCCGGGCCAGCCCTCGCGGCAGCCGGGCCAGCCGCCGGGCATCGAGCGCCATACGGCGGTCGCGTCGGAGGACCAGGCGGGCCGATTTGGCCCGGGCGACGCGATCGAGGACGCGCTCCTCTTCCTGGAAGATCGAGGCCAATCGGCCGAGTTTGATCATCAGACCTGGTTCATAATGCCGTTCGAGATAGGGAACCAACTGCCTGCGGATTTTGTTGCGCAGGTAGCGGTTATCGAGATTCGTTTCATCCGTGCGAAACGCCAGTCTTTTCTGCCGGCAGTAGGCTTCGATCTCCTTGCGGGAGATCTCGATGAGCGGCCGGACGATCTTTCCCTCGTGGACGGGATAGATGCCCGCCAGCCCGCGCGGGCCGCTGCCGCGGAGAAGGCGCATGAGGAACGTCTCGGCCTGGTCGTTGAGCGTGTGTCCGGTCGCGATCTTGGTCGCGTTGGCCCGGGCCGCGGCCCGCCCCAGGAATTGGTAGCGCAGGATCCTGGCCGCTTCTTCCAGGTTGAGACCTCGCCGAAGGGCGTAAGCTTTGACATCTCGCCGTCCGGCGATGAACGGCAGGCGCAGGCTCCGGGCGACGCTCCGGGCGAAGCGCTCGTCGGCGTCGGCCGCCGCACGGAGTCTGTGGTTGAAATGGGCCAGGGCGAGGCCGAACGGGACCTCCCGCCGCAGATCGAGGAGAAGATGGAGCAGGGCGGTCGAATCGGCCCCGCCGGAAAAGGCGACGAGGACCGTGTCTCCGGGGACGATCATTTTGTGCCGGGCGACCGTCCGTTTGAGCTTGGCGTAGATGTCCCCGGCCATGTTTGGTTCTCTGATCCAACATTTTATCACGGTCATCCGGGGTCGCGTCTACACTTTCCACTTTTTAGTCAAGGGACGAGCCTTCGGCTCGCCACTCGCCCGTGGCTTATATCCACGGGCGAGTACGACGGAAGTGGACCCCCGGGCAAGCCCGGGGGCCCGGCCGCTGTGGAAAGTGGTGACGCGACCCCAAAGTGCGCTCGGGGATTGAGGGAAAAGTGGCGGCGCAGGGATTTGAACCCCGGACTCTACGGATATGAGCCGTATGCTCTGACCAACTGAGCTACGCCGCCAAAGGTGGTAAGATTTTAGAGGAATCGCGGTTTTAAGTCAATTTAGGCCCGCGTTGCTCACTGGGAATGAGTTCTGATAGAATCCGCTCGGATTTCCCATGACCAGCCGCGAGGTCCTCACCGCCATCCTTAAGAACAAGGAATGCCCAGAGCGGATGGGCGTTCACGAGTGGTTCTGGCAAGACACCCAGCACGAATGGGAGAGGCAGGGCCTGCCGGCCGGCGTCAACATCTTCGACCACTTCGAACTTGACGTCCGCGAGATTCAAGGGTCCTATTTCCGGACGGGAGGGTTCCCCGTCGACGACCGGATCGTCGAAGAGGACGGCGAAACCGTCATCAAGATCAACGGCTGGGGAGCGAAGCACCGCGAATGGAAAGACAAGCCGGGCGCTCCGGGGTATATCTCCTTCGACCTCGTCAGCGAGGACGTCTGGAAAAAGAAATATCGCGACAACCTGCTCGGCCTCGACCTGCGCCGGTTCCCCGACTGGGACAACCTCAAGAGGAGCTACCGGGAGCTGAAGGCCTCGGAACGGTTCTGCGTCTATCACCAGATGCTCTTGATCGAGATCATGCGCCGGGCTATGGGCGATATCGTCTTCCTTGAATCCATGGTCCTGGCTCCCGGCTGGATCCGCGATTTCTGCGAGGTGATAACGAGGGCCATCCTCATCCACTGGGACCACATGATCCGCGAAGTTGGAAAACCGGACGGGCTCTGGACCTACGACGACATGGGCTACACCCAGGCGCCTTTTATCTCGCCGGCGTTTTACAGAGATTTCCTGCTACCCTACCATAAACGAATCACCGCGTTCGCCCACGACCATGGGCTCCCGATCGTCCTCCATTCCTGCGGCAAGATCCGGCCGCTTCTGCCCGGCATCGTTGAAGCCGGATTCGACGCCCTCCATTCGATGGAGGCCAAGGCCGGCCAGCACGTCGTCGAGTTCGCCGAGGCGGTGAGGGCGCGGGGCGGGCGGATGGCCTTTGTCGGGAATTTGGACATCCGCGCTTTTGAATCCAACGACCCGGCCATTTTGGAGGCGGAGATCGTCCCCAAGCTCAAGGCGGTCCGGGAGAACCGGATCCCTTACGTCTTTTTTTCGGACCACTCCATCCCGAAGACGGTGAACTTGCAGACGTATGAATACGCCTTAGACTTGTTCAGGAAATACGGCCGCTATTGAAAAAAGCCGGTCGCAGGGCGAGCGACTTTCCCTCCGCCTTTCTTATGAGGCGGTCGGCCGCAAAATTTTGAGGAAAGCTAGGCCGATTCCGGATCTTCTCCCCATCTTTTCGAGCCCAAACAAAATGGAAGAGAACCTTCTTATCTTATTGCTTGACCAGTTCGACCCGGCGGTTCCTGGCCCGGCCCACCTCGGTGTCATTGGACGCGACGGGCGCAAACTGGCCGCACCCGTAGGATCTCAGGCGGGCGGCGGCGATGGCGTGGTCGCGGACGAGCGCCTGGAGGACGGCCTCGGCCCGGTCCTGGGAGAGCTTGATGTTACCGTCCACGCCGCCCACATTGTCCGTATGGCCCACAACATGGATCTTAAGCGTCGGGTCGGCTGTCAGGAGCTTGGCGATCTCACCCATGGCCTGGGCCGATTCGGGTTTGATGGTGGACTTCCCGGTGTCGAAATTGATGCCGTAGATCGCCGCGTGGCCGGTGGTCCTGATATCGTTGCCGAAGGCCGCCGCGTCAGCTACGATGAACTGCTCCATCTCTTTCTTCTCGACGATCCGCAGCCAGTACGCCCCGTTCGCCTTTTCGGCCTGCACCCACGTTTCCTGGCCGTCCTTGACGATCTTCCCGTTCACCCACCTCTGCGGATCGCTCTGCAGGATCGTGCCTCCCACTTTCCGGATGGCGTTCTCGTAGTTCCGGACAATGGCGAGACCGCTCGGTTCGTTGTCCCGCTCTCCGGTGAAAGAGTAGATGAGAAAGGTGAATTTGCCTTCGACTGGGGTCTTGGGGCCCTTCACCGACAGGAATTCATAAACCCCGAAATCCTGGACCTTGCAAGATTCAATGCGGTAATCCGGCATGCGGGTGGGGAACAGCGGGTGGTCTTTGCAGTCTTTTTTGTCCGGTTGCTGGGCGGCGACGCCCATCGCCGGCAAGAGAAACACCGCGCTCATTAAAACAATCAATAACTTCTTCATGGTCTTTCTTTCTCCTTCCTGCGAAGAACGGCGAAGGGCCGCTCCCGATGATCGTTTTCTCTGAACATGAGCAGGGAATAATACCGCTTCCCCCGCGGCGATGTCAACCGCCTCCGAGACTATCTTCGTATTCGCTCGAACCCGCCGACGCAGACGAACTCGAGCTTTTCTTCTTTCTCGATCCTGTCCAGAAGCAGGTTCAGCCCGAGAACGTCGCTCGAAATGTGCCCGGCGACGACTACGTTGAGGTTGGCCTTCTTGGCGTTGGCCAGATGCTCCTCGGTGAAATGCATGCCGACGAGCGTGCTCACGCCGCCCGCGGCGATCTTGTCGAAGATGTCCTTCGAGCCTTCGGTGCCCCCGGTCATGTCGACATAGATCTTGCCGCAGGAATTCTCGTCCGATCCGGCGACGATCTTGGCCGGCACCTGGAGCCTGGCTGCCCGCTCGTACTCCGGAATACGCCGCAGGAGCTTCATCAGGTCCTTGAGCTTGTTCGGTTTCTCCCTGTCGAACAGCTTCGTCAGGTGGTTCGCCACGCAATTGTCCGCGGGCGTATGAAGGCACATCAGGGGCAGGCTGAGGAGGCGGGCGGCATCGATCTCCCGGGTGTGATTGATGGGGAGAAGGCGCCGCTCGATCTCGCCGATGCGCTTCTCCATAAGCTGTTCGGCCACGCTGATCGTGACCCCGACCTTGGACAGGAGCTTGGCCTGGAGCTTCATGACGTCATGGAGCTGGGCCGCGGCGGGGCCCATCGGATGATGGGACAGGACCAGGTCGATCTCGGCCCCCTGCTCCCTGTTCAGCGTATGCGCCAGCAGAAGCTCGCCGACCTCGATATCGATCCCGAGCATGATCTTTTTGATATTGGGCTCGCTCTCACTATTGCCGCTAAAAAGAATCCGGCTATCCGCATAGGGATTGAACAGCTTGTCCCGGTCGTAGAATTTCTTGTCGTCGTCCTTGAGGTCCTTGAACCGCTCGTTCTCTTCGGCCAGGATCTTGCGGACCTCGTCCGGGCCCCGCAGGTCGTTGGCGATCCCGGCCTCGATCGCCTTTTTATAGAATTTTGTCAGCTTCATGCCAGCCTCCTTGTTGGACTATGGTTAAAAACGCAAATCCCAAAGTGTCATTCCCGCGAAAGCGGGAATCCAGATTAAAAAGACTGGATTCCGGATCAAGTCCGGAATGACAACATTGGTAAGTCATCGCTGATACACCACGCTAGACAACCGCGCTTAATACGTTCATTTAAACCGAGGAGGCGCACCCCGCTCGATAGAACGGGGGGCCACATCCCCATGGATATCAGGCTCCTTGGCCCGATTGTTGGCCCAAAGCCGGTTGATGACGCGCATCAGGACCAGGCCGCTGACGATGAACACGGCCAGCAGGACGAAAGCGTAATTCAGCCGGCCGTAAAGGAAATTCCCGACCGTGAAGAGAGCCGACCAGATGGTCGCCACTCCCGAAGTCCAGCCGACAAGGGCCAGGGGGATGTTCTCGTGGGTCGCTTTGGCCTCCACGTCCGAAATGCCAGCTTCCTTGCGGATGGCCTTCCATCCCGGGCCGAAAGGCCGGGTCTTCTTATAGAATGCGATCAACGTCGCTTTGTCGGTCGGTTTGGCGAAGCGCGCCGTCAGCAGCCAGGTGATTGTGGTGACGGCGATGGTGATGAGCAGGGCGTATTGGGTGGCGAGGACCAACCCGCCCTTCCTAAGGATCAGGAGAGCGATGGAGACGCCGAAGGAGCTGATCATGGCGTTCACTTCGCACCAGGCGTTGACCCGCCACCAGAACCAGCGGACGAGATACAAGAGCCCTGTCCCGGCGCCGACCTGGAGGATGATGTCGAAGGAGTCCTTGGCCGTCTCCAGGACGAAGACCAGCAGCGAGGCGCTCAGAAAAAGGCCGACCGTGGCGATGCGCCCCGCCCGGACATAATGCTTCTCGGTCGCGTCCCGCTTGATGAAGCGCCGGTAGAAGTCGTGGACGAGATAGGACGCGCCCCAGTTGAGATGGGTCAGGATGGTCGAGGAATTGGCCGCGATCAGGCCGCCGACCATCAGGCCGATGAAGCCGACCGGCATGAATTTGAGCATCGCCGGATAAGCGATATCGTGACCCAGGAGGCTCGGATCGATGTGGGGAAAGGCCTTCTGGATGTCGGACAACTGGGGATAGACGATCAGGGAGCACAGCCCGACGAGAATCCACGGCCAGGGCCGCAGGACATAGTGGGCGATGTTGAAGAAGAGGACGGCGCTGAGCGAGTCCTTCTCCGATTTCGAGGCCAGCATTCGCTGGGCGATGTAGCTGCCGCCGCCCGGCTCGGCGCCGGGATACCAGACCGCCCACCACTGGACGGCGATGGGCATGATGAAGATGGCCAGTAACATGTCCCAGTTGTTCTTGAAGTTCGGCAGGATGTTGAGGTAATGGAGCCCATTCGGCCCGGTCTTGGCCGTGAGCGTGGAGACCATCGTCCCCAGGCCGCCGACGTATTTGACGGCGAAGAAAGCGGCGGCGATGACGGCCGTCATCTTGATGAAGAACTGGATCATGTCGATGACCAGAACGCCCCACAGGCCGGACACGGCGGCGAAAGCCACGTTGAGGACGAAGATGAACAGCAGTGTCTGCCACCGGGGCATGCCGAAAAGGACGTTGGCGATCTTGCAGGCGGCCAGGTTGACCGTGGCCATGATGATGCAGTTGAAGAAGAATCCCAGATAGACCGAGCGGAAGCCGCGGACGACGCCCGCCGCCTTGCCCGAATAACGCATCTCGTAGAACTCGAGGTCGGTCATCACGCCGGATCGCCGCCACAGTCGGGCGTAGAAGAAGACCGTCGCCACGCCGGTCAGGGTGAAGGCCCACCAGACCCAGTTGCCGGCCACGCCGTTGCGGCGGACGATGTCGGTCACGAGATTGGGCGTGTCGCTGCTGAAGGTCGTGGCCACCATCGACAGGCCGGCCAGCCACCATGGGACGGCCCGGCCGGAGACGAAGAACTCCGTAGTGCTCTTGCCCGCCCGCTTGCTGAAGAACAGGGCCGGGATGAAACAGATGGAGAGGGAGGCCAGGACGATGATCCAATCGATCAGTTGGAGATGCATGGGAAGGTTCCTTTCAAGGTCCGGGACGCGGTCGAAGGCACGGCCGAATTATACGGGGTCGCGTCTACATTTTCCACTTTTTTTGAGCGAAATGTAGACGCGACCCCAATCTTCAGCGCAGGAAGTCCAATATCTCCTTCGCCGGCCGAGCCGCCTTCGTCATGACCTCGGCCGCCTTTTGCCCTTGGCCCAGCCGCTGGAGGGCGAGTCCGCCGAAGTAGCCGCCCGGACCGCGGCCATCCATGTGCTTGAGGGTATAGTCGGCCACGGCTTTCAGCGCCGCCTCCGCTTTGTCCTTTTGGCCCAGCTTGGTGAAGCAGAGGAATCCCAAATAATCCTGGAGACGGACGTCTGGCTCGAACGGTTTGCCCGTGCCCAACTTTTCGGGATAGTCCTTGGACCTATCCAGCGACTGGATGGCGCCGGCCCAGTTCCCCGCCCGCATGGCCTTCAGCCCGAGCTGGACGTGGGTCTGGGCAAAAAGGTTGTGGATCTCGCTCGCTCCCTCGAACGGCAAGGCTTCGATCGTGTCGAGCGCCGTGGCCGCTTCGTCATATTTTCCCAGGTTCATGAACGACCTGACCAGGTCCACCTGGATGGGGACTTCCTTAGGGAAAAGCGCGGCGGCTTTTTGGGCCGCCTCGAGCGCCTTTTCGTGTTTTCCCTGTTTGGCGCTGAAGTCGATGAGCGTATGCCAGTTCCGCCAGGTTTTTTCGTCGATCTTGACGGCCCTCTCGTAGTCGGTGAAGGCCAGGGCGGGGTCGCTCGCCCGATAGAGATATCCGCGGGCCAGGAAGAAAGGGCCGAAATCGGCGCTGTCGCACTGTTTGAAGAGGGCCATGGTCTCCTCGAGGCGGCCCTTGGCCCAATAGATAAGCCCAAGATAATACTTGGGTTTCCAATCGTTCGGGCGGGCCGACACGGCCCATGCGTAAAGCGGGATTTCCTCCTCGCGGAAGGGGAAGACGAGAAGCGGCGAGAGAGCGGCCGCTTTTTCCATATAGGCCCGGCTCTCCGCAGGCGCGTCCCTCAGGAGCAGGCGCGACAACATGGTAAAGATGGTCGGATGCTCGGGGGCGTTCTTGAGGAGCGCAGCCGCGTCCCCATCATGGCCGAGCCTCATATAGGTCAGGGCCATCTCGATGTAATTCTCGTGCGGCAGTTCGTTGCGGATCATCGACTTGAACGCGTCCAGGTTTCGCGGGTTCGGTTCGAGCAGATATTGCTCGAAGCGGGCGAAGTGGTCGAGAGGATCGAGGTCGAGAAGCCGGGCCAGGACATCCTTCGCGGCGCCGATCTTTCCCGCTTTTCGATAGGCAGCGGCCAGGGCTTCATACGAACCGCTGCTGTAGCGGTTGAAATCGATCGACCGCTGGGCGTATTGGGCGGCCAGATCGAACTTGCCTTCGACCGACGAGATCTCGGCCAGCCGCAGATAGGCCGCCGAACGGAATTCCAGCGAACGGGCCGCCCAACCCAGAGTCTCTTTGGCGTCGACGAGGTTGCCGAGGTGGCGCGAGAGAACGCCGTAAATATAATTCGCCTCGGGATCGTACATGCGGGTCTCCAGGGCTTTCTTGGCGAACGTCAGGGCCTTCGGATACTCGCCGCGGCGCGCGGTGAGCTCCGCGACGCGGGACAAGGCCCGCGGATGGACCGGTTCCTTGGCCAGGCAATCCAGGTATTTTTGAAGAGCGATGTCGAAATAGCGCGCCTTCTCGTTCTGCGCTCCGCTCTGGAACAGGCCTTCGGCCGTCGTTTCGTCGACGGCCTTGAAACGCAGCGGCCGGTTCACGTCGTCCGCGCCGGGATCGCTGTTGTAAACGAGCTTCTCCCCGATCGCCACGGTGAACGGGGCGTCATTGAGATCGAGCTTCAGCTCCTTTTTATGGGTTCCCGCCGGCTTCAGCCTCAGACGCTCCCGGAAGAGCTCTTTTCCGGCCGATGAGACCATCAACTCGTCGTCGATGTTTTGAAAGGCGTAGACGCCGAGTTTCAATGAGCCGGGCGAGGCCTCCGCGTTCAGGGCCCCGTACGGCGAGGCTTTGACCATGGGGCCGATCCCGTTGTAGGAAAACCAGAGCTCCTGCCAGCGGTCGGCCGCGTTCGAGGCGAAGAATTCGTGGTCGGATTGGTTGTAGAGGCGGCCGGCCTGAGGTTCGGTGTATTGTCCGTCCTTGTCGGTCAGCAGGTCGACCCAAATCTCGCCCGCGCGCGACTGGTCCCAGATCCAGACTTTGCGGCCGGGCATGTCGTCGGAGAGGGCCCAATGGCCGAAGCCCGCGTCGGAGTTCTTGTACCAGGCGCCGTAAAAGTCGTTGTATTCCCCGACCGTGAAATAGCTCTTCGAGCCGCCGAAGTCGTTGTTCCCGTACCAGGACAGGTCCCGGCCCCGCCCGTCCACCGGCCAGGATTCGAGGGGGACGGAATAGTCGTGGCCGATCTGGAAGCGGCCGGGAAAGATGTACTTGAGGTCCCCGGCCGTCTTGATCGCGGCGCACGACCAGAAATAATAGGACTGGCTGAACGGCGTGGGGTTGTACCAGGCACCGTTGGTCTCGAAATAAGCCTTGTCCTTGGGCAGAGTGATGGTGACGCTCCACCGCGTCCGCGAAGGAAGGTCCATCGCCCCGACGACACAGCTCGCGCTCCCGTCGGCGTTCAGGCGGAGGATATAATCCACCGGCGTAGCGGTCGAAGGCGCGTGTCCGACGATGCCGAAGTTGAACTCGATGCCGCCCGACGTCCAGGGGCCGCGCAGGGCGATCTCGCGGAACTTCAGGACATGGTTGGTATAGAGGAATTCGCGGTTGGCGGATTTGTCGGTCGCGCCCCAGACCTTGCCGCCCGCCTGGGGGAGGACCGAGACGGAGAGGTAGGGATTCTCCAGGCGGACGACCGTCCATTCCTTGTCGGCCCCCGCGCCGCTGAACTTGTTATAGAAGAAATAGGGATAGAGACGCGCCCCTTGTCCCCACAGGCTCGAGCGGGCGAAGATCGGGACGGGGTCGGGATCGGAGAACGGGTAAGTCCTGATCATTTCTTTTGTCTCGGCGACGGTCGCGCCGCCCGTTCCGCCGCCTCCGGTCTTGACCGAACCCGAGCAGGCCGCAAGTTGTGCGATCGCAAACGCGGCCGCGATTCCGAGGATTATTCGCGAGTTCTTCATGATGATCCTCCTCGCCTCATTTTCCTCTCATATTATTGAATTCACCAGGGAGACACAAGACTGGGGATATGAGCTGGTCATTCGTATACTTCTCGAAAACGAGATTGCGATGGCACGTTGATCTGACGAGCCGCCGACAAAAACTTGAGGGCAATAGTCCGTTCTTGATATTATTAAGCTACTAAAGTTGATATTTAAGAAAAAGCATTATTCTAGGGGATATAATGCCGAAAAGCGCCTTTTTTATTCAATTGGGTTCACAAAAAGATTATATGATTTGTTTCGCCATCACAAAATGAATGACTAAACTCGAAGGACTCACAAGAGGCGTTTCGGTCAAAGGAATCCTTTGGCGTGACGAGATTTGATTTAAGATAGGACGGAACTTATTATAAAGGCGGAGGTTCCTTCATGACAGATGCCTTGGAGCGTCTTCAATCATGGTTGGATACTAAAGAAGGGGAAAACTTCGAATTCAAGGAGGCGAAAAATAGCTACAACTTCTCCGACCTTTTAAAATATTGCTCGGCTCTTTCGAATGAAGGGGGAGGTCGAATCCTTCTAGGCATAACCAATAAACGTCCGCGCCGCGTCGTCGGAAGCCAAGCCTTTTCCCAGCCTGAGGATACGCGCCGGTCGTTAATGGAGAAATTGCGCATTAACGTAGATTTTGAAGTCATTCGGCACCCTAACGGGCGGGTGCTAGCTTTCTCTACGCCCTCACATCCGATCGGCCTTCCCGTTCAAGCCGAGGGCATCGCCTGGATGAGGAGCGGAGACATGCTCGTGCCGTTATCCGAAGAAAGACGCCGTGAGATTTACGAGGAAGCCGGCCACGATTTTTCGGCCGATATTTGTCCAAATGCAGCGTTCTCCGATCTCAATCCGCAAAACATCGAAATATTTCGTCGCCGCTGGATCGCGAAATCGGCCAATCCCTCGCTGAACGGACTTATGCCAGAACAACTCCTCCGAGACGCCGAGGCGATAATTGACGGCGGGATTACGTACGTTTCCTGGAAAAGGTCGCGAAGGAAACGGATGTTTCGTTCACAACCCAGGATTTCCTAATTCTCGATCGCGTTCATAGGGAACTGCCGGTTCTAGAAGCTTATCAATCCCGCGTTTTCGCTCTTCGTGAACTGGGCATCCTTGAAACAATAGGAAGAGGTCGAAGCACAAAATATATTCTTTCCCAGCGCTTCTATACTTTCATCGGAAAAGATGGGCAATATACCAGAAAAAGAGGATTGGATCGGGATACAAACAAATCTCTTCTTTTGAAACATTTGGAGCGCAGAAAGTCAAAGGGCTGCAAACTTCAAGAATTGGCCGAAGTGTTGCCGTTTTTATCCCGAAGGCAGGTTCAACGCCTGCTCGGAGATTTGAAGGAGGAGAAACGGGCCTATAGCAGAGGCCTGACTAATGCTGGACGCTGGTATCCCGGGTCTTCAATAGAAGAAAAATAAACCAGGATTATTGGGTGTAATTTCTGGTGTAATACGGTGCAATTAGAAAGGACAAACAAGTTCGTTAATGGTTGATATTAAAAACGATGAGGACTTTTCGCCATTGCACTAGAACGCGTTCCGAACGCATTTTCGCGCGCATTGAATCCAGTTATTATCGTCTTGCAACTTATTGCAATTCGCGCTCATCCGTACGGTTACATTCTGAATAAGGGGATATTCAGGCAACACTTTTTGTATTTCTTGCCGCTGCCGCAGGGGCAAGGATCGTTACGGCCGACTTTAGGGGACGAGCGGACAGGTGGCCGTCTCGGGGATTCCTTTTCCTCAAGGAGTGGCGAATCTTTATCCATCGTATCGCCCTGAAGCGAAGCGGCATGCCGCTTCTTTTGCTCTGCGATAAGAGCCTGGGCCTCATCGTGCCGGCCCGCAACTTCGAGCAATGGAATCAGCCGTTCCAATGCGCCTTCGCGCGTGTAGGAATCGTCTCCGGCTTGAGTCCATCCGCGGCGGTATAAGGATTCGGCAGCTTGTTTATCCCCCAAGGCGTAGCAAGCATCGCCCGCCTTGATCGCAACCCAAGGATCCTCCGGGAAGCGGGCCAGAATTTCTTCGACCTGCGTAGCGGCCTCATCTCGGCGGCCGTGTACGGCGAGAATAGCCGCCCTGTCGGCCAGAAAATTTTCAGGCTCGAAAACCTCAGCGAAGCGTTTTCCTATTTCGGCCGCTTCCGTAACGAGCCCATTCCCGGCCAGTTCGAAAGGCAACTCCAGCAGCCAATCCAAGAGACCATATTCCATCTCATCGTCAATTTCGAGGATTTCGTCGGGCCGGGACTCGATCGCGTTCCGGAATTGGAGGGCAAGTTCGTATTCGCCACGGCCGGCGGACAATCGTTTGGATTTTTGGTATTTATCGATCGCCTTGCGGATATGTGCAACGAGTTTTGGATGGCTCTTGGAAAAACTCGATGCTCTTTTCTCGCAGCGCTCGGTTGAATTTACCCCCCCATCGAAATCCCCCGTTTTGAGCGGGGCGATGAAATCATAATTTCCTTTTCCCGCAGTGTGTGTCAACGTTCCTATGATGGCCTCGAAATCGTCGTCTGGCCCCGCAATATACAAAGGTTTTCCGTTCCGGCCGAACTCGGCGGTGAAATCGTTATCCGGCTCGGGCAGGCCTTCAAGCATGAAACGCGATAGCTCAAAATCCTCTTGCGGCTTGAAATCCCAGCGGCGAGCATATTCAATGGCGCCGCGTATGATCCGTCGAGCATTCCCCGGGGGGATGGGGATGAGAGTCGAATCCGGAAACATCCGCTCCTTCATTTTTCGATATTCCGGGAGAGAAATATCAGCGTTACAGACCGTATTTTTCAGGCCGAGGCAAAAGATATCGACGAGATAAATGCCGATAACCAAGTTTCCGTTGGGCTGGCGCCGAGATAATAAGATTTGAGCTAAGCCTCGTTCTCTCCAGCCCGAATCGATCAGACATTCAAAAACGGGAAATATTTTGGCATTTCTTATCATTTGAATCCGACACGAGTATTCGTCAGGACCGGACAAATGCGACCATTTGATTGACATGGTTCAATATTTTTGATGAGTCAATAGCAAGATCGTCCCCGTTTTATTCGTATTTCGGCTTGAGGCCCGTGTTGAAGAAGAAGAAGGCGTAGGCGTCCGCAATCTCGTCGATGGCCTTGGTGATGTTGCTCGAGCCGTGGCCGGAGCGCGTCTCGATCCGGATGAGCACCGGATTGGCCCCCTTGTGATTCTCCTGGAGCGTGGCGATGAACTTGAATGAATGGGCCGGCACGACCCGGTCGTCGTGGTCGGCCGTCGTGACGAGGGTCGCCGGATAGGCGACGCCCGCCTTGAGGTTGTGGAGCGGCGAATATGCGTAGAGATTCTTGAAATATTTCGGATCGTCGCTCGCGCCGTATTCGACGGCCCAGCCCCAGCCGACGGTGAACTTGTGATAGCGGAGCATGTCCATGACACCGACCGCGGGAAGGGCGACCTTGAACAGGTCCGGCCGCTGGGTCATGGCTGCCCCGACGAGCAGCCCTCCGTTCGAACCGCCCGAGATCGCCAGCTTGGCGGCCGACGTGACTTTGGCCTGGATCAAGTATTCCGCGGCGGCGATGAAATCATCGAAGACGTTCTGCTTGTTGAGCAGCATGCCCGCCTTGTGCCAGGTCTCGCCGTATTCGCCGCCTCCGCGCAGGTTGGGTTCGGCGAAGACGCAGCCGTTCTCGAGGAGGACGATGGCCGCCGGGCTGAAGGCCGGTTGGATGCTGATGTTGAAGCCGCCGTACGCCGTCAAGAAGCAGGGCGCCCGGCCGTCGAGGGCCAGCCCTTTCTTATGGACGATGAACATCGGGACCTTGGTCTTGTCCTTGCTCCCGAAAAAGACCTGTTTGACCTCGTAATCGCCGGGATCGAATTTCACTTCGGCCTTGCGGAAGACCTCGGACGCCCCGGCGGCGATATCATATTTATAGATCGTCGGAGGGAAGGTGAACGAGGTGAACGTGTAGAAAAGGACCTTGTCGTCCTTCCAGCCGCCGAACCCGGCCGCCGTTCCCAGCGCCGGAAGGGCGATCTCCCGGACGAGCTTGCCGTCGAGGTCGTGCTGATAGACCTTGGTATTGGCGTCCTTGAGATAGCCGGCGAACAGCCGCCCGCCGGCCGTGTTGGCCGAGTTCAAGACTTCCAGCTTCTCGGGGATGATCGTCGACCAGCTCTCCTTGGCCGGTTTTTTCGGGTCGATGAGGACGACCTTGAAATTGGGCGCGTCGACGTTGGTATAGACGAGGAACTTCTCCCCGACGTTGTCGATCGGGGCGCTGTCGAAGTCGAACCCCTGGATGAGGGGTTCGAAGGCCGGGCTCTTTTTGGCCAGGTCCCTGTAATAAAGTTCGGTCCCCGATGTCCCCTTGGAGACGCTGAGGAAGGCGTACCTCTCGTCCTCGCTGACGCCCAAGCTGAAATAGAGCAGCGGGTTCTTCTTGTCCTCGTACACGAGCATGTCCTTGTCCTGCGGGTCGCCCAGCTTGTGGTAAAAAACCTTTTGATATTCATTCTTGGCGGTCAGCTCCGTGCCGGGAGCCGGCTGGTCATAGCCGCTGTAAAAGAACCCGTTCCCTTTCCAGGCCGCACCCGAGAACTTG
>Ga0315284_10006776_pt1 | contig 16320 bp, 12 predicted proteins | sample YL17G09_16_MG_FD_203696 | JGI IMG/M metagenome (GOLD analysis project Ga0315284, IMG submission 203696) | Sediment microbial communities from Yellowstone Lake, YNP, Wyoming, USA - YL17G09_16 | ecosystem: Environmental > Aquatic > Freshwater > Lake > Sediment | place: USA: Wyoming | collected... | reverse complement strand
GACAGCATACTATAGAATCAGTCCACCGCTAGCTGAATTCATTGATGACCACCCTAGTTTGAAACCGATAGTGAGAGTGGCGCTGTTGCCTGCTGTAATCATAAGCGAAGTGGCTGTCAGCACCACATCGGCAGAGAAGGTGGCCATTTTGTGTTCGCTGGCTCTGGTTTCAGTAGGAATCATGGTCTGGGCAAGAAAGCGAAAAAGCGAAGCCTGATGTCTCAAGCTCACCGAAACTACTAGCCAAGATTACGCTTGACTCAATCAATATCACCCACGGAGAAAGTAAGAGGGGCATTTTTTCAAGCCTATTCGTCATGTAGCTGAAAGAATAGTGGTCAGCAACCCAGACCTAGCTGTAAAAACCTGAATTTAGTATCACCGAGTGTTGAGTTAGGCATAGGTCATGGACAATCTTCCGTGTGATGACCTATCAAATGGTCGCAGAGAGCTTACTACCATGTGTTCTGAGTGTCGGGAATACACGGAACCCTAACGTATCCAGAAGTGCCTGGTGCAGTCAAGTCGAGATTTCTTCTCATTGAGTTCACATGAGCGTTACTCATTGTGGCACATTTTGCTTCTGTTACATCTTGCGACCGATATTCGACGTTAAATACTGCTTTACCTGCATTTACAAACAAGGAATAGCTGTTGGGGGAAGCAAAGCACTCGTTGTACCTGTTGCACTCCTCATTCAAGGCCCAGTCAAAGTAAGTGTACAGGTCGCCAACTTGGTCATTATCACCCTTCAAGCCGACTGATAATCCCCTCGCATGGCACTGTGCTGCTATCCACTCGTTGTAGTTCAATTGGTCAGCGTAGGTTAGGGGGAATCCTGAGCTATTGGAGTATCCGTCTATGCAGTCTGGCTCTACGGCATCGAAACCTTTTGCCTTGATAGAATCCAGTCGTGCGGCCATGATTGTTCTAACTGCATCGCTCCTGATGTCTAGCCACCGGTCAGTCCAGCCGGGAATCGTGTTTCCAATTACGGCTGCTGGGAACTGACCAGCATCCGCCCTTCCAAATGTCCAGTCGCCAGCTTCCAGATATGCAATGACCTTGAACCCCTTTGCGTGCAGGGCTGCGACAACACTCGCGCTGTTCTGCTCCCAATCTATATCATAGACGGTAACGCCAGGTATAAGGTCTGTGCTGATATTGAATGGCTGACTGAGCTGCCACTGCCAATGAATAGGGGCATCAGCGGTAGGTTTCCACATTCCGGTAACAGGCGTCGGTGTAGGCGTCGGCGCAGGTGTAGGCGTCGGCGCAGGTGTCGGCGCAGGCGTCGGTGCGGGCGTCGGTGCAGGCGTAGGCGTCGCTGTTGGCACCGGTGTTGGCGTCGGCACAGGTGTTGGTGTTGGCGTCGGCACAGGTGTTGGTGTTGGCGTCGGCACAGGTGTTGGTGTTGGCGTCGGCACAGGTGTTGGCGTCGGCGTTGGTGTAGGCGCAGGCGTTGACGCAGGTGTCGGCGTGGGCGTTGGCGTAGGTGTCGGCGCAGGCGTTGGCGTATAAGGACTTCCTCCCCCACCTCCCTGCGTAGCTCCTGATGAAGATGTAGGCGCTGGAATAGGCGCAGGTGGAGACGTTGGCACGGGAGAAGGTGTCGTCATTGTCTTTGATTTGGGCATCGGCGCGGAGGCAGGTGTAGGGGATGGCGAAGGAGTTATTGTTGGTGTAGGTTTAGAGTCCGTACCTTTGTGTGTCTGTCCGGGAGGGATACCATTTGGCCCGCGCGCGGCACTGAGATTAGATCCACCAAGATAATTATTTTGGATGTCGGGTTGGGCGTATACTATCGCCACCGAGGCCACCGACACCAGTATAAGTATGCCCATTAACACGATGGTCCTTAACTTGCTGATCTTACCCACCTCCTAAGCCTGATCCGTTTTGCCGCACATTATTTCAATCTAAATGAGTTCAAGTAGAAGCCTTTGAGGCCATTGCTCAGGCAGAGAAGTTCGAGTGTACGCAACAGCATCCTAAGTCATCATATCAATTTGACTTGGGATTTCGCTATCGCCAGATCGTACTTTTTGCCCCAGTACAATTGTTTTCAGTGTGAAAAGAAAAGAAAAGATACTGTAGGTAAAAAGTACTCGATCTGTAGGAAAGGTGAAGTTCAGAGTATTGTTTTTTACATTGCTTGGTGTAAAATATATATTGTTCCCCTAGACAGGCGATGATAGGATGCAGGAGGGAGGCAAAATGCTACGGCTAAGGTCTAGCTTAATAGTTCTGGCAATTATTCTGGTGGCTTTGGGCGCTCTGATACCAGCCTTTGGTGGGAACGCTTCCGCCAGCACCGCGTGGTGGGATAGCGACTGGAGTCGCAGAGCCCCAGTAGTCATAACGGAAACCTCTGGTTCCACTTTGATCAATTATCAAATCAAGGTTGTGGTTACATATGATTCCGATATGAAGTCGGACTTCAGTGATGTGAGGTTTGTGGACGACACTGGTGCACCTGGGCTTTCCTACTGGCTTGAAAGCAAAACCGATGGCTCCACGGCGACCTTCTGGGTGAAGGTCCCCACGATACCCGCCTCGGGTATCGTGACCATCCAGATGTACTACGGGAATCCCGCTGCTTCCAGCAACAGCGATATCCATGATACGTTCATCTGGGGCGATGATTTCGGTAATGAGACTTGGACGTATAAGCACATAAACCAGTGGAATGCCGATGGTGGCAATTCTAGCCAGGGTGTAGACCCGGCAACCGGGACATATCACCTGCAAGGTATCTATGTCGGAAATGGCACCGAGGCGAACCTCAGCGAACCGATTGCAGAGATAGGCCCAGGAGGGCAAGGCTCCGGGGATTATAATCAGTTGACGCCTTTTCCCCCAAACTACGTAGCGGAGGCTGACGTCAAGACACTAACGGATCTAACTGGGGGAAATAAGACCGGAGGCGCATTTATCTGTCCCAGGTATCAGAATGTATCATGGAAGTACGAATATGTACTCGATTTCCAGTATAATCAAGCTGTTCTCAGCTTTGTGGCGGGTGATCAATGGGATACTCTAGGTGCCACTTGGATCCCGTCCCTAATACCTGGCTACGAGGCTGGAGTTGACACATGGAACAAACTAAAGACGGTCATAAACCAAGATATAACCGAGGATAGACTGCAGGTTTTTGTCAACGATGTGTGGATTATGCAAGCGACTGCTAACTACCTACCATATCCTACCTATAATGGTCTGGCGTTCCTGGCCTACGACTACAACGAGCCATTCCACGTAGCCTACGACAATTTCAGAGTTCGGGAGTATGCTTCTTTCGAGCCAACGGTTACAATCGATTCCGAGGAATCTTCCACCTACACCATCGCCTATACCGCAGGCGCAAACGGCTCGATTACGGGCACCAGCCCGCAGACAGTCAACTATGGCAGCAGCGGCACGGCGGTTACGGCCGTTCCAGACACTGGCTATCACTTCGTTAATTGGAGCGATGACTCCACAGCTAACCCGCGCACCGATACCAATGTGACAGGCAATATCTCGGTGACAGCCAGCTTCACCATTAATACCTACACCCTCACCTATACCGCAGGCGCAAACGGCTCGATTACGGGCACCAGCCCGCAGACAGTCAACTATGGCAGCAGCAGCACGGCGGTTACGGCCGTTCCAGACACTGGCTATCACTTCGTCAATTGGAGCGATGACTCCACAGCTAACCCGCGCACCGATACCAATGTGACAGGCAATATCTCGGTGACAGCCAGCTTCGCTATTGATACCTTCACCATCAGCGCCACATCCGGTGCCGATGGTTCAATAAATCCTTCTGGCAACATGACAGTTAACTACGGCTCAGACCAGGCCTTCACCATCGCCCCCAATACAGGCTACCATATAGCCGATGTCCTGGTGGATAGCGTCTCTCAGGGAGCCATAACCAGCTACACGTTCACCAACGTTACCGGCAACCATACCATATCAGCTAGCTTCGCCATAAACACCTACACCATAACCGCCAGCGCGGGTGCCGGTGGCTCGATATCTCCTTCGGGCGCAGTAGTGGTTGACTACGGCGCAAGCCAGGGCTTCAGCATCGCCCCCAATACAGGCTACCATATAGCCGATGTCCTGGTGGATAGCGTCTCTCAGGGAGCCATAACCAGCTACACGTTCACCAACGTTACCGGCAACCATACCATATCAGCTAGCTTCGCCATTAATACCACCCCCAGTGGAGGTAGTAGCGGTGACGGAGCGATAATGCCAACTCCGATACCTACACCTACGCCTACTCCTAAGCCAACGCCTACACCGACGCCTACACCGACGCCTACGCCGACGCTGACGCCAACACCCGCGCCGACACCAACACCTACGCCCAAGCCAACGCCTATTCCGGCGCAATTCACGGTGCGCAACCTGTCCGTAGAGCCCTCTGATGTCTCAAGAGGTGAGAGTGTAACCATCTCCGTTGATGTTTTGAATACCAGTGAGGTGCAAGGTAGCTACGCAGCAACACTTAAGATCAACGACTCTACTGAAGCCGCCAAGGATATCACCTTAGCTGGCGGAGCCAGCGCGACCGTTAGCTTCAATGTCGCTAAGGACGCAGCCGGCATTTATAAGGTAGATATAGGTGATGAGACTGGTGAATTCACAGTCTCATCACCTGCAGCATTGAGCTGGTCCGTCATTGGTGGCATCATCACAGGTGTGGTAATCTTTGGGATAGTCGCTACCTACCTGTTCACGCGAAGAAGAAGCCTAGGCAAAATAGGTTAAGAATAGACACCTATAGATAGAGGCAGTCGCAGGTCAGTGGGCTTAGAAGCCCTAGAAGAAGGAGTTGAAGCTTCTCGGTTTCGTATTGTTCGCGGTTCAATAACAGATATCTCAAAATCGGAGCCCTTGGCGATAAACTGAGTGCTTTATGCTAGTGGAATCGGACTAAACAGAAGTCCCGTCTGCCCCAGACTCTACAGGCAGAGACTTCGAACTGCTTATTCCACTACTACCATTAAAACATCCGCTCAGGATAATGAAAGGCCGGGTTCCTGTGAAATGTAATGGTTTCGTAACATTTGCCACCTTGGTTTTATGACTTCTTAACCATCAGATATCTACAATAATATATGTAACTCCGACGTAACCGAGTCTTGAGTTGACAAATATGGGATTTCACTTTGCCATTTTAGCATCAATAGAGAATTTGTATGGAAAGAAAAGCATAATTATATTAAATGCAGATAAAGATAAGATAAGTATACTATGAATAAGTTGACAGTTGCCTAGACTTTGTTAAGACTGTGAATACTGATAAAGCTCATATACGTAGAAGAATCTGCAAGTCAGAAGATCATATTTGGAGTAGTCCAACCGTATGAAGATATGTATTATATCCGAAGGGTCTTATCCAGTTTGCAGGGGTGGGCTCAGCGAGTGGGCTCATGAATTGATGAAGGAATTAGATTTCATAGAGTTCGACATATTTTGTATAGCGCCGCCCAAGCGAACGAAGCCGCTTTATGACAAACTTCCCAATTTGAGAAGCGTTGTTATTCTGGAAGTGGCGAATACAGACAGCAGCAGAAAAAGCTCAGACCTGCCAAAGGCAGTCTCCGCGGAGTTGTCTAATTGCCTTACCGACGTTCTATATGGACGCTCTGTAAACTGTGAAACACTGGCGGAAATATTAAAGAAATATCGTATCAAAAAGACATGGCTACAATCTAGGGAGGTCTGGAACTCTACAATTCAATTCTATCAGGAGAACTGTCCCGAGCGAGACTTTCGCGAATTTTTCTGGACGGCACAAGGAATTTATTCAATGGTACTGGATGGTCTTGCTCTTGTAGATAGGGTGCAAGTCGCAGATGTCTATCATTCTCTAACAGCGGGGCTGGGGGGCTTAGTAGGTTCCATAGCAAAGGTACTACATGGAAAACCGCTCATAGTGTCAGAGCTTGGCCAATACATGAGGGAGAGGACAATTGAACTCGCAAGATACAAGATTCCAGAGACGGCCCAGCGACAGATAATCAGGCTCTCTGAGACTATGTTAAGAACTTCATATAAATATGCTGATTTGATTGTACCGGTTTCGAGCAGCTATATCCCTCCAGAACTTGAGCTAGGGGCCGACCAAAAAGACATAAGAATCGTCAGCAATGGAATAGATGCCCGAAAATTCATACCGAACCTATCAAAAAATGGCGCGCCTCCGGTAGTTGGTTGCTTTGCAAGGGTCGTGCCAGTCAAAGGACAATTCACCTTCATTAAGGCATGCAAGAAGGTCCTCGAAAATCATAAGGCGAGTTTTGTGATTATCGGCGAGGTTCAAGACGACCCTACATATTATGACCAATGCAGGGCGCTGGTTGACGACCTTGGACTTACAGAAGACGTTAAGTTTATCGGTTACGTGGATAACCTGTTGGAGTGGTATCACAAGGTTGATATCTTCGTACTCCCCTCATTATGGGAAGGGATTCCCTTAGCTCTCTTAGAGGCTATGAGTTGCGGCTTGCCCTGCGTTTGCACGGCGGTTGGAGGAGTTCCCGATATACTTTCTGATACTGGCGTCGGATACCTCGTGCCACCTGATGACCCCAACAGTATGTCCTCAAGAATCACTCAGCTGCTCGACGATGAAACCCTGAGAAAAGGAATGGGTAAGCGAGCAAGAGAATTGATAGAAGAGAAATACACGATCGAGCATATGGCTAGCGGAATCCTAAGAACTTATTTGGAGGTATTGTTGGATGGGAGCCCCAAGCGTTAATCTGAAGCTCTTTATCGAAAGAGTAAGCGCCAAGGTTAGCAAGGTTATTTTAAGCGATAGCGCACTGTTTATTGTGCCATCGTTAGCCACAACGCTTGCTTCTTGTATTATGTTTTGGCTTCTTAGAGATTATGCTGCCCGCGAACTCAACGCGATAGCGGTGATTATTATGTCCTCAGTAATATTAAGCATAGTAGGTACAGCTAGTTTCCAATTCGTCATTTACAAAAAAGTGGGTGAAGGTAACCTCTCTAAGGAACTCATGGCTAAAGAAAAAGGCATTAGCACATTCCTGGTACTGGGAATAATGACCAGTATACTATTCTCAATCCTGAGTTCAGGACTCGCATATCCCTATTTTAAATATGTCCTCCATTACTCGATACTGCAGTTTGCATACTTCGCTATTCTACTTAGCCTGTACTCGATCACCTGGGTACTAACAGCCGCATTTTGGGCTTCCAGCAAGTATAGGTATCCTGCTTTTATATTTGCTTTCTCATACTCCGCAGTCTTCCTATTAAGTTATTCGGTTTACCACCTGAACCCGAGCTATACTCTGTGCGGATATATTGCTGGAATAGCAATCTTGCTAACGTTATTAATTTTGGCCTCGAGAAGAGTTTTTGGTATCAGCGTAAAGCGCAGCAAGCTGCTCGAAGCTTTTATTACAATGCCAGAGCTCCTGTTGAAGGAGTATTGGGGAATACTGTTTCAAACATTTTTCACCGTAGCCATCCTCCTTGACAAGATCATTGTGTGGGTTTCAGAGGGCACAAAAGCAGGCAACGGGCTACAAATTCTAGGGCCATACACAACAGGTGCTTTTCTAGGCCTTTTACCTACATTGAGTATCGCCACATTAGCGTATTTTACTGAGAAGATAAAACCATCGTCAAAAGATTTGTATACAGGCACCCTGACTGACATACGAAGACGGATCGAGGAATACAAACGTCTTTATAGGAGAGGCCTTCTGACTATGTTAGCAGCAGGGTTTATTCTTCTCGTTCTCGCAGTGGGTTTTACAGCGTATTATATTGATGATGCGAAGGTACTGGCGATAGTGCTCACAACAGCAACTGGGGCGCTCTTTTTCGAAGTAATACTGTACAACTCATTTGTGCTGCCTATTTTTAGCAAGAGTCACATATCAGCGGTTTCAGTAATGACTGTATGTTTGGCGGAAATCTTGGCTGCTCCATTCGTCTCGAATAATATATGGTATGCATCGCTGGGTTTCTTGGTGGGTAGCTTCATAGGCTTCCTGGTTAGCTATTCCTGGACGACAAAGTTATTATCGGAATTCGACTACAATGCGTTTCGTGCTTTCCAGAAGATGGGACAGAAAATTGAAAGTGCAGGTTAAAAAAGCTAAACAATGTATCTGTTTTCAATGCTTGTACGCCTTATTTCGCGTGACAGCGGACTTATTCCAGACGAGGCTTAAGCGCCGAATCTGGGATTAGAACCTTCACCGTGCTGCAAGGCACGACAAACTAAGAAGATAAGTGAGGGACAGGAAGTTATCATCTCTTCACTATTTAGGTGTAAAGGGTAAATCGGAATGAACTGGAAAAGCAAATCTATCCTGATTACCGGTGCTGGCGGCTTTGTGGGGAGCCACCTTACAGAGCAAATGGTAGAGCATTGCGCCCATGTGAGAGCATTTGTCAGATACAATTCGAGAGGTGACTGGGGGATGCTCAAGCTATTGCCCAGGCACAAGCTCAATGAAATTGAAGTATTTGCAGGTGATTTGAGAGATAGCCATGCGGTACGTCGTGCCGCTCAGAAGACAGAGATTATCTTTCATCTAGGCTCACTTATCGCCATACCCTACTCATATATCCACCCAAGGGATACTATCGAAACTAACGTAATGGGGGCATTAAACGTTATGTCAGCGGCAAGTGAGGTCGGTGTGGAACGGGTCATACACACATCCACCAGCGAAGTCTACGGAACAGCTCGCTATGTCCCGATTGACGAAAAGCACCCTCTACAGGGTCAGTCCCCATACTCAGCGAGCAAAATAGGTGCGGATATGGTGGCTGAAAGCTTCTACCGTTCTTTCAATCTTCCTGTGGCAACAATTAGGCCTTTTAACACCTTTGGCCCAAGACAATCAGCGAGAGCAGTTATTCCAACAATAATTATACAGGCGCTAGCTCCGGTATCAGAGATATTACTTGGTTCAATACATCCAACGAGAGACTACACGTATGTTGATGATATAGTGAACGGATTCATCAAGATAACAGAAGCGCAGGATGCGATAGGGGAAACCATAAACATTGGTTCTGGTTTCGATATATCCATCGGAGATATTGCCAAAAGAATAATGGCAATCCTGGGTATAAACAAGCCTATTTCCCTCGACAGTAAGCGTGTTCGGCCACTCAATAGTGAGGTAGAGAGACTTCGTTGTGATAATACCAAGGCAAAACAGTTATTGGGCTGGGAGCCCCGCATCAGTTTCGATGAAGGTTTAAAAAGGACTATACAGTGGGTATCGGCCAACAAGGACCTATACCAAGCTGATATCTACAATATCTAGGAGGACAATATGGTAAAGGCGGTAATTGTGGCAGGTGGGAAAGGGACCAGGCTGAAACCCTATACAGCGGTTTTCCCTAAACCGTTAATGCCGATTGGCAATAAACCAATTATTGAAATCTTAGTTCGCCAACTAAAAGTCCAAAACTTCAGAGAGATCATAATATTGACAGGACATCTGGGTGAATTGATTATGGCTTTCTTAGGAGACGGCAGTAAATATGGCGTGCATATCACATACTCTAAGGAAGAACAACCGCTTGGTACGGTTGGAGGTTTGAGTTTGATCAGGCAAGAACTGGATGATACTTTTTTGACTATCAATGGAGATACTTTGACAACTTTTAATTACGCGGACCTTGTTCATTATCACAAGAGGAATCGTACTATTGCTACTATCGCTTTGACAAAGAGGGAGCTTACTATCGACTTTGGGGTGATCAAATTAGATGGAAGTAATGAAGTTAAGGACTATGTTGAAAAACCAACTCTTACGAATATGGTCAGCATTGGAGTGAATGCCTTTAGCCCCGAGGTTCTGGAATTTATAGAGGTTAATAGATATCTGGATTTCCCCAATCTAGTTCAGAATCTGATCGCTGCCGGAAGGCCAGTAAAGGGATATGTCTTTAATGACTACTGGTTGGATATAGGAAGACCCGATGACTACGAGAGAGCCAATATGGATATAGAAAAATTAAACGGCATGTTAGGAATAAGTTAAGATGGCACTGAAGGGAAAGCGGGTACTGCTGACTGGAGCCGCTGGCTTCGTAGGGAGTCATCTTGCCGAGGAACTGAGAAGGCAAGGTGCAGAGGTATTGGACATCGACGTGCGGGGTAACAATCCGATCGACCTTCGGGATTGGCAACGGCTGAGAGAATTCGGGAGCAAACTGGGAAAAGTGGACCTGGTCTTTCACCTCGCTGCCCTTATGTTTATCCCCTACGCTTTTGAAAACCCCAGAGAAGTATACGAGGTAAATGTTCTGGGAACGTTGAATTTATTGGAGTTGTGCCGACTCCAAAAAGTTGACAGAATTGTGTTTGCGGGCTCATACATATATGGCTCTCCACAATACCTTCCAGTTGATGAAGCACATCCTATTAACCCGACCAACCCTTATGCACGAAGCAAGGTGATGGGCGAAGCGTTCTGCAGGGCTTACAACCAGGATTGCGGCTTAAAGTGCACCATATTGAGGCCATTCAACATATATGGGGAGGGACAGAATGATAGCTTCTTGATACCTTCAATACTGAAACAAATCGTGGGTGGGAAAGTCGAGCTCATGGATCCGGAACCCAGAAGAGACTTACTGTATATCACCGATGCAATTAAGGCATACATAAAGGCCGGTGAATATGAAGGGGCTGACTTTGAGGTCTTTAACATAGGTTTGGGTTTGAGTTACAGCGTTGATGAAATTGTTCGCAGTATATTAAATATATGGGGTCGGCAGGTAGAGGTTAGCTATCAACATAAGAGAAGAAGAAACGAGATTATGGATGTTGTAGCCAACGTTCAGAAGGCAGTAAAGGAGCTTGGCTGGACACCCGAGGTTGAGCTTAAGGAAGGGTTGATAAGATATATCAAGTGGTACAAAGCCGAGTCGGGGTTGAGTAACTGATATAAAGTATTTGTCATGACTTCTATGGCGGAACATTGAAGCAGTGCAAAGGATAATCAAATGGTTGAACAAAATACCGTAACTATAGCAGAACGCATAGTAGAACTGAATAAGCTTGGCATGAGGAACTGTCAAATAGCACGGGCGCTCGATGTGAGCAGGCAATACGTTAGCCGGGTCTGCCGAAGCCAGGGATACGATAAAGAGCGGTTCCCTAGCGCTCAAGATAGCAGAAGGTCTCAGGATAACAGACTGCTCACTACAGGGGCTGCTGGCCATATTTTGGGAGTATCTGCGGTTACAATCAGGCGCTGGGCCGATGAGGGAAAGATCCCATGCTTCCGTATCGATATAGGGAGAAGGGATCGAAGGTTTCATTGCTCAGATCTTGAGCTATTGAAAAGGAGCATTAAAACAGACAGCTAGAGGTTACGCATCGTAACATAATGTATAAATGGCACATCGTACTAGAATGTTTGGAAGCAGCTGCTCTATTGCACTTTCTAGCGAAATGTTCAATCTCTAGGTTGATGGGTCATCAAAAGCAAGTGTTTTGGGAGCGCTTTGCCTAGAGTTTTTGGGTCTGAGGGATGCTACTACTTTTGACTTACCGCCAAATTGAAGCTAAAAACTACTGGTAAACTACTTCCACGCGATCTTCATCGCAGGCAAGCCACTGAGAATATCAACCTCCACCTCGACCTCCTGAGCATCAAGACCAACTACTGCGGCAGTTTTCACTTTGGCTAACATGCTTCTGAATTGTCCCTTTTGTATAACTTTCGCGACATTATAGCAAATATAATCTTACGACACAAATATACGATTACAGCACCGGCTACGCGCCTGACTGAGAAATAGCAAAAATGGCTGCACGGAGTGAATGTTTTTTAAGAGAATTAAGCGAAGGCTATCATAAAGTGCGGGGGCATAGGTGGCTTTTCGGCCGGATATACAGGTTATGGGTATCACCAAATCCAAAGCCACCATGTCAAATTAGAAAAAACGTCATTAGAAAATAATTTTTCAACCTGCTTCCCAAAACTCTTGACATGGGGAAAGGGCTGATATAAACTAAAAGCAGGCTGGTAATCTGGTAAAAGTAGGCTGGTAATAGCGTATACCATTGCAATCCAATCTATTTGCATATCTTTGCCTACTTGTATAGTTAGCTTAGAGAGATAATGGCACAAGTGTGGTATCTATATATCAAATTAACGAGGATGTCTGAAATATGACATCCCTTTTTTTTGACTTTTTACTGCTAGCTAAGGAGGGAATATGGAGTTAAGCCGAAGGGATTTCCTGAAAGCTGGTGGGGCGGGGATAGGTGGAATAGTTATCTGGCAAGCCTTGGGGACAGGGAAAGGTTCAGCATCATCCAAGGCTTTTACTCTAACTAAGAAGATTGGCGAGAAGACCACAATCTGCCCCTTCGATGGCTCTGGCTGCGGCTTCATCGTCGCCTCAGAGGAGCAGGGAGGCAAGCTCAAAGTAGTAAATATAGAAGGCGACCCCGAGCATCCCATCAACAACGGCGCCGGCTGCGCCAAGGGTGCTGCTCTGCGCCAGATGAGCGCGGACAACCCAAGACGGTTGACCAAACCGTTATACCGCAGGGCTGGTGGTACAGAGTGGGAGTCTGTAGAGTGGGATTGGGCAATAGAGAAAATAGCCGAGAAAATCAAGGCGACTCGGGATGCCAACTGGATAGTCACCGATGGGGACAATCCAGTTAACCGCAACGAGGTTATCGCCTGTTTAGGCGGTGCCGCACTCGACAACGAGGAGTGCTACCTACTGTCGAAGATGGCGCGCTCTCTTGGCATCGTGTATCTGGAACACCAGGCCCGTATCTGACACTCGCCCTCTGTCGCCAGTTTGGCGCAGGCGTTCGGGCGAGGAGTCATGACCAATCAGTGGACCGATATTGTTAACTCCGACCGTATCTTAGTGATAGCAGGCAACCCCGCAGAGAATCACCCCGCTGCCTACGGGCACATCACCAAAGCCATAGAAAAAGGCGCAAAGCTTATTGTTGTAGACCCCAGGTTCACCAGAAGCGCATCTAAGGCTCAGGTTTACTGCCCCATCAGGTCGGGTACGGATGTTGCTTTCATCGGAGGCGTCATCAAGTACGTACTCGATGATATGGATGTCAATCCCGGAAACTATAACATGACCTATGTCACCGAGTACACCAATGCTGCATTTTTGATAAATCCGAACTTCAAAGGACCCGCAGACCTGGATGGTATGTTCTCAGGCTGGGACGAAACCTCGAAAAGATACCTCAACAATGCCACTCACAAATACAATGATGCTAACTCCACCTGGAGATATCAGATGAATGAGAGCGGTATCCCTAAAAAGGACAAGACTCTCAAAGACCCCAACTGCGTCTTCCAGATACTGAAGAAGCAGTTCGCCCGCTACACACCCGAGATGGTCAATAAAATTAGCGGTGCACCCAGGGAGAAGTTCCTCGAGGTGGCTCGCACCTTCTCTGAATGTGGCGCCGCAGGCAAGTCAGGCACTCTCATGTACGCCATGGGTGCCACGCAGCATACGAACGGCACCCAGATCATCCGCTCTTATGCCATACTTCAGCTCCTACTGGCAAACATCGGCGTATGTGGCGGAGGTATTCAAGCCATGCGCGGCGAGTCCAATGTGCAGGGCTCAACCGATATGGGGCTGCTATCGCACATCATAACCGGATACAATCCCGTCCCGCGTCACACAGACGTAACCTTACAGAAGTACATCGATAGAGTAACACCAACATCAAAAGATCCCTTGAGCCTCAACTGGTGGAAAAACAGCGATAAATATGTCGTAAGCATGCTCAAAGCCTGGTGGGGTGATGCTGCCACTAAAGACAATGACTTTGCCTTCAATTACTTGCCCAAGGTTCATTACAAACCCGAGGTGGATGGAGATGAGAACTATACGCACATCGCCATCTTCGAAGCCATGGAGAAGGACAAGGTCAAGGGACTGATGTGCTGGGGGCAGAACCCGGCAGTGGGCGGACCCAATGCCAACCAGGAACGCAATGCTCTGGCCAAGCTGGACTGGCTGGTATGCTCCGACCTCTGGGAGACGGAAACATCCATCTTCTGGAAACGACCCGGGGTTGACCCCACAACCATCAATACTGAGGTCTTTTTGCTACCCGCAGCCGGCTCATTTGAAAAAGAAGGAAGTGTCACCAACAGCGCAAGATGGATGCAATGGCGCTACAAGTGCGCTGACGCTCCCGGCGAAGCTATATCAGACCTCGACATGATGAACGAGCTGATGCTGAAGATAAGGTCTCTATACGCTGCAGATGCTGCTGCGCCAGGCCGCGATATCATTCTCAACCTAACCTGGAATTACGGCAGCCATGCTGACCCCAATCAGGTGTCCAAGGAAGTCAATGGCTATGACCTGTCCACAGGCAAGCTGGTGAACGGCTTCGCCAATCTGAAAAACGATGGCACCACCACTTGTGGTTGCTGGATATACTGCGGCAGCTATGTTGAGCCCGCAGACGAGCCCACTGCCCCTATACCGGGCAACAGGGCCAGCCGTCGCGGCCGCGACGACGGTCCCTACAATGTCGGCCTCTTCTCCAAGTGGGCCTGGTGCTGGCCCATGAACAGACGAATTGTATACAACCGAGCATCGGTTGACCTCACAGGTGAGCCCTGGGACAAGGAGCACCCGGTAATTAAATGGGATAGTGTCAATGCCAAGTGGTTAGGCGATGTAGCCGATGGCGGGGCCAAGCCGATGGCTGAAGGAGGAACCTACCCATTCATCATGAGATCAGAAGGGTTCGGTTGTCTATTTGCTCCCGTCAATGGTCCAAGAGAGCTGTCGCTGGTAGATGGACCACTGCCCGAACACTATGAGCCCTGGGAAAGCCCGCTGGATGCCAACCCGCTCTCCGGGACTAAGATCTCACCGGTTATCAAGATATGGCGGCCTCAGGAGCAAGGTACTCCGGATAGGTACCCCATTGTAGCCACAACTTACAGGGTTGTGGAGCACTGGCAGGCAGGCCAGATGACCAGAAACCTCCCCTGGCTGGTGGAGACAATGCCAGAAATGTTCGTGGAGCTCAGTGAGGAACTGGCAGCCGCGAAGGGTATAGCCAACGGAGACAAGGTGATCATCGAGAATTCAAGGGGTAAAGTTGAGGCTGTAGCCCTGGTGACCAAGCGCTTCAAGCCCTTCCATCTCAACGGCAAAACGGTGCACCAAATCGGCATGACCTGGCACTGGGGATACGCCGGTCTCTCCAAGGGAGACAGCGCTAATCTGCTTACGCCTTCAGTAGGCGATCCCAATACCACAATACCTGAATACAAGGCTTTCCTTTGTGATATCCGTAAGGCGTAGCTGGCTAATCAAGTTTCGGAGGTAATCAATGGCAGAAGGAAAAGCGATTTTGTACGATGCAACCAAGTGCACGGCTTGCCGCGGCTGCCAGGTGGCATGCAAGCAATGGAACGAGCGCGAGGGTGAGACGACCACCAACTGGGGTAGTTACGAGAACCCTCGTGACCTCTCTCCACAGACCTGGCTCAAAATGGAGTTCAGGGAGGTGGGCGACAACGGTACCCTGCGCTGGCTGTTCACCCGCCGCTCCTGCATGCACTGCACTGACGCCGCTTGCGTCAAGGTGTGCCCCACAGGAGCACTCTTCCATCACCCCAGCGGCTTTGTCTCCTATGATAGGGGCAAGTGCAGCGGCTGCGGCTACTGCTCCCAGTTTTGCCCCTTCAATGTACCCCGCCTCGATACCAAACGAGCAAGCGGACTGGGCAGAATGGACAAATGCACACTCTGTACCACATTTGGTCTTGACCGAATCGACAATGGCCTGACCCCAGCCTGCGTCAAGACCTGCCCGCCCAGTGCTCTTGTCTACGATGACCGAAGCAAGCTAATAGCAGCCGGTAAAGCTAAAGTGCAAACACTAGAGGCGCAAGGTTATACCAATGCTAATCTATACGGAGAGAAAGAGCTCGGCGGACTTCATGTCATGTATGTCCTGGCTGACTCCCCTGAGGTCTACGGCTTGCCCAAGGACCCGAAGTACCCCGCAGTAGCAACCGCCTGGCAGGATGTCATCAAGCCCTTGGGCTGGGCTGCCGTGGGCGTAGTAGGGTTGGGACTTTTGCTAAACGTCATAGTAGCCCGTGCCAGGATGATCAACGGGAAGGAGGAAAAGTAAGATGCAAGAAATCGAGCGCTATCGGAAACGCGCCAGGATTCAACATTGGTTGATAGTTGTGTGTGCCTTCCTACTGGGTCTCACGGGTTTGTTCCTCTTCCTATCCTGGTTTGGCCCAGCAGCCTGGTGGGGAT
>Ga0315284_10006775_pt1 | contig 16325 bp, 9 predicted proteins | sample YL17G09_16_MG_FD_203696 | JGI IMG/M metagenome (GOLD analysis project Ga0315284, IMG submission 203696) | Sediment microbial communities from Yellowstone Lake, YNP, Wyoming, USA - YL17G09_16 | ecosystem: Environmental > Aquatic > Freshwater > Lake > Sediment | place: USA: Wyoming | collected... | reverse complement strand
GATTTTGCGCTCACGCAGCAGGAACTGCAGGAGACGATGCAGGACATGCGGCGCACGCTGGATGCGCTGGAGAGCCTGGCGAAGTCGCTCGAAGAGGACCCGTCCTCGCTCCTGCACGGCAAAAGCCCGCGGCCCGACCAATAGTAAAACCGCCTCAGCGGGAAAATAGGGTCAGACCCCATTTAAACCCGCGCGGCTCTAGGGCGTAAATAGGGTCAGACCCCATTTTTAATACGAGGGAACCACGATGAGACGAACAATACTTTTCCTTCTCGGCGTTCTCACTTTCGCGGGGTGCATCAGCCAGAACCCCTACATCCCCGTCAGGCGCTACCAGTTGGACGAGTCGCCGCTTATCACCGCTCCGCGCGAAAAGGCCATTGAGGCCACAATCGCGGTAAGGGACCTGCGCGCGCGCCCGCGCTATGAGCAGAGGATGCTGCGGCGGGATGCCGCCGGCGAAATCACGTACAGGGAATATGACCGCTGGGTCGAGCAGCCGGCGGACCTGGTGGCGGAGATGCTGCGGCGCGCGCTTACGGAGACCGGCGCGTTCAAGAATGTCTGTCCGGCGCGATTCGCCGGCTCCTCGCAGTACGCCGTTGACGGCGACATCATATCGTTCGACGAGGTCAGCGGCGGCAAGGAGAACCGCGCCGTCTTCGCGGTGCGGCTTGAACTGACCCGTGCGGACGACGGGAAGATTCTCTGGTCGGAGATGTTCGAGAAATCCGTTCCAATGACCGCGGACAGCGGCGCGGCGACGGCGGAAGCAATGGGCAAGGCCGTGCGGGAGGCCGTAACCGAGGCGGCCGGAAAGATCGTCGCCGCGGCGGAGCAGGATTTCAACACAAGGGCTTCGCAGCCCAAGCAGGAATAGCCATGGACGAGAACCAGACACAGGACATCGGGCAGGTTTCGGAAGATGTAATGAACGTCGACCCGTTCCGCAAGGGACGGCTGAGGCGGCGGCTGATGCTGGGGCACGTCATCGTGTTTTTCGCGGCGGTCGTCTTCACGATGATCGCGCTGGGGATTGAACTGCATTTGAAAACCCGGCATGAAACGGCCGGGCAGATGACCGCATACGCGAAGATCGTGGCGGAGAACGTCCGTTCCGGGGACTTCAACGCTTTGGCCGGGAAAATCAAGGAAATCTCGGCCTCCGTGGGTAAGTCCGAAGAAGAAAAGCGGAAGGAAATCGAGGAAGTAACGAAGTCCCCCGCCTACGAGGCCATCGGCGAAAAATTCCAGACGGTAAAGAATTCCGCGGACAGCATCGCGCATATTCACGCGATCGTCAAGGTTGACAAGGGGCTTGCGGCGATTGTCGCGAGCGACGACCCGGACGAGGTCGGAACCGTTTTCCATTACGGCGACACGGACCTCGAGGAGATGCAGATGGGTTTCTTTGAACCCGCCGCGGGGCCTGAAAAAATCCGCGGCAAGAGGATCGCGAAGATCGCCGGCTACGCGCCGATCGAGGAGGGCGAGACGCTTGTGGCCGTTTCCCGCCATGACGTGTCGCTGTGGGCGACGGTAACGGAGGTAGGCTGGATATGGCTTCTGCCGCTGGCGGCGGGGCTGGCGCTTTCCGCGTTCATGGCCTGGCGCGAGGCGCATGCGATAATAGGCCCCCTGCGCAGGACGGCGGAGATCATACAGAAGTTTTCCCTGGGCGACATGTCCGAGCGGCTCTCCCTTGACGACGCGAAAGTGACGCGCGTTCTGCGCAGGAGCGTGGTGGATCTGGGCACGAGCCTGGACCGGCGCAAGCGCATCCGCGCGTATTACGGCCGCACGCTCACGCCGGAGATGATGGACAAAATAATGGAAACCGGCGAGGAAAAACTGACGGAGATAGGCCGCCGCGCGGTTTCCCTGCTGCGAGTTGACATTATTTCCGGCCTCGCGCCCGACGATGAGAAGGAAGCGGACAAATTCTTCGAGGTCGCCAACGCCGCCGCGCGGATGGCGATAATGGCGGTGCTCGGCAACGGCGGTTCAGTTGAGGACCTGGACAGCCGCCTAATCCTGGGCGTGTTCGGCTCGCCCCTGCCGATGGAGAATCATTTGCAGGCCGCGCTTGCCGCGGCGAACGACATCCGGCGGCGCTTCGCGAGCGTCGCCGCCCGGCGCAAGCGCGAGGGGCTGCCGCCCTTCGACCTGCGGCTTTGGGTGCATACGGGCGAGGCCGCGCTGGGACTGATAGGCGTGCCGGACCGCGGAGAATACCGCGCCGTCGGCGAGCCGGTGGACACGATCCTTTCGCTGAAACTCCCCGAAGACGCGAAGGACGTAAAGGCGGTGGTCACCGAGGCCGTCGCGAAGGCCGCCGGGCCGCGCCTTAAGGTGAATACCGCGGGCTGTATCCGCGCGCCGAAGGGCGAGATGGAACTGTTCGAGATGCTGTGAGTGTGCAATCAAGGCGCCCTGGCCCTCAATAATGATATGGCAATTTCAAGACCGATAGTCATCGGCCATCGCGGCGCGGCCGGCTACGCGCCCGAAAACACGCTTGCCTCTTTCCGCAAGGGGTTTGAACTCCGAGCGGATTTCGTCGAGTGCGATTTCCACATTTTTGCCGATGGAGCGCCGGTCATCATCCACGACGAGACGCTTGAGCGCACGACCACCGGCAGGGGCGGCGTGCGCGGCAAGACGGTCGCGGAGTTAAGGGAACTCGACGCTGGTTCGTGGTTCGGGCCGAAATTCAAGGGCGAGAGGATTCCGCTCCTGCGCGAACTTTTCGAACTTGCCGTGGGGCGCGGCGGGGTAGTCGTTGAGGCGAAGACACCGAGTTCAGGGCTGCCAAAGGCGCCGGATATTCTCGCCGCGGTCGTGAGGGAATTCAGCAGGGTCCCCGTCGTCGTCATTTCCGTTGACGGGTTTTTCCTCCAGCAATTCAAACTGCTTTGCCCGCGCGTTGAGACCGGGTTCCTGAGCAATCTGCAGGAAGGCCCGGACTCCGCGATTGACGCGGCGCTGAAGGCGTCATGCGAAATACTCTCGGTCAATTTCAAGAAGTGGAACGAGCGCCTTCAGCCGCTCGCGAAGGAGGCGGGGTTGAAACTGGCTGCGTGGACGGTGAACTCGCCGGAGGACATCAGGGATTTTCTGGCGAAAGATGTCGCGAGCATCACCAGTGATTTTCCCGACCGCGTCCTGAGGGAGATCGCCGCGCTCAGGAAATGACCGTTGCAAAGACGGGCCGCATGTGCTGGTATGCGCATGTTGAAACATTGCTAATCCGGTTTTTGCTCAAATCCGGCAATCTTCCTGAAATCCTCATAAGTAATGAAAAGGCAAGACATTTTGGAACCAGCCGTTATGTAAAAAGACCGGCGTGTCTACAAAGTTGTATGCCTGCCTACTTTGTAGGCTATCAGTGGCCTGTTATGAGCATCGCCGGCATTGCGTAACATCTTGTGGTACGTAGTCTTAGCGTTTAACCGACCGCGCGGCATCCTCGGCATACTATTTGCCAAATAACAAGATGTGGCACCTTTACGCACTTAAGGCGCGGTTTGCCGTGAAGGCGCCCTGCCACCAACACGTTTTTCCTGCGACAGTGTGAGTGTATGCGGAAGGTTCCCGCTCGCGAAAGCGCTCATGTGGGAGGCTATAATGATCCATCATGAAAAAGGCATATCAGTAGGCTCCGCGATACTTGGAGCGTTGCTCTCCGGGGTGGTGTATCTCGCTTTGGGCTATTTTGTTTTTTGGCCGAGCGAGATGCCCGTTGCCGCAGCCGATGAACAACAGGCCGCACCGGAACCAGCACCTGCTCCCGCGCCAGAGCCTTCTCCTGTACCGGCGCCAGAGCCAGCCCCGGCCCCAGCGCCAGAACCGGCCCCAGCGCCAGAACCCGCACCAGCGCCGGAACCCGCTCCAGCACCGGCCCCGGCCCCAGCGCCAGAGCCAGCGCCGGCACCGACACCTGCTCCAGAACCCACGCCAGCGCCTGCTCCCGCGCCGGAACCCGCGCCAGCGCCACAGCCCGCGCAACAACCTCCTGAGCAACAGCCGCCGGCCCAGCAGGCGGCGGGGGTACCGCTGCGCGGCCCCGGCGGAGACGCGCACGATGAACTTGCGCCGGAAGACAAGGAGAAGTTCAACAACAACACGAATATGGAATACCTGCTCCAGGGCGAACTGAGCGGGCTTCTGGATAGCATCGATTCCGCGGAGAAAAAGGGCGATTGGCCCGGCGCGTTTGAATATTACCAGAAAGTTTTCGACTCGGCCAAGGACGAGATTTATCAACTGCCCGACAGGCCGCACACCTACATAGGGTTGCGCCGTTACTGCCTTGAGCGTCTCAACGCTATGGGAGAGGAACAGAAAGCCGCTTATCGCGCGATATTCGACGGCGACGCAATGCCCATGCTCAGGAAGGCGGTGAAAGAGGGTAACAGGGACCTCCTTGTGGAAGTGGTAAGGCGATACATGCTCACCTCCGCTGGGCCGGAGGCGCTGCGCATTTTGGGCTGGCAGGCGTTTGAGGCCGGCTCCTACGGCGACGCCGTTTATTATTGGCGCAACATTCTGGAATATCATCCGGCAAAGGTTGATGCTTCGATTCTCGCGGGCCTTGCCTCGGCCTATGCGGCCCTTGGAGAGGCCGAAGGGCTTAATGAGATAGCGGAGATCGCCAAGAAGGACCACGCCGGCGAGAAAGCGATTATTCAGGGCAAGGAGGCGCCGCTTGCCGTGTTTATAGCGGGAAAGATTGCGGCGCTGGGCCAGAATACGCCTCAGCCGGCCGAGTGGGACATTCCCGGCGGGTTTGAGACGCAGGTGCGCGTCATTAATAGCCTGCCCGTTTCCCCTGCTTTGAAGAAGGTATGGAGCCTCGAGTTCCCCTCGGATAGCGTCGGGGCAATCCGATACACCGCGGTCGATGGCGACGTCCTGTACTGCAACGACGGAGCGGACGTGTACGCAATGTCGTTGTGGAACGGGCGCGTGCTGTGGCGGTGCCACCCGCGTAAGACCGCCTTGGATCTCACGCAGGGCGGCGGAAGGATGTTTGGCGCCGCGACGGTTGTCAGGCCTATGGTAGGAACTGAAAACGGCTTGCCCACCGGGGTGACGGTAGGCAAGGAACTGGTTTATACTTCCGTTTACGGAAGGCTGCTTGCGATCCGGCGCGACAACGGGCGGCTGGCGTGGTACGGGGATCTCGCGGGGCAGGATGTGCCGCAAGGTCCGTTCCCGAACCTTGTCCAAAGCGTCGTTGCGCCGCTGGTCAACAATGACCGCATTTACAGCGCGGAGGTAAGAAGGAGCGAGGGCGAGCAAGTGTTCATCGTTTACTGCCGCGACGCCATGACGGGCGCGATAAAGTGGCGCAGGGAACTCGGCGCGGAGAGCGTGGCCATGCCAAACGCCGTTGGATGGAACATAGGCATCAGAGATAATCTTTCCGTGCTCTCGTTGCCGTTGCTCATGTGCGAGTCCGAGGGGGTGCTGTACGTCAGCACGTCGGGCGGGACGGTGGCGGCGATAGACCGCTTAAGCGGCGACCTGCTGTGGGACACGCTGTACCATCGCGGGCCTAATGCGGACCAGGCGCCCTTCCTTGTGGACGGCTGGGAGTATTGTGCGCCGGCCGTCGCGGGAGGGAAGTTTATCGTCGCGCCGCAGGACAGCGAATACCTGCACGTCTTTGATGCGAAGACCGGCAGGCCTTTGTGGTTCAGGCCGAGGATGTCCGAGCAGGGCGACTTCAAGTATATGGCGGGCGTGGACCCGCGCAGGGGTCTCATATTCCTGGCAGGCGACAACGTTGCGGCCTACGACCTCAACAGCGGCCTGACGAAGGCCGAGGCCGTCCCGCTGCCGGGCAATGCCATCGGCCCGGGCCTTATTGCGAAGAACATACTCTATATCCCCACGACGGAAGGCATTGCCGCGGTGGACATGGACGCCTCGCTGGCGGGGAACATCGTGGCCTTGAAACTCGTCGCCGCATGGAAGGACATTTTAAGCCCGGAGGATATGAAAGACCCGTACGCTATTTCGAAGACCGCGGGCAACATGGCGGTGGCGGACGACGTTCTGGTTTTGAGCAACGGCATTAGGATTACCGTGGCTTACGACCTGCGCGGGAAGTTGGGCGCGCTGGATGCGGCGATAAACGCCCCGCAGGGCGACCCTGACGGGAAGGCGCTTTACTACAGGGCGGAGGTGGAGGCCGCTTCCGGCGACGCCGAGAAGGCGATGAGCGACCTCACCGGCGCGATATCGAAGTTAAGCGAAAGGGCCAGGACGATGGAGGGCTTTGACGAGGACCGCTACGTGCACTTTAACGGCTCGGCGCCCGCCAGCGGCGATGTCGGCTATGTTCGCTATAAAGGCACGCCGCCCACCACGCTCGGCGGGTTCAGCCTGCTCGTCATCCGCGCGCGGCAGGCGCTCAACCGGATTTCCTTCGAGGATGCGATGCGGGCGCTGGGCCAGAACCCCGGCGACATCAAGTTCAAAGACCTCTTCTCGCGCCAGGTGGACGAGGGAAAGATAAAGCGGCTCCTGACCATTGCGCGGGACAACGCGATAGACGCGAAGTCGTACATCGACTGCCAGTTGGCGCTTCTGGAGCAGGCGAAGAAGGCGCAGAACTGGCAGGAGTGCGTTGACCTGCTGATGCAGATGATGCACGATTGGGGCGAGGCGAGTTATGATTTTTCGCGCTACGACCCGCAGGTGGTGACGCGGGACGTGTCGCTGTTCTGCGCGGCCACGGTGGGCGAGGTACTGAACAAGCACGGGGCGGACCTCTATTCGAAATATGACGCTCGGGCGGCGGATGAACTGAAGGCGGCGGAGGGAAAGCACGACCCGGACGCGCTGATGAAGGTGGCCGCCGACTATCCCAACAGCGTCAATGCCGGCAAGGCGCTTGTGGAGGCGATGGGTCTGGCCGCGACGGCGGGGGACGCGAGCCGCCTGGCGTATCTCGCGCGGGAGTACCTGTGGCGGTTCCCGGACGGCGGCGACAGATATACGGCGATGGCGCGCTACGCGGAAGGGTTGGCGAAACTTGGCGAAATCGAAAAAGCGCGGCTTGCCTTCAAGGAGATGGCCACGCGGGCGGTCATTGAGAACCAGAGCGAATTCTCGCTGGGCGGAAACAAGACGAGCGTTGCGGATTATGTCCAGCAGCAAATCACCGCCCTGCAGGGCCAAAACCCGGCGCCGGCCATCGAGATACCTTTCGCGAGCGTCAAGTTCATGCAGCCGGCGCAGATTTCATCGCCCGATTACGAGGACGCGGGCATTTTTGAGCCTGCCGGCATAGCGCCGCCGGGGCTGCAGAACGCGATATTCATGCTTTACCTGCCCAATACCTCGGACTACGCGGAACTGAAGTGCATGGACAGGAGCACCCTGGAGGAGATATGGAGCGCGGAGGTCCGGGGAATTCCCCGCTATGCGTGGACCGGATGCGCGCAGGTTTCGGAAAATGCCGGCGATACGAGGTTCCGGCCCGTCGCCGTGGCGTATTCCGGCAACAGCGTGGTGCTGAACTACGGGAACAGCATTTCCGCTTTTGACCCGTACACCGGCGGATTGCGCTGGCTGAAAGAGACATCGTCCAACGACAGGGCAAAGGGATTCCCTGCTTCATGCATCACCGATGACATGGTGTACCTGACATCGTATGCGGACATGACGGTCTGCGCCATAAATTCGCGCACCGGCCTGGTGGCGTGGGAGCAGAACATCGGCAAGGCCGGCCGGGGCAACATCGTGGCCACGGCTGACAGGCTTGTTTTGATGGCGGGCGATGCGCAACCGTATGGAGGGGGCAAATACGAGCTTTTCTTCCTTGACAAGCGCAACGGCCAGATAAAGGGCACCGTCAAGGAGATGGGTATTTTGGGGCTGAACGTGCTGATGGGCAGTCGGAAGATCACATGGATTGGGACATGGGGGGCTGCGATAAGGCCGCTTGACGACAAGCGCGTTCTGGTGCTTTCCGGCGACCGCCTGGGGCTTTACGGCCTTGAGAAGGGCGACGTAATATGGGAGACCAAGACGGTCGGCCCGTTTGACGTTGCGGAATTTACAGCGGCCTTGAACAAGGGAGGGGGCGGAGGGCCTTACTTCGGGCCGCCGTCCCCGATGAAGATGCTGGAAGTGGGCGATGGCGTATGCGCCGTGCCGTCCGACAACTTTACCAGCGTGAGGATATACAGCCTTGAGGACGGAAAGGTCATAAATGAGTTCAAGCGGCCTGACGGGTGGTTCATGTTGGACTGGCTGCTTGACAAGGGGCAGCTGACGATGTTCGAGGTCCAGCCGATTCAGGACAAGCCCGCGACGGGGCTGAACTTCATGCAGCACGAGTATGACGTCAAGACGGCGGCGGAAATCTGCAAGAGCGAATTCCCCACCGGCCGCTTCCTTTACAGGCCCATCGCGGACAAGGATCACGTGATATTTGTGAAGGAAGACCTCTCCGGCGGGATTAACGGCGTGGCGGCGATGATTGTGTACAACAAGGCCGACGGCAAGGTGGTCAACACGCCGTGCGTGATAATCGGACTGGGGCATTCGCCGTCCTCGTCCATGCTCGGCAAAGGGCGGGAGTTTGTGGTCAAGGGCAAGAAAAGGGTCATCGTGCTCAGGGCGGAGGAAGAAAAAACAAACAAACCGTGACCGGCGCAGGTAAATAAAGGGACGCCCTGCCGAAACAGCCGCAAGGGCGGGCGAAAATCCGCTTGAAAGCGTGAAACAATAGTGTAGGCTAACGTAGTTTCAGGTTTTGCAAATGACCGCGCTTATGGCGCGGCTCCAGAAAAAATAAAACGACCCATTTACTTTTATATTCAACGGAGGACATCATGGCCAGTGAAAAAGCGGCGGGCGCTCAGCCAATAAGCCAGCAGGACCTTGTCGCGGTGGAAAGGCTCAAGAGCGCCTACGCCACTATTCGCAAGGAATTGAGCAAGGTAATCGTCGGAATGGACAAAGTGGTCGAGGAGTTGCTTATAGCAATCTTCGCCCGGGGCCACTGCATCCTTGAGGGAGTGCCGGGCCTGGCGAAGACGCTGCTCATCTCCTCGCTGTCGCAGACGCTCCACCTGTCGTTCAACCGAATCCAGTTTACGCCCGACCTGATGCCTTCGGACATCACCGGCACCGAAGTCATCCAGGAAGACAAGGCCACGGGCGAGCGCACGTTCAAGTTCCTCAAAGGCCCGATTTTCGCCAACGTGATCCTAGCGGACGAAATCAACCGCACGCCCCCGAAGACGCAGGCGGCCATGATGGAAGCCATGCAGGAGCGCCAGGTAACCGCCGGCGGCAAGAGGTATCCACTCGACAAGCCGTTCTTTGTTCTGGCCACCCAGAACCCCATCGAGCAGGAAGGCACCTACCCGCTGCCCGAGGCGCAACTCGACCGCTTCATGTTCAAGATATTCGTGGACTACCCGTCCGAAAGCGAAGAGATGGACATCATGAAGATGACGACCACGATCCAGATCGCGGACCTCAAGCCCGTGCTCGGCGCCGAGGAAATCCTCGCGCTGCAGGACATCGTGCGCAAGGTCCCGATAGCCGACCACGTAATCAACTACGCCATGAAGTTCGCGCGCAACACCCGCGTGCACAAGGGCGAGGCGCCGGACTTCATCCGCGAGTGGGTATCATGGGGCGCCGGCCCCCGCGCCATCCAGTACCTTATCCTGGGCGGCAAGGCCCGCGCGATACTGATGGGACGCTACTACGTGAGCACCGAGGACATCCGCGCCGTCGCGCACCCAGTGCTGCGCCACAGAGTGCTTACGAACTTCAGCGCCGAGGCCGAAGGCATCACCTCGGACACGATCGTCGACAAACTTATCGAAATCATCCCCGACAAACAGAGCGAGGTAATGTCTGATGGAAGACTACCAAATGTATTTAGATCCGGTGACGCTAAGTAAAATCCAGCGTCTGGATCTCAAGGCAAAACTCATAGTCGAGGGATTTATATCCGGCCAGCACAAGAGCCCGTTCCACGGGTTCAGCGTGGAGTTCGCCGAGCACCGCGAATATTCGCCGGGCGACGACCTGAAGCACCTTGACTGGAAGGTCTTCGGCAAGACCGACCGCTTTTACATCAAGCAGTACGAGGAGGAGACGAACCTCCGCGCGCACATACTGCTCGACACGAGCGAGTCGATGGCGTACGGCAGCGGCCAGGTGAACAAGATGCAGTACGGCTGCTACATCGCGGCCTCTCTTGGCTACATGATATGCAACCAGCAGGACGCGGTGGGGCTGACGCTGTTCGACCGCGAAATCCGCACGCACCTGCCGGCGCGTTCCAGCCAGGGCCACCTCCGCCAGTATCTGCACGAATTGGGCAAGATAGTCCCCGAGCGCAAGACGGACATGAGCGGGCTTTTGCACGAGGCCGCGGAACTGATTGAGCGGCGCGGGATGGTCATCGTGATAAGCGACTTCTTCGACGACGTGGACAGAGTCATCAGCGCGCTCCAGCACTTCCGCCACAAGCGGCACGAGATAATCGTGTTCCACGTGCTCGACGCCTACGAGATGACGTTCCCGTTCCAGGAGTTGACGCTGTTCGACGGGCTGGAGGAATACCCCAAGTTGCGCGTGGACCCGCGGCCGCTGCGCAAGGAGTACCTCAACATATTAAACGAGTGGCTTGGGAAATTCAGGCGCGGCTGTTCGCGCAACCGGATAGAGTACGTGCTGATGAACACGGACCAGCGGCTGGACGTGGCGCTTTCGGCGTACCTGGCCACGCGCGCCGCGACCTCGCGCCGCGACACGAGGAGGCAATAGGCCTGCCGCGCGCGACGGGTTGAAGGAGGAAGACGGAGGTTTTGACCGAGGCCGCTTTTTAGCGGAAGACAAGCAACAAACCAGGGAGCGAGTCGATGAGCTTCATAACTTTGGGATTGTTCTGGGGAGGCGTGGCGGCGATTAGTTCGCCAATCCTCATCCACCTGCTCAACCGCCAGAGGTACAAGAGAATCAGGTGGGCGGCGATGGAGTTTCTGCTGCTGGCCTTCAAGCGCACCCGCCGCAGGATGCAGATAGAACACCTCATCATACTTATCCTGCGGTGCCTGGCGGTGCTGATGCTGGGCATGGCGCTCGCGCAGCCGCTGCTCGGCGGTGTCATTGTTTCCGGCAGCCGCGACGTCTACGTGCTCCTGGACGATTCCTACTCCATGGCCTACCAGGTGGGCGAGGAATCAACCTTCAACCGCGCGCAACTCGCGCTCAAGCAGATTGTTACCGGCCTGCACCCCAAGGACGGCGTCCATATCGTGCTGCTGTCCGACGTGATGAAGAAGCAGATAACGCCGGACTACAAGCCGGAGTCAAAGTTTGAGACCAGCGGCGAATTCCTCACCCAGCACGACATAGACCGCTACGTCAACGAGATACCCAACCTCAAGCCCAGCGACTTCGGCACGGACATGTACGCCGGGCTGGAGGAAATGTATCACATGGTATTCGAGGGCGAGAACAAGGAGCAACTCACCAAGGAACTTTACATCATCACTGACTTCCAGCGCAACTCCTGGGGGCTTGCATCGGTCAGGAGCGTGGGCGGCGCCGGCGGGGCGGAGGAGACGGACGTCGCGGCCAAACAGGAAAAATTCCGCAAACTGTTCGACGACCTCGGCCAGTCCCGCGATGGCATGGAGGCCAAGGTAATCCTTGTCGACGTGGGAGAGGAAAACAGCGACCAGAAAAAGGAAAACTTCATAATCGAGAACGTTACGGTTGACCAGAAGGAACTGGTAACCGGCTCCTACGCGAACTTTGAGGCGACGGTGCGCAACTTCGGCTTCACGACCAGGACCGCGAACGTGGAGTTCTACGTGGACGACGCGAAGACCTCGATGCCGCCGAAGCCCGTAACCATCAAGGCGAATGAAACCGGCAGCGTAACGTTCCGCAAGCAGTTCAGCGACAACGACGCCGGCGCGCATCACGTGACCGCGGTCGTCAGGGACGAACTCCTCGCGGACAGCACCTACTACCTGGGCTTCAAAGTCCGCCAGGGCGTGAAGATCCTTGTCATCGACGGCGACAGGCAGGCCGACGACACCAAGAGCGAGTCATGGACGCTGCGCATCGCCCTGCACCCGCAGAGCGCCGACGAGGCGCCGGCCCCCGGCGAGCAGAAACTCTACATATTGCAGCCGACCGTGGTGAGCAATCTGCCCACGCTGAGGGACCAGGGCTACTCCTCCTACGACATCGTGATGATGACCAACGTGAAGTTCACGGAGTCATCTCCCTCCGACGAACAGATAAAGGCGTTGGAGGATTACGTGCAGAACGGCGGGAAACTCGTGATATGGCTTGGCGACAACGTGAACGCCACCGACTACAACGCGCGCCTGTTCAAGGGGGGCAAGGGCCTTATGCCGGCGGAACTCGGCGAGGTCAAAGGCGTGCGTTACAGCGACGTCGCCGAACTGAGGGACAAGACGCGGCTGTTCACAGGCGAACTGACGCACGAGATAATGCGCCCGCTGCTGATTTCCAGGATACTCGAGCGCGAGGAAGAAAGCCCCAACTTCTCCCGCTACTTCATGATGAAGGTCCCCCCGAAGGACACCAACGTCATCGCGCGGTTTGAGACCATCGACACGTTCTCCGACAACCTTGGCGAGAGGCTGCCGGCGATCGTGGAGAAGCGCTTCCCGAACAACGGGGGCCGCGTGATACTGCTCAATACGACCGCCTCCGGAGAGTGGACCAACATGATAGTCTCGCCGAAGGACACCGTTTACCTAGTGCTGGTGCACCAGATTGTGCTCTACCTGATGCGCGGCGAGCAGACGAACCTGTTGCTGGGTTCGCCCATAGAGCAGACCTACACGCTCACCAAGCCGCCGGTCCCGGCGAACATGCAGTACAAGGTCCCCGGCGACGACAAACTGCGCGGAGTTTCCGAGACGAAGGTGGAAACACTGAGCGACAACAGGTGGGTGCTCAAGGGCGCTGTCAGGGACACTTTTGCCGCGGGGCCGTATCTCGTGCAATACACGGACGCCGGCCAGAAGGATTACTTCGGCGTGAACGTGAACCCGGTCGAGAGCGACCTGACCCGCATTGAGCCGGACAAACTGCGCGGCGTTTACAAGGAGTTCACCGTGCACAACGTCATCCGTCCGGGGCAGACGGTGGAGGTCGTCGGCATCAACGCCTCTTCCAACGTCTGGCGCATACCGTGGGCGCTGATGCTTATTTTCCTGGCGCTGGAAAGCGGGCTGGCCCTGCTGTTCGGCAAGAGGTCTTCCGGCACGTAACGATTTGGCAACCCGCGCCGTTTGCGGCGCTGTCATGATAGTGATCTCATTTTTTAGGAGATCGTTGAGATGCTTGCAGCGATTGACGTCAAGTGGCTTGTCAGCAACCCGATTCTGAGATGGCTGTTCAACCTCAAGGAGGCGCGCCTGGGGGACCAGGTGACGCTTGACCTGGCGAAGCCGATACCGCTATGGCTGTTGATGTTGATAGTCGCCACGGTGGTGTTCTTCATCGGGCTTGTTTACTACAAGGAATCGCGCAACGCCGGCACCACCTCCAAACTTTTCATGGCGGGGATGCGGTCAGTTGTGGCGCTGCTGGCCCTGATTATATGGATGGAACCGGTTGTGAAGTCCGAGAACACCAACCTGTTCCGCAAGGTCATCCTTGTCATGGTTGACACCACCGGCTCCATGTCCACCGAGGACCGCAACTACGACGACGATACGGTCGGGGCGATAGCGGCCGGCCTGTACAACCTCAACGGCCAGGACGCGAGAAAACTCAAGCGCATTGACATCGTAAAGGATTATCTGGAGAACCCGCACATCGCGTTTCTTAAGCGCCTTCAGGAGAAGGGGCTGGTCAAGATAGTAACGCTCGACAGCGAGAGCAAGATAAAATACGACGAGCCAAAGGTCTTCAAAGAGCCTGCCGAGGGCCAGCGGTTCGGCGACGTTAACAATGACGCCGTCGCCGCAATCCAGGCCAAGAGCCTCCAGACTGATTTGCCGCAGGCGGTCAGCGACATGCTCGCCAGGTCCGCTTCCGAGGCGAGCCTCGCGGGCGTGATACTCATCAGCGACGGCCGCTCCACCGCCCTCAGCGCGGAGGAGGCCACGGCCATCAAGGCCGTCGCCGCCAGGCTCATCCAGGAGACCGTTTCCAAGGCCGGCATACCGATTTTCTGCGTCAACATCGGCAGCCCCCATCCGCCGAGGAATGTGGTGGCCGTGAGCATCGAAGGCCCGGCGAAGATAACAAAGGACAGCACCGCGACGCTGGACGTCTATTTCCGCTACGAGGGCTACGACACCGCCGGCGACGTGACAATAAGGCTGGAGAAGGAAGACCTCGACGCCAAGGACCCGGCCGAGCAAGGCTGGAAGGACACCGGCCAGAAGGCCGTCATGAAGCTCGAGCCCGGCCGCAACGGGCAGAAGATACGGGTCTATCCGCCGTTCAAGTTCAAGCCGGAACTCCAGCCCGGCCAGAGGGAGGCGCACTACAAGTTCCGCGCCGTAATCGAATCGCTCAAGGACGAGGTTGACGCGCCAACGCCTGAGCAGCCGGTTGACGTTGACAACATAACGGACCCGCCGCATTACCTCGACGTGACCGACCGGCGGCTGAACGTCCTTTACGTTGAAGGCGCTCCGCGCTGGGAGTACCGCTACCTGAAGAACGTGCTCATCCGCAAGAAGGACGAGATGGTGGTCTGGTGCCTCCTTTTGAGCGCGGACAAGGATTTTCCGCAGGAGCACACGCAGGGCACCTACCTTGACGAGCAGGGCAACGAGCAGCCGATAAAGCCCATCCAGAGGTTCCCCGACAGGGAAGGACTGAAGAAGTTTGACGTGATAATCTGGGGCGACGTTGACCCGTCCATAAACAACTACGGCATAGACCGCGACGCATTTGAGAACCTGCGCGACTTTGTGCAAGGCCCGCAGCCCGGAAAGCCGGATGACGGGCTTGGCGGCGGCGGCCTGATATGCATCCTGGGCGAAAGTTTCTTCCCGCGCGCCTATAGCGAGGGCGACAGCGCGGCCCTGGCCAGCATTCTGCCGTTCAAGATTGAAGTGCCGCAGGATGACGAGATGTACAAGGACCGCACCGAGTCGTTCAAGTTCCAACTGACCGATTTCGGCAAGACCTCGGAACTCTTCCGCTTCGCTGAAAACATGGAGGAAAACGCGAAGTACTGGGTCGAGGGCGGCATCAACCAGGCGGAGTACGGGCTGCCCGGCGTGTTCTGGTACTGGCCGATAGAGACCGACCCGCGGCAGTCGCTGGGCGCCAGGGTTTACGTCCGCCACCAGCAAAAGGCCTCCGAGGAGGAGGAAAGCAAGAGAAGCGCAACGTACACTCCGGTCACCTACGCGCTTTTCTTCGAGAAGCCGGTGGGCAAGGGCACGGTGTTTGTCTCCGCCGTTGACGAGACGTGGCGGTGGCGCTACCAGTGCGGCGATGAGCCTTACTTCGCGCCGTTCTGGATAAGAATAATCAAGCACGTCGCGGAGAACCGCCTGCAGTCCGAGACAAAGTGGTACATCCACACGGACCCCAAGTACGCCGTCAAGGACCTCGGCAACTCGAACCCGATAAAGGTCGAGGTAAAGGTGCCGCCCGAATTCGCCAAGACAATGGGCAAGGACGAGAAACTGCGGGTCTGGTACCAGCGCCGCGGCGAAGGCACGAAAGTGGAGCCGCTCGAACTCCAGCGCGTCGCCGAGGACAGCAACATCTTCAACGGCGAACTGCCGGTGCAGGAAGTCGAACTGCCTCCCGATGCGAGCAGCGCCGAGTTCGACGTCTGGATCGACGACAATGTCGCCAAAAGCATGGGCGCGCCTCAGCCGCAGAACGCCGCGGACCACGCAGTGAAGAACTTCTTTGTCGTAAGGATTGAGGACAGGGAGCACTCGAACACGACCTCCGACCCGGCGTTCCTCAAGGCGCTGGCGCTTAACAGTTATTTGGCGCAGGAGAACATTAAAGAGAGCAAGACCGTCGATACCGCCTACCAACTGAAACCGGACAACATGGGTGAGACCCAGTGGCTCTTCCCGATTTGGGCCATCGGCGAAATCCCGGACAGGATCCAGGGCGGAGACGTGCCCATAGTGGTGTCCATCGTCCCCAACTGGATATGGGCCAGTTACGGGATGTTCTTCCTGATACTGGTGTTGCTCAGCGTCGAGTGGATAGTCAGGAAGGCCCGCAAACTCATATGAGCGGCCTCGGAAGGGTGAACCTTTTCAGGGCAGTCCGGTTATATATGGGGGGTGCCCGCGCAGGTG
>Ga0315284_10006772_pt1 | contig 16335 bp, 15 predicted proteins | sample YL17G09_16_MG_FD_203696 | JGI IMG/M metagenome (GOLD analysis project Ga0315284, IMG submission 203696) | Sediment microbial communities from Yellowstone Lake, YNP, Wyoming, USA - YL17G09_16 | ecosystem: Environmental > Aquatic > Freshwater > Lake > Sediment | place: USA: Wyoming | collected... | reverse complement strand
TCACCATTTTCTTCGGGTGTGCAATAATATATTTTATCATTTGGATCATCAGGATCTGTTAATGTTAATGTTTCTAATTTGATTTCATTTTTATTTTTTGTTATTATTTTTTTCTCATATACGTTTTTGGCTTTATTATATTTAAATCCTTTTTTAAGTAAATCTGAAACATTATCTGCTGTTACCATTTTTGGTTTTCTTCTATTTTTTAAACCTGAATTTTGGCATTGTCTTGAATAGGATGATTGTCCTTTTTCTGGTTTAAATCCAACTCTTTTAATATCTGATTCTTTCATTGTTTTGTATTCATCTGTTGTTTCTTTTGATTCTACAATTTCTGATACTAAAGTTCTTTTTTGGGCAATATTTACTAATTTACTTAATTTATTTTCTATTTTAATCCAATGTTTGTTTTTATTAATATAAATTTCATCATATCTGTAAATCATTATGTTTAAAAATGTTAATATTCTTTCCATTTGACCATAATTTCTTGCACCCGCTATTGTAATTTTATAATTTTCTGGGGTTTTCCCAACAACAGATATTCGAATACCAGGTGTTTTAATTTTAGGTATTTGTGTTGTATCTGTAGTAAATTTTTTATTCATACTGTATTTATCTAAAACTGTCTTGATTTTATTTTTTAAGTGTTCTTCAGATAAATTAAAAAATGTCATTAATTGACTTAATAAAAGTTCTTCATCATTGTTATATTTTTTATTTAAATAAACAATAAATGTTTCTAATTTAGAAATATCTTCAAAACAAGATATTCTTTTGTATTGTAAATAGGTTCCATAACGTAATTCTTTAATATCTGTTGATTTTTGTTTTTTCTTCGGTTCAATAACTAATGATACATATGGAAAGAAATATCTACATAATTGTGAAAAGTGATTATGATTTATAGTACTATTATTGGTTAATGCAAATTTTTGATTAGAATTGATAAATGAAAAATTAAATTCCCAATCTTCTGGTATTTGAATATATGTTTTAATAGGATCATCTTTTAAATTTTTATTGATAATAATAATAAGATCTCTTATAAAATTAAAAGAATCATATACTTTATCAATATTAATTTTGTCATATTCTGACCAAATAATATCATATTCTAATTTACAATTTTCATTTAATTTAACACTAATATATTTTGTTTCATTTAGTTTAATTTTAAATGCCAATCCATATGGAGATGATTCAAACCATTTTTTAATCATATCAACACTTTCTTTAGATTTTATTAAAGTATTAATACTTTCTTCATGATATTTTAATATAACGTGTGTTTGTAAATTATATTCCACAAAAGGATATTTTTCATCTGTTTGGAAATCATTAAATATTTTAAATAAATCTAATTTGGGTATATCAACAATTTTAACATTATCTTTGATAATCGTATTTGTATTTGAATTGGATACTCTTAAATGAATATGTATATTAGATTGAATGATTGAAATAGGTTCATGAAAATATTTACTATATTTTTTAACATCATTTATTTCAGTATCTAAAAATAAATTTGTTAATTCATTTTCCATTGTATTATCATTATAAATACTTTCAAAAACAGAATGAATTAAACTATCTTCATCGTTATCTTTATTATTTAAATATTTAACAATTTGTTCAAATTCATTTGGATTTTCTAATCTAATTTTAGGAAAATATATTTTAACATATGTTTTAATTAAATTCGTTAATTTATCCCCTGTTTTATTAAAATTTAAACCTAATTCATTATAAATATCAATCATATAAATTTCATTATTTAGTATAAAATCTTTGTAATCTAACAATATTTTTAATTCATTTTCTTCAAAATGTATTTTACTACTATTAAATTTCAATAAATTATCTAACGTTTTAATACTGCCTTCTAAATTTTCATAATTATTTATTGGCAATGGTTCTACATTTATATTTAAAACTTCATTGTTTTTAGTAAATAAATGACCTAAACATAATCTTTTAATTTCTTCTTCAAATAGATATTCAGACCATAAATAAACTCTTGATGGAATTAAATAATTATTTTCTCCAAATTTATCACTATTTAGTATTGTTGCTGTTATTTTATTTTTAATCGTTTTAATATTATCATCGGAGAATATATATTGAGCATATACAAAATTTTTAATAAATACTTTTTCTAATAATGTATTTGTATCATTTTCATCATCTATTTCAGGAAACTTAACTAAATTCCTTTTTTTTGAAATAGATATATTTAAAACATCCGCAATTGATTTTTCAGTTTTAGAAGCATTTTTATCTATAACAACATCTTCATAATCAATAACATCTAAATTATCATAAGTAATATTTGATCCAATATTTGTTTCACTGGTTTCAATATCTTCTACAGTAATTTCTTCCGTTTTGTCAGAAAATTCATTATATTCATCATCATCATCATATATAATTTCATCATCTACATCACCACCTTTTAATGTATATAAAATATTATTTTTAGAATCAGAAGTTTTAATGGATTCTATTTCAGGATTATCAAGATATAATTTATCTATTTTTTTCCCCATTTTAATTTTATATAAATTTAAAATGTGTTCATTATATGAATAGTTTTGTTTTTTATCAATAATAGTTGTTTTAAATTCATTGATGATTTCATTAATTAATTTTTCATCATATTTATTTAATAACTCTTTTTTCATTTTTTTATTTTCTTCAATAGTATTTACAAAATAACTAATATGATATTTATTAAAAAAATATAAAAACCATCTTTCACCATAACCAGATTTTAATATATTAATATCTTTAAGTGTTAAAGATAGTAAAGTATTATATAAATCCAAGTTTTCTATTTTTTTAAATATATCTTTATATTTAACTCCTTCATTTCCAACAAATATATATACATTATATTGTATTTTTCTATTATTGTTTCTGTATTTATATATAACTTTATATGGTTCTAAAAGTATATGGTTCTCTTTCATATAAATAATTTATATATTATATAATTTATTTATTAATTTTCAATTATCCATTTATTATAATCAAATCCATTTTCATCTTGATAATTATAAAGATTTTGTCTTTGAAATGATTCTTTTTCAGAATTATTTACTAAATAATGAATTTTTAATTGATTTGTTCTATTTAATCTTTGTGCTCTTCCAATAATTTGTTCTTCTACATTTATATCATGTCTATGATAAATAATAATATCAGTCGTATTTTCTAAATTTAATCCGGAACAATATTTTGTTGAATTTAATAATAATATATTCAAATTTCCATATTTATATTCATTAATCATATCTTCCTTATTGTTTAATACTTTATGATATATATCTAATTCTAATAATTTATCAGAAATAGTTGAAATGGTTATTTCATAATTTGCAAATATTAATATTTTTCTTGTATTTAAATCATAACTTGTAATAATTTTTTCAAAAACATCTAATTTTTCATTTAATTTTTTAACAGATACAGATTTATCAATTACTATATCATCTGAAATAATTTTAATATTTGTAGGGGATAATACAGTAAAACAATTAGGACATTTATTGCTTTGAATTTCTCCTCTTGTGATTGCAAAACATTCATAACAGTACATAATACCACAACAACTAACTATACATTTTGTTTCAAATTCACTAAGACAAATAGGACACATCGATTCTTTTGAATCCATTATTCTCTTTTTTAATTCTATTTTCTTCAAATATAATTTTGCTAATTGTGAATGATTATTTTCTTCTAATTTGCATTTATCAATCGATATATCTATTGATTTTGTTACAACTGAAATAATACTTTCTTCATTATCTGAAACAACATTATGTTTTAATATTTTTATGGCTTCTTTAATATTCCCTGCATTAATCATTTCTAATACTTGTGCAGGTATTAGATTTTTAATAATATCAATTTCTGCGGGTGTAATGACATCATAAAATAATCTCAATGGGATTGGAATTTCATAAATGGATTTCTTAACATATTCATCATCATTTTTAATAGTTATCATATTTAACAAATCATAAGTAATATTATATGTTCCTGTTTTGAAATGTCTTTCTTGTAAATACCAATATGAATTAGTCGTTAATCTTTGTGGTGTTGCTGTTATATAATACCAAAAATATCCAATCAAATGGGCACTTAATTTATTAACATTTTTTATAGGATATACAATTGAATCTACTTCATCTAAAATAATTCTTTTCCATTTTAATTGTTTTGTTTTATTTTGATAAAATTCGAATTCAAACCAACTCTCTTGCCAAATTTCATCTGTTATTAATAAAACATCGTATCTTTTAATAATATCTAAATTTAATTCATAATATTCATCTATTTTATTTAATTCTTCTGTATCTGGTAATTTACAGTTTATTAATGATATTATTTGATTACATATTCTATTATTTAATACTTTACTATCAAAAAAACTATTTATCATTATATTTTTTGAAGTTAAATTAATAATTTTTAAAATAAAATGATTGTCCAATATTAATTTAGTGATTAATTTATCACTTGTATTTTCAGCTATTGATACAAAAGTATATATTCTATTTATTAATATATTATCCATTATATCATCATATTGTGTAATAACAGCATTTTTATTTATTTTTAAGTATTCAACAATTATTTTTATTAATAATCTTCTAATATCTTCATCTATTATATCACATTCTAATGATTCATCCATATTTTTATATAATATATCCCAATTATGTTCTACAATCAATGATATATTTTCTTTTAATTTTTGATTAATAAGATTATAATATTTTAAATTATTTGATAATATTTTATCTTCCATTAATAAATATCTATCTAATGAAAATGATTCATCTTTCATTAAATTATTGATAATAACAATTTCAAAATCAAATTCTAATTCTTGTATATCTGTTAATAAATCATATTCGATTATTTTAGAAAATAATAGATCTAAACATTCACTTATTTTATCGGTTTCATAAAATTTTTTTATCAGTTCAAATATTTTATTTATGTCTGGTAAATGATTATTTTTATTATTATTGGTATATCGAATATTATTTAATTCTGCAACGGATTTAATACTTAAAACTTTTAAATTATATGCATATTTATATTCATCAATCCATTGATCTATTAAATGTTTTGGTACAATTACTAAATCTACATTTGTTTTAATTTGTGTAAATTGTTCAAACAGATACCCATATTCAAAATCCCCATTATCTGGTGTAAAATCTCTATGATCTTCTACATCTTTTTTCATACTTTGTAAAGCAATTATTTCTGTTGTTTTTCCAGCAGATACGTAATCATTTAATAATAATCTATTTGTTGTAATTTCTATTGGGTTATCATTCATTGTTGTATATATTGTTGGATCTCTTTCTTGTTCCATTAATCGATTAACCATAGTCAATTGATGATCAAACAATATTCTTTGTGGTTTAGAAATGTCTATTGGACAAAACCCCAAAGGTTGATCTACTTTTGGATTCATTGAATCCAGTAATATAGCCTGTTTTAACATCATAATAATTAATAATAATTATTATTTATACAAAAAATCAATTTTAATATGATCTAATAAAATGTAATAATTCATACATCGCTTTGCAATCTATAGTATTATAATTGATGATAGAAATCATTTTGTTATTTATATCATTTTTATCATAATCATTCAAATATATTTTATTGGCAATAATGGCAGATAACAATCCATCATCCATATCTTCATTCCATTGTAATCGAATTAAACCATATTCATACAATTTATTAATAATTTTTTTAATTCCAAATCCAAAACATTCTTTAATTATAATAGGATGATCTTTATTTTTAAATACATACAATAAATCAAACCAAATATTTTCAATTGGCTTAATATTATATTGTTCTATTTTTTTATTATAAATAGTTATTTCAGCATTGCTCCAATGAATTAATCTTTCCATATTTTTAGATTTAACAAATTCATTAAATGTTTCTAATAATTTTCTTTCATTTTCCACTTTAATTATAATTTCATTTTCATTTATATTTGTAAATTTATAATTTTTGTGATCTATTATAAATGTTAATTGTTTATAAATAGTATCTTCAAAAAATCCTACACCAATCATATATAATACTTGAATAGTTCTGTTAGATTGTGTTGTAGTATTGTATGTTTCAAAATCTACATAATATTCTTTATCCAATTTTTGTGTTCTCCAATCCAATACATTATTATCTTCTGGTATTATAATATTTTTATCTGTATGTAAAATATTTAACATTTTATCTATAATATTATATTTAATTGTATCTTCTTTAAATCCTAAAATCTTTGCTGTTAATTTTTCATCATCGTATGATTCGATATTATGTTGTAATGCATTTTCTCTTTGTTGAATTCCACAATTCCATAATAATGTTATTTCTTTTCTGTTTAATGACAGATTATATTTTTGATAACTATATGATTTATCAAATTTATTTTTCATATTTGGTTTTAATTCAGTAGTATTATGAACATTTATAGTATCATGTTGTTGTTCTAAATATTTATTCCATTTAATAGATTTATTTAGTTTATGTTCCCCATTTAATTTTTCATTAAATTGAATTGTTCCTAATGTATCAAATGTATTTTTAATTATTTCTTTTTTATTTAAAACATATTTATATCTGATACCCATTAAAAACCCAAAATCAGTTTCTTTTTGTTGTATAGTATTTAACATTTTAGAATAACTATACACTTGCATTTTATAACCATCCCATTTAATCGCATTTGAAATAAATTGTCCCCCATTCATTAATGGTATTGTTGCTGCTTTGATATCAATGATATAATAACAATTTCCAATAACTTTAAATTTTCTCCCAATAAATTTTTTTATCCAACAACCTTTAACAATAAGATCAGGTAATCCATAAATATTTTTTGCATAATCTATTAATAAACCATTTATAATAACATTATATTTATTCTTTAGAATAGCATTTTTAGTTTCTTCAAATAATTCTGCATTTGTTTTATTTGTTTTATTTAATTCATAAATATTTTTAATATTATTAATCATTTTTTGTTTAATTTCTTCTATAATTTTTTCTTCAAATTTATATCCAGAATCAATTAAATAATCAAATGATGTTTCTAATTTTCTTTTTTTATTTTGTGAAACTGCCACATCCGTATCGGATATTGTATTTGATTTTCTCTTTTTACTTTGGATATCCATGTAATCTATGATAGAATCGTTTCGAATATTATTTAACAATCTTGTTATACTAAACATTATTTATAATTATAATATATCAATCAACTTTTAAATATATATATTTAATTTTTGTATAAAAAAAAATTAAATTAGTAAAAAATTAAGCATCTATTTCATCTTCTTTTTCCTCATTTTCCTCCTTATCATCAGATTTAATTTCATTATAACTATCCAACTTAAGAATCATTCTATTAAAAATATAATCATTATGGATAATATATTTAATAGATTCAATTAATAAATCTTTAGAAAAGGTTTTTTTTGATGAAAAATTTAATAAAACACATGAAAAATTAGTAATATCATATTGAATACTTACCAAAATGTAATTAAGAAAATTTTTAACTTGATTATCCAACATCATTTTTTTTCCATATTTTTCATCTAAATTGTTATACACTTTTTCGATATTAAAATATAGATTTTCTTGGTATCTAATTGGTGAACTGTATGATTTAACATATTTGTTAATAAAATCATATTTTGAATTATTTAGTAAAATAAATTTGATATAATCAAGTTTAACTAAATAAATTCCTGTGATATTATCTTTTTCGATGTATGAAATACTTTCTAAAACCATATCATCTAATAAAATAACCAAAATATTTGATAAATATAATGAAAATTTATTTTGTTTTAAGCCAACATTGTTAATTGAATTCAAATAATCCTTAAATTTTCTTTTAATTTGAGTTTTTGAACCAATATCATAAAAATCATTCATATTATAATTTTAAATATAATTATAATTTTAAATAAAAACATTTAATTGTTTAAGCAAAGAAAACAAATGCTGCATTTTCGGCTTTTAATGAAGTAATAGTTAAAGATAATGTTCTAATAGATTCTAAAATAACTGCAACGTATGCTGCAGGAATATTTAAGTTAATATGTCTCCAATTGAATGACATTTCAACAACTTTATCTGGAACACCACCTCCAAATTTCATGGTAATGGTATAAACTCTATCACCAACATGTTCTCCATCATTTTTATGTTTGCAAACAGTAACTTTAACTGATTTACAAACATTATTTTGGGTAACAACGCATAGAATTCTATCAATATATGATTCAACCCATGCAATATTTTGAAAAATATTAAAATCACCCATATCTCTACCACCAACAACTGGGAAAGATTCTTTAATTTTATCATAAATGAATCCAAGAATAATAACAGCTTCATTATTGGCTTTAATGCATTTTCTATTTTTCTCATAAGCTTTAGAAACATCTTTGCATTCACAATGAGTATCTACACATGGATTTGATTTGCATGATGAGGATGATGATGAATGTGATGAAGATGATTTATCACATCCACTACTTGAAGATGATTTATCGCATCCACAACTAGAAGATCCAGATGATTTATCGCATCCACAACTAGAAGATCCAGATGATTTATGGCATGAACTACTTGAAGATGATTTAGGGCATGAACTACTTGAAGATGATTTAGGGCATGAACTACTTGAAGATGATTTAGGGCATGAACTACTTGAAGATGAAGCACAAGAAGATGATGAATCTACTGTAGTATTTCCACAACTTGAAGAAGAATCATGTTTAGAACAAGATGAACTTGATGAAGAACTATTGCAAGTGCTTGATGTAGTATAATATCTATTAACTGATTTGGTACTTGAAGAACTCATATTATTACAAATATCAGACAATGAAATTGAAAATGTATCTGATGCAGAACTTGATGAACAATTTGGCATATTATATATATATATATAATATTATATTTTTTTTATGTAATTATTATAGATATATATATCCGCAAATAAATTATACTAATAATATGGAATCAATATCTTCTAAACTATTTAAATCTATATTATTTTTATTTTTATTTTTATTATTTATATTATTTATATTATTTATATTATTTTTAATTTTCGATTGTTTATAATTATTTTTATTTGGTTTAGACATTATATTATTATTTTTATAATCATTCATATAAAACATTTTATAGATCATTAATATTACTATAATAAATAGTAATATAACCATTATTAATTCATATTCCATTATAATAAATAATATTATAATAATTATTTATTATAAACATTTTATATAAATAATAATTATATAGCTACTATGAATAATTCTCATATAATCATTATTTTAATTATAATTATTGTAACAATGTTTTTACGTAATTATGATGTTTATGTTGTTTCAAAAAATATTCCCTTAGTAGATATATCTAATTTAGTTCCTAAAGAAGATATAAAAAAAGATATAACTGAAAAATTTGAAGATAATATTTTAGATGATTTAAAAATAAGTGATAAACAAAAACAAGTTATCAGTAATACATTAGAAATAATTAATAAAATGGATACAGATCTATCTATAGAAGATATAGAAAAAATATTATTATTTATTAATAATGCATATTTATCAACATCTGATTATAATTCTTTTTATGAAACAATTATTAATGATCCAAAAATTACAGAGTATCCTTATAATTCAAGATATACATTTATGGTTGTCAATTTAATAAATAAATTTGATACGGATATTAATAAACCTGTAAAACAAAAAAAGAAAAAAGTATCTTTTGATAATCAACCAATTGTTAAATATATTCCACGACAAGAACAACAAATGACATATATTCCACAACCAGAACAACAAATTATGGCATCTAATGAACAAGATACAAATTTTATTGGACAATTTAGTAATTATAGTCTTTTCTAATAAAAGAAAAAATTTAAATAATCAAAATTTCCACCACCCATTTGAACTTGTTCCTTTTTTTCTGAATAGTAAATTCCAGTTCCAAGTAAAGTTAATCCAAATATTGAATATAATAAATATTGTTGTGTTTTTTCAAAATCTTTGATTAATTTTTGTTTTTTATCTGCATCTAATGCATTATCTTCAGAAATATTTTTAATTTCATTTATTTTTTTATTTTCATAGAAAAAATAAATAAAAATGCTGGATAAAATACCAACATTCCATGTTAAATCTAATTTAGTTAATAAAATAAAGAATACATAAATAATAACACCAATTATTATATTATTCATATTATCATCATTTGATATATTTAAAGGATTTCCAAACATTGTTAAAAGTGTTATAATTAATATTAATAATATTAGATGTTGTACCATTCTATTATTTTCTATTTCTTTTTGTAAACTTTTAGAAAATAAATTTTTACAAGATGGACTTGCTAATATTAAAAAAACTAATAATAATATTCTACCTATAGAAAATGTTAATTCCATATATATCTTTTATAAAAAATTATATTAAAAATTTATATTCAAATTTTTATACTCTAATGGTTGCTCTACATTCAGGACATGTTCTTTGTATCCATCTATTATAACAATTTCTACAAATATGATGTTGATCACAATTATATGGTTGAATACAATTTGTAGATTCAATTAAACATACTGGACATTCGATATTTTCATTTATTATTCTAAATCTATTATCATTAAATATCAAATAAAATGAATTTTTATCCCCTAAATTATTTATATAAGGTATTATATCATTTTCACAAAATTCATAATCTGTTCCTACTAATGCTATATTAAAATCTTCTTTACTTAAATCTTTTCCTGTTGATCTTGAATTTTTTATTATATTTATAAATTCAATTAATGATTCATCTCCACGTAAATTTACAGTAAAATATATTTTTACATCTCTAATTATATCTATATAACTAATAATAATATTAATATTTCTTTCATAATTTTCTCGCCAAAGTTTTGCTGAATTATTTTCATTATTAAATCTCAAATAAAATGAATTTGTGCTTAATCCTGATTCATTAAAATATGGTATAATATCATCTTCATTATATTCTACTGCATTTTCTTTATATTTTGTACCAGCTAATATTATATGAAATTCTTGATTAAAATCTGTTGTAGCATTGTGGCTTTCTCTAATTTTATTTTTTAATTCATTTAATGATTCATTTCCATTTATTCTAACTGTAATTGTTAATGTTGTATATACTACTTTAAGACAAATTACAAAGTTAGATTCTTCCATTTAAAATTTAATAACATATATATAGTTTTATTATAATATTATATAAATTTATCAATTTTTATATTTCATACTTTATATATAAAATATAAAAATTGATAAAAAAGTATATTATAATAATTAAAATAATATAAAATGATTACAGATATTTATGAGGAAGTTTCTAATAAAATATTGATAGTTGGATTATCACAATTATCTATTCGTATTTTAGAAAAATTTTCTCATAATAATATCAAAATAATAGATATATATGAAACAAATAATTATACAAATGAATATATGACCTATTCTCAATTAGAATATATTGAAAAAATTGAAAAAATGAATAAAAATATTAAGATAAATAAAATAGATAGATTAGTTATTCAACAATATAAAATGGTAATTGTTGTTAATGAAATCGATTTATTTGAAGCATTCAAGATAAATATTATTACAAAAAATTTAAAAATACCATTAGTATATGTTTTTGGTATTGGATTACTTGGTGGAATATTTATAGATTATGTTGAATATATAGATCACAATCTACAAACAAGTTTAAAAAAACCAAAAATTAAAACAATAAATAAATGTTCTTCAGATAAAAAAATATTTTTACATAATTTATTCATTGTATTGAATAAATATTATTTTGAGCAGTATGAAGAAGATATAACAGAATCATATATCCAATCATACTTATCAACTTCTAAATTTGATAATATATTAAAATTATTTTTAGAAACATACAAAACTGAACAAACAACTATAATTGAAGAAATAAGTACATTTACATTAAATAATATATATAAATTATTAGATAAAAATTATATACCAAAACAAGAATGGGTTTATTATGATGAATTTGATCTTAATAATAATATTTTAGAAAAAATAGATACAAAACCACATATAATTGTTGGTGATATGATTGTCTATATATAAAAAATTAAAAATGCACAATGATTTAAAGAAATATTACTAATATTATATATGTGTGGAATTTTTGGATTTATTGGAAAAAAAGAGTTTGATTTTTATAAATTATTTATGAAAACCAAACATAGAGGACCAGATCAATCAATATTTATAGATAATAATGATTATAAAATTGGATTTCACAGATTAGCCATTCATGATTTATCTATTAAAGGAATGCAACCATTTATGTATTCAGATGATGAAACAACTATTTATATAACTTGTAATGGAGAAATTTACAATTATGTTAAATTGAAATATGAATTTCCTGAATATAATTTCAAATCCAATTCAGACTGTGAAGTGTTAATTCCATTATTTCTTAAATATGGTATTCAATTTATTGATAAATTAGATGGAGAATTTGCCATTTCTATTTTTCACATAACAAAAACCAAAAAAACATTATATTTAGCAAGAGATCGTTTTGGAGTAAGACCATTGTTCTATACATATTTTTATAATAATTTTGCATATTGTTCTGAAATGAAAGGATTAATGTTTATCAACGAAGAATTTGATAATGAAGTATGTGTTGTTGAACCAGCATCTATTTTAAAAATTGATTTTGATGATTTAGATAATGTAATTGTTAGAAAGAAAAAATATTATTCGGTAGAAAATATTAAACTAATGGAAAATAATTTAAACATTCATTTTCAAGAAATTCTTGAATATAAAAATTTAATTAATACAGAAGCTTTTGAAATTTATATTAATTCTGAGGAAATTATTAATGAATTGGATATAATTAAAGATAATATTAGACAAATTTTAACCAAATCAGTTAGATTACGTTTAAGTTCTGATGTAGAAGTTGGATGTTTATTATCAGGTGGATTAGATTCATCTTTAATTGCATCCATTGCGTCAAGAATTTTGCAAGAAACAGGTAAAAAATTAAATACTTTTTGTATTGGTATGAAAAATTCACCAGATGTTCAATATGCATTAAAAGTTGCAGAATTTATTGGTTCGAATCATACAACTATTGAATTACCAGAATCAGAATTTTTAAAAGCTTATGAAAAAATAGTTGAAATTACAGAAACATATGATATTACAACAAATAGAGCAACAACTGCACAGTATTTGGTAAGCAAATGGATTGCAGAAAATACAAATATTAAAGTTATCTTAGTTGGAGATTTATCAGATGAAATTTGTAGTGGATATTTATATTTTCATAAGGCACCAAATGCATATGAATCACATGATGAAAATATTCGATTATTAAAAGATAATTTTTACTTTGATTTATTGAGAACGGATAGAGGTATTGCATACAACGGTTTAGAAGCACGTGTTCCATTTGCATCTCATCATTTTGTGAATTATTATTTATCCATTTATCCAGAATTAAGAATGGCTAAAGATAATATTGAAAAGTGGTTATTAAGAATTTGTTTTGAAGGTTATTTGCCAAATGAAGTTTTATATCGCAAAAAGGAAGCATTTAGCGATGGAATTTCATCAGATAATAATTCTTGGTATTCTATTATCCAACAAAATATTAATAATTTATATACTGATGAATGTTTAAAATTAAATAAAAATAAATATGAATTAGAAATTCCAACAAAAGAAGCATTATATTTAAGATTAAAATTTGAAGAATTATATCCACAACAAGGAAATATTTTAAAATATTATTGGATGCCAAATTGGGTAGAATGTAATGGAAATCCAAGTGCAAGAGTTTTAGAAGTTTATAATTCATAAATAAAAATTTATTAGTTAAATTTATGTATAATGTTATTTTATTAAAAATGGAAGATTGTCATTATTGTGATCAATTTTATCCAATATTTGAAAAAAGTATAGAATTAAATAAGAATAAAAATATTCATTTTGAACATTACGATATAGAAGATAACGAATTATTAGTAGAAAAACATCCAGATATAGCAAAAGAAAAAGTGGATGGATATCCAACTGTTTTAGTTAAAATAGGAGATGAAATAAAACGAATTGAAACTGTATTTGATGATGATATTGAGAAAGCATCTAAAAATTTTTTAAAAAATGTAAATTCTGTTATTAATGAAACAGAAGATTATTATAAAAAAAAATATAAAAAATACAAAAAGAAATATATACAAGAAAAAAATAAAAAATAACCATTATTTATATGATACTTATTATTATGTTATTATTAATAATATTAGTTTTAATGAATTGTAGAGAACAATTTGTAAATATATTACATGCATCAAGCAATAGTAAATTTGGACCAAATAGAATAATTGAATTTAAAAATGATATAAATCCATATAATTTAAGCTCAGAAGCCCAAACAAATTTATATAATAAAACAACTTTAAATTATTTTAGAGAAAAAGAAGTAGATAAAAAACAACAATATTTGGATAATATAGCACAACAATATAAACAAATGTTAGAAGAAGAAAATAAAGATGTTACTTATTTTTATAATGATACAATTAATCAAAGTAAAATAACAGAAAATGCTTATAATGTTATAAATCAAATTGATAATATAGATTACAGCAATGTTATAACAGGAATGGATAAATGTAATCTATTTTGTAAAAACGGATTATGTATGGAAGGTGGTTATACGGGTGTTGCATCCTGTATTCCAAAACCAGATATACCATTTGATTATGGTACATTATATAAAAATCCAGAATTTACATATGGTTTACAAGTACCCTATTATAATAAAAACAATCAAGATTATTAAATACCCTCATTGTAAATAGGATATCGATTAGGATTATTCCAAACCATAGGCATTCTTGGTATAATTGTTGGATCTCCTCTTAAATCATAGGACATATTTTTTGTATGACGTAATCCATTATCAAACCCTAAATCAATAAAGTGTTCAAATGAAATAACATTAAATAACCATAATGATAATAATAGAATGGCAAAAAAACCAACTATAATAAAAAATATATAAACGTTCTCCATATAATATTACTTTAGTAAATTATTTTTTAATTTGAGTTGTTCCATCCAATTGTGTTTTTCTATTTTAGTTATTATAGGGTATTGAACATAATTATGATTATTTAATAATATCATTTTATTATTTTTAGTTATAATACTTTCATGAAAATATAATAAATAAATATTTGTATAATCAAATATTTTTCCATGTTTAACTAATTTATTTGTTAATTTCCATTCATTAATAATACAATTTATTTTGATATTAATATTATTTATATATTTATATCTATCTTTTTTAAGCCAATTTTTTAAAAAATTTAAAAGTTCTTGATCTATTTTAATTTTTATATTTTCTTCTTCATCAAAAATATCTTTATAGTTATATGTTATAAATTGATAATTAATTTTTTTAAATAAATTAGAATTAATAAATATAAATGAAGTTCTAATCCAATAATTTACAGTAAAATCATCAATTACATAATTTTTAAAAAAACTATCAATATTTCCAATAAAACATTCATTATTCATTGAATATTCAATCATATCTAAATTAATAAAATCAAGATATTCTATTGGATGATTGAATAATGCATCTGTTCCTAATATAAATAAAGAATATTTAGTTTTATCTATTATATCTAAACATTTTTGAATTCCAGAAAATTCATAAGAAGAATTATCACCTTCAATAACTATAAAATTATCAGAATATTCATTTATTATTTGTTTATGTATTTTAATATTATTATTTACTACATAAAAATCAAAATTATTTGTAATATTTTTAATAAAATTATAAATATTATTAACTACTTTATGATTTTTAAAGCAACCAATTATAATACATATTTTATTATTCATAATTATTATTATGAAATAATATTTGATTTTTATACATAAATTTATTAATATTAATATTAATAAATTTATATATTATAATATTTTTATTGGGTTTAATTTATTACAAATATATATAAATAATATTTATGATTAATGAAAAAATAAGTATATATATCTCTTTATATCATGATTTAGATTTTTTAGAAGATATATTAATAAATATAAATGACAATATTGATGAAATTATTATTGTAGATGGACCATATGAATATTGTTTATC
>Ga0315284_10006771_pt1 | contig 16335 bp, 28 predicted proteins | sample YL17G09_16_MG_FD_203696 | JGI IMG/M metagenome (GOLD analysis project Ga0315284, IMG submission 203696) | Sediment microbial communities from Yellowstone Lake, YNP, Wyoming, USA - YL17G09_16 | ecosystem: Environmental > Aquatic > Freshwater > Lake > Sediment | place: USA: Wyoming | collected... | reverse complement strand
CGACGCAGACGGGGTCTATGACGACGGCAAGACGCTCGACGAGTACGCTTGGCGCATCTTCTGCGACCTGCTCGGCGTCGACTGGGAGCTGCCGCAGAACTATGGCGCACCCGAGGGCGGCGTGGACTTCGCCCCTCGCGATACGCTACGGCTCCGGTTCGCATCATCGGCCGCCAGCTTCGCGCGCGCGATTCAGCTCGGGTGGGTCCGGCCGAACATTCCGATCGACACCTACGTCCAGGGGCATCACGTGCCGTTCTCGCAGACCGCGACGATGGGTTGCGAGCGCGAGATCGTTCAGGTGTGGACCGGGCCGTTCATCGACGAGGGCGGGCGCCTGGACGACTCCGGGGCCTACGCGCTGCGAATCCTCTGCGCGCTCGAGCGGGCCGGCTATCGACGCCCAGGCGGGCTGCTACAGCTGATGAAGGACGATGCACTGCCCGTCGACCAGCCGTTCCCGATCGCCGGCCGCCAGGTCGGAAGGTCGCTCGGCATCATTGTTCCGACGAACGTGAGGTAGTATCCTCGCGAAATGAACGACCCCATCGTCCTCACGTCCAAGAACTACATCGCCGGATTCTTCGTCGGCGCAATCGTCGCGACCTTCGTCGTCAAGACGTTCTGGAAGTAACTCCAGGCGAGAATGAAGTCACCGAACATCCTCGACGGTTTCTTCGTTCGCGAAAAGCCACTCTCGCCCGAGCAGATCCGCGTCCTGCCGAAGCTCAACGAAGTCGTCTATGAGATCCCGGTCGGCCGGACGACGAAGTCCTGCAGCAACTGCTTCATGTGGTCGAGCGACAACCACTGCATGATCCACGCGCCGGATCGACTCGTTTTCGGATTCGATTGCTGCAGCTACCACATCCCGCAAAAGCCGGGTGTGGAGTTGCCGAAGAAACGAATCAACCTGCCGCTCATCCCCGTCGAGCCCGAGCTGTCCGGCCTGGGTCTCTATCCCAGCGGTACGCGCTGCGGGTCGTGCATTCACTTCCGGCCTGGGGCCGGCGCGAAGACGACGACGGGGCTCTGCGCTCGGGTGAGGCAGGACTTCGCCGAGAAGTACGCAGTCGTCGATGCCTACGGGTGCTGCGCGCGGTACGTCGGGGGATCATGAGCCTCGGTCCTGCGTTCGCCTGAGCCGTGGCATCGCAGGGGGTAGGCGCGGCGCCGGCAACCGCAACGGATAGGTAGGCTCCGCCGGGAACGACGAATGCCTCCGCGGCGCAGAAGGCTGTAGGCGAAGGTTTTGAATCTCACGCGCGAGATCCATGGCGTCGTCGTCGAACCGCCTGTGCGGCAGCAAGTCATCGAGCACCACCAGAACTGTGGGGCTGGTGATCGATGCCGCGAGCACGGCCGAGGACGTGATCGAAGACAGCGCGTGGACGATCAGGATCCTCACTCTCGGGACCCTTCCATCCACCCGCGCCTCAGAGCGATCTGCACGGCCATTGCGACGAACGCTTGATGCTCCCGCCGCGTCGCAAAAGTCTCCAGATCAGCGAACATCCGACGAAGCGCTTTCGCATCAGGGTCGGCCGAGAACCTCTCCAGCGCCTGCGCCAAGGCGGCGCGCGTGTGATCAACGGCGAACGTCTTCGGTTCGTCGGCTGGCAGCTCGGGGAGGGCATCAATCACCTGCTTCGTCGTCATGTCGTCATGGTTTCGACGCCAGTACCTTTCGTGCGAATCGGTCCGCCTGCTGTTTCGCCGAGATGAGCGTTCGTGCGTTGCCGTCCTCGATCGCATCGCGCTGAAACCGCACCGACCAGAACCACGGCACGGCCGCGAGCGGAGTATCCCGCACAGCAGCACGGTCCTGCCAGACTTCGGCGTCGAGATCCTCGCCGTAGTTGTGCGTGCGAACGTCGTCGGCGTTGGGCTTCATGTTCCAGGTGTCAGCCATCAGAATTCAGCTCCTGGCGGTTCGACGTAATCGGACGGTCCGTACTCGGGTGGCGGCGGCTCGGGCTCCCAGGCTCGCGCGCGCCACTTCCGCGTTTCGACCTTGTGGCACTCGTTGCGGCAGCGCAGCTCGCACTTCCGAAGCTCTACGAGCAGACGATCCCATGCGATCGACCAGAACCGTGAGATCGCGAACGACTTCTCAGATGGATCCTTGTGGTGCACGTCGAGATCATCCGTCGTCCCGCATCCCGCGCACTTCCCGCCGAGGAACACGACCATGAAGTCTCGGCGCGCGCGGTACTTCGAAAGCGTTTTTGCCGCCTGGCGGGCGCGATCGGCGTCGCATTTGGCGCAGCGCGCACGGCGAGGACAGCGCTCGATCCGGCAGCGCGATTCACCCATGCGAACGAACCCTTCTAGCGGTGCGCATGTCGACGCCGGGCAGCAGAAGCTGCTGCCGCGCGAACTTTCGTCGCCGCTGCGCTTCCTTGCCGCCGCGCGACTGGGCCTCGTGCCGGCTCTCGGGCGACATGCCTGCGAAACCAGACTTTCGCGAGCCGCGTTTCATTCGGGGTTCTGTCTCGCCCATGCGAGCGCGGCATTGATGCCACGCCAGATGTGGCCCGAGGCAATCAGACGAACGATCCTGAGTCGAGCCATACGAGCCTCTGGCGTCTCGTGGCCGTGCTTCTCGCTGTAGAGTGACATCACAGCGTCTCCGCTTCGTACCGCCCGCTTTCGAAGTAATTCCACCAACAGACACAACCATATGCGTCGCCGAGTGACATGGCCGGCCCGATGCGAACGCGTGAACCATCGGCGTAAACGCGGACGAGAACGAATGACTGTGGCCGTCGCGACGCACCTTCTCCGAGAACGATGATCACCCCATCCGTCTTGTCTTGCGGTGGCGCCCAGTCTCGGATTTTCTTGACGGCGCGGGAGAAGAACTGCCCGTCGTTCGAGCAGCCCTCCATATCCATCTCCAGCGTCCAGTAATGCGCCGGTTCGACTCTGAAGCACAGAATGTACGTCTCCGTGAACGGCTTGTGGCGCAGGGAGACGAACTCCATCCTTCGCATCGCCAGCGCGCCGCGGATTCGTTCCTCCAGCTCCCGTATGCTCACGGCGATGCTCACGGAGTCGGGTCCGCAGGATTCGGCGCGGCCGGCGCGGGGTCTGCCGGCGTCGGGTCGGCGGCCGGCGCTGGCGGCTGATCCAACGCGTGCAGCCCGTCATCGTACGGATACAGGATCGGCATCCACTTCCCGCCGAACGCTCGGAACGCAGCGAGGACTCTGCCGTGCGTCTGTTGGATGCGCGCCATCGAGTAGTCCGTTGGCGTCGGGAACGACACCTCCATGGCCTCGCTGAGATCGACGAGCGCCGTCAGCGGGTTCTCGTGCTCCTTGTCGTACGACTGTACGTGGCCCTTCGGCTTACCATCGCCGTCTTCGGCGACGATGAACACGAGGACTCGGAACGTTGCGGGCGGCGGCTTCGGCTTCTCTGTCTCGGTTGAATCAGTCATGTGAAAATCTCCTCGTTGGCGTGTGCCGATGGACCTACCGATCACGACAGCGCCCGATCGGGTTCGAGAATCTTGTAGGAGCAGATGGCGCAGAGACACCAATCCCGCGACTCCGCCGATCGCTGCGACGAATGAGCTTACGGGCCGCGAGCCATCGCGCCTCTCGATGACCGTCCGCACGATAGCGTCCTCGCGGTGCGTCCGAGCGATGAGCCCGCGCAGCATCGACGACCCGCACAACGCATGCGCCAACCGCATGAGCGCCAGCGCCAGGTCATCGTCGAGATCGGACTCTTCGATGAGCTGAATGTCGGCGCGGATCTGGTCCTCGGTGTACGGCGGCGGGTGCAGCTCGCGGAGCGTCGGATTCTTTGAATCATCATTCATAGTCAACAGCTCTCCGTCTTCACTGCCTTGCTCGGCACCCGGTTACGCGGCCACACAATCGACCCGTCACGATGCTTGCCACGGTGGCCACAGGTCTTCACGCAACGGCGCTCGCCATCCTTGTGACGAACTCCGCAGATTTTTCGGACGAACTTCCTCACGCCGCCTCTTCGAGAAAAGCCAACGGATCACCCTCGCCGCGCTCGATTGCGACCCGACGCCACTTCCGCGAGTTCACGAGGTACGGCTCGGCGATCTCCGCGAGCTTTGCGATGGTGCTCGGTCCCATGATCCCGTCGACCGGCAATCCGAGATCCTTCTGAACCTTCGCGATCCCGTTCTTCGACTTCGGTCTGTAGAGCGCGATCTCGGCCGTCGCGCGTTGCTGCACCGCCATGTAGCGCGCGGTGGGGTCCTTCCGATTCTCCTGGCCAGGCCGGTACTCGCGCCAAACGGCGTCCTGCATCACGCGGCGCAGCGAGTACCAGTGAGGCGGACAGCAGAAGCGAACCGGCGGTACTTCGACCGTGCAGCCGTGGGCGTGGCAGTGGTGGCTCATTGCGGCTCCGGCTCCGGCTCCGGCTCCACAGGCTTGTACGCGTGCACGGCAGCCGTCAGACGACGATTCGCTGGGTTCTCGATCGAAACAAGAAGCTCACGGGCTTCCGCATTGTGTATCCACGCAATTGCGGCATCGACTACTTCGGCCGCGAGAGGAATCAGCGTCTGACCGCGCTCGCGCTCCCTCTCCGTCGCGCGCCTCATGGCGCCCTCGACGAGTGCGGCCGAACGCACTCGGTCCTCTTGAACAGCCTCTGCGATAGCGCGCGCGACGATGGCACGTACCTGCGTCGCGTTGTGCGATACGCGCGACACCGTGGCAATCTGCAGCCACAGCGCGTGGTCGCCGATCAGCAGGCCAACTCCACCGCCCGGCGAGCCGTTGCCGGCGAGCGTCACGAGGGCTTCGGCTCGCGCCTCTGCCAGCTTCATCACGTCGTCGTCGATCGCAGCGCGTGTCACGACTTCGTCTCGCCGCCGACGATCCGTGTGAACTCACGATCGCCGATTTCCTTGCGCAGCTTTCCGATGTCGGTCTCGGCACGACGGCTTCCGACAACCTGGAAGATGCCCGTCTGCTCAGGGTCGACGTTGATGATGAAGCCTGCGGTCGCCGTGGATTGATTGCTCATCGTCTCATTCTTTCCCGACTCAAACGCGCGTGGCGTTGGAGTAGTCGTCGGTGGTAACGCGCCGGAGAGCGCGGAAATTCGCGATCGTTGAGCCAGCTCTTCTCTTCGAGAGAGAGCGACGAATACCAGATCGTATCCATCGCATCGCGCACGCTGTCCGCACGTAGATCGTCGGCCTTGTCGAGTCTCTTCATCTTTCGTTCGAGAGACAGGTATTGCTCAAGCGCGCTGTCGGTCATCGCCTCGCTCTTTCTCGGCGCCAGCGCGCGGTGCGTTGGAGCGTTCGTCGCATGTAACGAGGTATCGACCGCGGAACCAGACACAGTGCCTTTCCGTACGCAAACCACGCCGCTGCAAGCTCTGGATCGGTCTGCATCGAGGCATAACCATTCGCCAACGCCTGCAACGTCAAGGTCGCCGCGGTCGCCGAAAAGTTCGTCGCGTTCATTCGACGCCCGTCAGAGAATCGATCACGTCCTGGATCACAGCAACGGCGTCGATGTCGCCCTCGGCTGAGTAGATCGCATTCGCGCGCTCGCGAATCTCTTCGATCGCTCGTTCAAGCCCGCGCCGATACGCCCTGGCAGCGACAGACGGCAGTGCTGCGGTCCGCTCCGCCATCACCCGCACCGTCGCGCGATACCCGTCGCAATCTCGGCCGCGTGCCGCGCGCGCTCGATCGCCTGCGTCACCAGAGCCAGACACTCCTGCGCGGCCGACGCGGCGGCGATGGCTTCGGCTGCTTCGAGCTGCGCAGCCTCGGTCGCTTCACGTGCCTGCTGTTGCGCCACGACGACCGCAGCCTCGGCGGCGAGACGCTCTGCTTCGCGCCGGGTCGCAGCAACCAGTCGTCGCTCGGCGTCATCGGCCAGGCCCTCGGCGCGCGCGGCGATGTCACGAGCCTCTCGTGCGCGGGCCTGCGCGTTCTGACGGGCCTGATTCGCCTTCGCGATCCGTTCCTGGCGCGCGTTCTGTTCCGCGATCATCTTCCGCTGCGCGCGATTCGGACGCGGCTGCGGGCGAGGTTCCTCGATGCCGAGCGCGCGCGCGACCTTGTCCAAAGCCTCTTTGCCGCGCGCGGCGATTCCCAGCGCCTCGTGGCCGGCGAGGACTTCTGCCGGCGTCACGTCGCCGCTGTGCTTGTGGAGGTACTCCTGGATCTTCGCGACTGCCTCGCGGCCCTTCGGCAGCCTCTCGTTGGCGGCATCCCGCAAAAGAGCATCGGTAGCAGTGGGGGGTCTCATGGCTTCGCTTTCTTTCCTGCGGTGGTGATGGATCTGTCGAAAATGACGACCGAGACCGTCTCGTTGATCTTCTCGCTGCCGACGCTGTAGCGCTCGGAGGACACGAGGTTCAGCTCGCGCAGCTCTTCGTCGAGCCCGAGGCTCGCGACGTAGGCTCGGAACGCTTCGGGCGTCTGGTTCGACAGAACGACCGCGGTGGGAACTCCCTCGCGCAACAGACGCGCCGCGGCCCGCAATAGCTTCGTCCGTGGCGAGCCCGTCGCCGGTCCTGCCGACAGCGTCTCTTTCGCGGCCGTCAGTCCGAGTCGCACCGCGATGCCGAGCAGAAGCCGTCGTGGCCAGGGATCGCTACCTCTCGGCTGCATGCCGTTCGCGAGTTCGATGAGATCGGGAGGAAGAACTCGGACACTCCCGGCCGTGAGAAGCATGCTCAGCAGCTCCTTCAGGTCGTCGAGAATCCAATGTTCGATCTGAATCGTCGTCGCGCGCCGGTTCAGACCCGGGGTCGGATCGATTTTGGAAGAGGTGTCGTCTGGGGCCATCGATGCGATTATTACTAGCGCTAGGCAGGCACTGTCAAGCGCTATGTACGAACCGATACCGTGGATATTGCGCCCTATCACCAGTATACTTGGCGAATGAAGCCACATCGCCGCTCGACCGCGGATAAGAGCGGCGCTTATCCGCCCGGGGCTGGACAAGACACCCCGCTGTCCGGTCCCGAGCGGACAATCGATCCAGTGTCCGAAATCGTGCTGGCGGAGGAATCCGAACTCTCCACCAATCTTGACAGGCGACCGCCCCAGGAGTCTGTCGATCGGGCGACCGCTTACGGCATACGAGCGTTCTCGCAGAACACTCACCGCACCTACGAAGCGAACTGGCGAGTTTTTCGCGCGTGGTGTGCCCGGCACGGGCTCGAGGCTCTGCCGGCGACTCCGCCGACCGTTGCGGCGTATCTCGGCGACCTTGCGGGTGGTGTGGTGCCGGCGAAGCTAGCCGAGATCGAACGCGTCGGGTGGGACGCAGCGCCGAAGCTCGCTCGCCGACCTTCATCGGTCGCAGGTCACGTCACCGCGATCTACCACTTCCATACGATCAACGATCTCGTTTCGCCGACGCGGACGAAGGCGATCGAGCTGGTGGTCGATGGCATTCGCAACACGCACGGCACTGTGAGGACGAAGAAGGCGCCAATCCTGTCGGAGATGCTTGTTGCCGTCACAGCTCGAGCCAGCGTTCGTGACAGAGCGCTGATCCTTCTCGGCTTCGCAGGAGCGTTCCGGCGCTCTGAGCTGGTCGTCGAGATCGAGCTGGGGGACATCGAAGAGAAACCAGAGGGCCTGCTGATTCATCTGCGTCACAGCAAGGGCGATCAGGCAGGCAAGGGTGTTTACGTCCGCATCCCACGCGGCGCTCCCGAGACGTGTCCAGTTGCGGCCGTCATCGCGCTGCGAAAGACGCTTTCGGAGCAGAGCGTCGTAGATGGGCCGCTGTTTCGTTCTGTGTCGAGGAATCAAAGCCGAGGACGACCGCTGAGTACGAACAGCGTCGCAACTATCGTAAAGCGACTTGTCGAGGCCGCAGGATTCGACCCAGCGGAGTTCGCCGGTCACTCGATGCGGGCTGGATTCGTTACCTCGGCAGCCCGCGCGGGGCGAACGTTCCCAGGAATCATGGAGCAGACGCGGCACAAGAAGTCGGACACGGTTCTCGAGTACATCCGCACCGAGGGGTCGTGGGCGAGTCACGCGGGAAAGGGATTGCTATGAGCATCGAAAGCTAACGGAGTTGGACCTAGCTGGCCCATTCAAGGCGATCCGACACTACTTGGCGACCCACCCTATGTTCGTTGCAACGCCGGTTTCCTTAACCCAAAGCGTCGCTCCGGCGCCGCCCGTCGTGCTGCTGAATAGATCGCCAGGAGAACCGACGATCACGCCGTTCGGAGTCGGCGCAGTGGACGACGACCAGAGAGTTCCCGGGATGGGATTCCCAGCGACCGGAGCGACCGTCAGCGGACCGCCAGCACGAATGCCTCGTAGCGTCTGCGTTTCGCCTTCGGAGGTGATCCTAAAACTGACGCGTCGACCATTGATCGGTCCCGCCAGCGGCACGAGCTGTATTTCAAGCTCTGATGCCGTGTAGTTCTGTGCGGCCGGAACGAATCCGTTCGCGACCTGGATCGTAACAAACCCGGCGATCGGAATGTTCACATTGTTCGGTGCGACGTTCGTCGCCGTCAGTCGCAACAGCGGATCGCCCGCAGCGATTCCCGCCTGAACTCCAACAGCAGCACCACGAGACTTGAATGCCGAAAGACCCGGCGCCGCGTTGTTCGCGCCGTACTGATTCACTCGTAGCTGAGATCGGCCGGAGATCGCCGAGGAGAACTGCATACCAGCGGCCGACGGGGTGTCTGGCGCGAGCGGGAGAGGCACATCCGAACCCATCAGGACGAAGCCAGTCGTGTCTTCCTCCACGACCGCCGTTCCCGTGATGTTCGGCAACTTGAACAAGCGCGAGATCAGTGACTTGCTTGAAATCTTCTGCTGCGTCGCCGTGGCTTGCAGGGAGAGATCGAAGATCAAGGTCTTCGTCGGGTCGACAGCGTTTTCGACTTCGAAGACGTTGTCGGCAACCGGAAACGGCGATGGCGAAGTCGCGTTGATCTCGACCTGTTCGTTCGCGCCTGGATTCAGAAGCACGAGCGTGATGCCGGTGCCTGCAGCGAGCTTCAGCGCAAGGTAGTTCGGCGTCGTATCGGCTACGGTCGCGCTGACCTTGTGGTCGTCCGGCCCCGGCGCTGGCCCCGACGATGCGACGATGAGCCATGCCCCTGGCGTTGTGGGCCGTCCGCCCGCGGAGTTCGGCTGAACAGAACCAGTGAGGTTCATGTTCGTCGCTTCGATGGTGACCGCACCCGGAGTTCCCGGCGGAAGCGCTGACGTATTGGCTGTCCCCGGCGTTCCAAAGTCTGGGAACGCAGCCGGCGTGTTCGAGGAAATGGCGTCGATGACATCCGGCGTGATCGCGATTGCGTGCGCTACATCGGATGCCTTGATGACCGCTGCGCGCAGACCAACGGGCGCATAGGCCGTGCCAATCTTCGGCAGCAGGAGAGGAACGTCGGCGCCCGCCCCTGTGTCGTCGACGACGATCGTGTCGCGAATGTATGTTTTTCGGAGATCGGCAGTACCCAGAGCTGCGTAGGTTCTCTGGTAGGAAACGGGCGGAGTGCTCATGCTGGAGACGGTATCACGATACGGATTCCCGGCGCGCGGCCGGCGCGCTCAGTCCACCGACAGCAGGACCACGCATCCCAGCGTTCCCGGCGTCGCGAGCGTCCCAGGTGGGTACTCCGCGAAGTTCGGCCGGATCGCGAACACGCCCTTCTCGATCCTGAATTTGAACGTGGTGCTAAAGGCCGCGCGCGGTCGGAAGCGGAGGATCTCCTGATCGATGAAGGCCGCAGTGCCCGCCGCATCGCCGATACCCGCGACGAGAGTCAGTACGCTGTCGTCGATGATCGGCGTACGCCCGAAGGTCACGCCGTCCGACAGCTCGATGATCATCTGCGGGGCACCGCCTGCCCCGCCTTCCTGGTAGTCGATGAAGAACGTGGCGACTCTCGCCCAGGCGCAATCGATGGCCTTGGGCGCCGGATCGAAAGCGCCTGCCGCCAGGAGCTTGGTCCCGGACACGCGAGGGACGAGCCGCTGGGGTGATGAATCGCCGCGCGAGATGGTCATGGGCGAAGGGTATCTCAGCCGGTCTGCGTCGTCGACTGGCGCATCCGACTCGGCTCGTGCCCTGGCAGCCAGAAGATTCGCACGTACCGTTTCGGTCCAATGAGCGTGTATCCGGGAACGAGTTCGCCCGGCTGGCGAGTGAGCGCGTTCATGACCCGAGACCAGCGCACGGGCACGTATCGCGTTTCCTTGAGCCCGGCGCGAACATAGATCGTATCGAGTAGTCCGCAGTCGCCCCACATCACGGCCGGGTTGTTCGTCTCGCGCAGGACGGCAAGCGCAACATCGCAGACCCGAATGCGGAGGCTCAACTGCGACGCCTCGGCTCGAGCTGCATCCTCTCGAAACGTTCGCGTTTGCAGCCTTCGCAGTCATGCAGCTCGTCGGGTATCACTTCGGCAGTTCGAGCGTGAGCGATTCGATGACCCGCTTCTGCGTCTTCGGCGCGGGCCGCTCGATCGCGGCTTGCGGAGCTTCGACGACCTGCGGCTTGCGAAGAGACGCGACGAAGCGTTCGTTCTCAGCGTACAGACAGCCCTGCTGGTGACTCCCGGGGAATCCGCGAATCTTCCAAATCCATGGATCGTTGAACAAGATCGAGCAGCCACACAGGTAGTGACGCCTCGGCGGCGCGGGTGGGGCGTCGTCAAGTCGGATGCGCACTCGCATCGGTTCGGGGACGACGACGGGCGCGGTTGTGACGGGAAACTTCTCGGAGTCCTCGAGCGCTGCTGTGCTGACCTGCGTCGACTCGGACGGCGCCGTCGTCGCTTTGGCAGAAGGCTTCCATGGAACTCCGCGAGCGAACGCTTCCCATTCTACTATCGAGGTCCGCTCAGACCAGTCATGCGGGCAGAGCCATGCGAACTTTCCGCAGACGCCGCAGACTGCCGCTTGTGGGCTTGGGTAGAAAACGTCAGCCACAAGACACTTTTTTTCGAGATGGAGATACTTTTCGAGGGGGCTCGGTTAGCACTCTAGCTACTGGCCATCCAGCCGCTAGACGATCGTACAGAACATTGATCCCGACTCGATCGGCCCAGTCCGCTACGCAGAGCGTTATGCCATCGTACGTGAGGAGTCGGTTGTCCGATCGGTTGCGCTGTTGTTGTGTTCGTGTCGCCCATCGGACGTTGCCGGGCTCGTAAGACCCATCGCTATTTGGAAATCGATCGAGCGAATGTTTCGGCGACGGTCGCGTACCCATATCGGCAAGGAACGCCGCGAAGTCATGTCGCCACTTCGGGCTAACCCGAATTCCACGACCGCCATATCGGTGATACCGCACTGCGCGAGGATTTTCGCAACGCTCGATCATTCCCTCCCACAGTTTGTACTCGGGCGTTCTTCGGCCACCCAGAGTTGCTCCGTGTCGGTACGATGGGTTCGTCTCCCCAAGCATGCGACTAGCCATGCGCGGCCTGCGCCTGCTCCTGCTTCCACTTCTCGCGCGCGATCTCCTTCTCAGTGAGCCACGTGGGCTTCGGAATGCCGCACGCCTCTTCAATGATGGTCTGGCCGTGCTCGCCGGGCCGGCGCTTGCCGACGATCCACGAGTTCACCGTGAAGTACCCGGGCGTCTTGGAGCCGAACCGCATCAACAGCGTCCGATGGAAATCGGCCTTCGTGAGATCGCGGTCCTGAATGAACTTCAGGAGCAACCGCTGTCCTTCGCATGGTGTAGCCACGGGTTGCAAAGGTCCGTGAAAATTCGTTCAAAGTCAAGCGATCCATGGTAGACACTCGGCTCCCACGAAGGAGTTCAATCGATGAGTGCACCAGAGAACAGTCCCCCGAACCTTGGCGGCCCACCTGCCGGCCTGTCGGGGCCGATTTCGCCCGACACCTTCAAGTCGATTACGACGACCGAACTCGACACCATGGCGTACGAAGAGAAGCTCGGTCTGCTCGCGGGCATCCACGTCAATTTCGTGAACCAGAAGGACAACGCCGAAGCCTTGCGCCAGGTGCGTCTGCAGGGCTGTCTGGCGGCCGAGCGCGATGGCCGCTTGTTGTCCGAGGTCGTCTGCGTCCTCGCGCGCAAGGCCAAGGACGAAGAGTTTTTCCACACGCACAAGCGTCTGAACGACAAGCAGCGTGAACGCATGCTCGCGAAGATGACGCCCGAAGAAGTGGAGGCATACGAAGGTCTCGGCACTGCCAAGCGTCTTTACTTCGAAGAGAAGTGGGCGACTGAGAATTGGACCTGGAAGCGCCGCGTCGAGCAATTTCCGGCCGACGCCGAGTGGTGCGCGTGGTGGATGTACACCGACGAAGTGCAAGCAGATCCGCTGTTCGATCTCCTGAGCTGCCTGCGCACGCTGGTGGAACCGATCCCCGCGAACTCCAAGGCCGTCGTGAAGTACCTCGTATGGGCGGGCAACCATGGGAGCGTCGTGCTCGGCCAGCCGGCGCCGGAAGGCATGCTGCCGGAAGAAATCGAGGCTGCCCGCGAGATCGCAGAAGAGGATGCGGAGATCGCGGCAGAAGCCGCTGCTGCTACCCCCGCCGCGACAGACGACGCAGTCATCGGCGACGAGCCGACCGGCCAGTAGCAGGTCGACGACGGTCGGTTCCTGTTGGCGAATCGCCGTGGTACCGTCCCCCCATGGATCCCCAAGAGACTCTCAAGCGCTGGCGCAAGGCCGTGGCCGAAGGCGATCGTTCGGAGGCGGCCGAGTTCGCCGGATACCTGCGCGACTGGCTTGCACGCGGGGGATTCGAACCGACGTGGCACGACGCGAAGGAACGCGCGAAGTTCATCAGCGAACCGCGTGAATCGCGCGATGCGCGGAACCAGCGCGAGATCGAAGCCGAGCGAGAGCGGCTGCGAAAGAAGCCGGGCGGGAAGTACATCGAGGGCCAGGGATGGTACCCGGACAGCCATTTCGTCGACCCTGCGGGGAAGGTCGAAGTCCCCAAGCTCCATCGGCTCAAGAAGGGCGACCAGATCACCATCAAGGCCCAGGGCCAGACCATCGCGGCGACCGTCATCACCGCGGATAATTTCGGCCCCGGAAGCGGATGGTACATCGAGTACAACGACCTGAACGGCCGGTACGGCTACTGGAAGCAAGGCCAGGACGGCGGGACTGTCTGGCTGGGACATAGCAATGGGCTCGCATCGAACGCTGACGGAAGCGCGCGCAAGAACCCCACGGGCATGGGCCTTGTCGAAGCCATGGCCTGGGGCCTCGCGGCGGCGGGAGTGCTGTACCTGGTCTTCAAGCCAGCGCCCGCCAGCGCTGCCATCGTCCCCGCGTCGGCCGCGCGCATCCCCCCGGCCGCACAACCGCGGGCTCCCGTCACCGACGCAGACCGTGCCGCCATCGTCGGCGTCCAGGATCGACTGCGCGCGGTCGGCTACCAGCCTGGTCCGTCAACCGGCACGTGGACCCACGACACGAACTACGCGATTGCGTTCCTGCAACGCGATGAAGGACTGCCCGCGACCGGAGTGCTCGACGGAACCACGGCGCAGCGTCTCGCAGCGAAGTACGCGCGCGTGCAGGCTGCCACTGCGAGTCCTCCGACTCCGGTGGCCGAGGAAGAGGGCTTCTGGTCGCGTCTGCTGACGCTGTACGGGTGAGAATGTTTCAGCCGCTGTCGCTTCGTCGTAACCCGGTCACGATTCCATCGTGGGCATCCATCACGGTTCCATCGTGGGCCTGGCTGGCGATCGGAGCCGTAGGAGCTGCCGTGTTTCTCGCAACATCGAACGCAGGCGCCGCGCCATTCCCATCCGTCCGCAATCCGAGCGTCCCACATCGCGACGAATATGACCTGCTGTTCTCGACGTGCGTCGTGAATCCGTCTCGCGTCGCCGATGTCGATCGGCTCATCGAGCGCATCAAGGCGAATCGTGCAAGGTATGAGCAGGTTCAGACGCAAACGCAGGTGCCGTGGTGGTTCATCGCGGCCGTGCACAGTCTCGAGGCGGATCTGAACTTCCGCACGCACTTGCACAACGGCGATCCGCTGTCAGCTCGGACGGTGCATGTGCCTGCAAATCGTCCGGTTGCGGGAGACCCACCGTTCACGTGGGAAGAGAGCGCGCTCGACGCCCTGGCCTACGACCACGTGAGTGGCTGGCGCGATTGGACGGTCGGCGGCGCGCTGTACAAGCTCGAGGGGTACAATGGCTTCGGGTATCGGCGGCAGGGGATTCATTCGCCGTACCTATGGTCGTACTCGAATCACTACACGCGCGGGAAGTACGTGAGCGACGGCGTCTGGGACCCGAACGCGGTGTCTGGGCAGTGTGGTGGCGGAACACTGTGGCGACGGATGGTCAACCTCGGGCTGATTCGGATCGAAACATGACACACCGAATGCTTCGTGGATTCTTCGCTCCCAAGAGTGCGCGCGACAACCCGAACCTTCACGCCCTGTGGAAGACCGAGTCGCTCGATCTGTATCGCAATACTGAGCACGCGTTCGATGTCCACATCCTGCTTGCTCTTTCGCCCGAGGCGGGCCGCACGCTGCTTGAGAAGGTGCCCGGCGCCGCGATTGATTCCACCACACGCGCGTTCCTGGCCGAGAAGGTCGTTCCGTTTCTACATGACCGCACAATCTCGGCAACGAAGTCATGGGAGCAGTTCGAAGGGATCGGATTGCTGGCCTACGACCGCGGCCCCTTTGTCGGCGGAGTGAAGGTGGAATGGCTTCGGCCGACAAGCCTTCCCGATGGCTTCATTGATGACCTTCATCGCAACGGATTCGCCTCTATCGTGGGCGAAGGAGCCACCGAAAGGGGATACTTCGCGCAGCCGCAGACTCTTCGCGCCGATACGCCATCCAAGGGACAGGGCGCCATCCGCATGGCAACCCGAGAGAGAGTCCCGCTGCCGGTCGCGATCATGCTGAATCAGGCCGTGGTCCCGAACCTGTCGCCGAGCGGTCTCATTCTCCGCGTTGGCGAACCAGAGAACGGCCACATCCCCAGTTCGTTCATTGCAGTGACCTACCGTTCGCCGGGACCTCGCGGTCTCGTCAGCTCGATGAAGTCTCTCGGATTCAAGCTCGACGCCAAGCTGCACGGCAATTTCGAGACGCCGGAAGGCTGGTCGACATACGTGCTGCGGCCGATCCGATGAGTTTCTCGCTCTCATGGATCATGCCTCGACTCGCCGTGGGCAGCGCTCCCGAGAACGTGTCCGATGCGCGACGACTCGCATCGCTCGGCGTTACCGATGTGCTCGACGTACGCTTGAAGCCCATGGACTTCGCAGTCGACACGACGAATGCCGACGCGATCTATGCCGGCACAGGCATCCGCTATCACAACACTCCGATGCGCGACAACGGCGCGCAGAAGACGCCCGCGCAATATGCCGATGCCGTGACGTTCGCGCGCGATGTCCTGGCAAAGCGAGGGACGAAGCTTTTCGTACACTGCGCGGCCGGGCAGTACCGCTCGCCGGGCGTCATCTACGCCATCCTGCGTGCCCTGGGATACTCGGGATTCCCCGGGTTCGATGCGGCGGGAGCGCCAATCGGCCAGAGCGATGCGTGGTCACTGATCACGAACGTCCGAACGGTGTACCCGCAATACCTGCGCGGCGCCGAGGCGTCCGTGCCGTCCCTGCCGCGAGTTGTTCTCGGCGATGCCGTCGAGCCGAGCGCCAACTGGGTTCCGTGGGCCGCTGCAGCGGTCGGGGTCGGCGTGTTTCTGGCGTTGAGGAATGGCGCCAACCCGCTCGCAGTCGCGTTCGCTCTGCCGTTCATCCCGCCGTGATCCGCGCTTGATCTCTTCACGGTCTTCACAGACTCTTCTCGGCATGCGTCGAATCAGTGGATTCCGTCAGCTTCAAGCCTTCGCGAAGAAGAACGCGCTCTCGGTCGCGGACCTGCACGTCGGGCTCACCAAGCGCTTCGGGAAGGCGAAAGCCGGATCGTACGAACGCGTCTACTCGTGGATCACAGGCGCGCGCCGGCCGGACGAAGCGGGCCGCGAGATGCTTCGAGTCATGTGCGGAATCGATCCGCAGCATGGTTGAGTTCCAAGGAGATCGCGCGAGAGAAGTGGTTGGCGAAGGCCGGCGCGAAAGCCGCTTAGTCACCGTCCTTCGACACCACGTACAGAAGCAGCGCGGCACCGAGCATGGCTCCGATGGCCCCGGCGACCATCGAACTGCCCAGCAACCAGCGCGCAATGAGAGTCCCACCGAACGCGCCCACCGCTACCGCCTGCGGCCGAAGCGAGATCATTTGCCGGACAGGATCGGACGACTAGTGGCCCGTAGCCAACTTTCCGCCAGACTTCGCGGCATCCCGATCGGGATCATCTCGCGGGGAGTCGTCGGCTTCGT
>Ga0315284_10006770_pt1 | contig 16335 bp, 27 predicted proteins | sample YL17G09_16_MG_FD_203696 | JGI IMG/M metagenome (GOLD analysis project Ga0315284, IMG submission 203696) | Sediment microbial communities from Yellowstone Lake, YNP, Wyoming, USA - YL17G09_16 | ecosystem: Environmental > Aquatic > Freshwater > Lake > Sediment | place: USA: Wyoming | collected... | reverse complement strand
GTCATCTGGAGCATGGCACAGTGACGTCGCAGAGTTCATCGTGTACGAAAATCTATAATCCCCTAGTAAGGGGATGGGCGAAAAGAGCCAGGAGGGAAAAATGGCAAAATGGGCGAACGACTTGGTGATGGATGCAGCATTCGATTATATTGACCAGTGCGACAAGATGTTCGTGTGCTCGGCGCAACCGGCGACCTACGCGGAAGCGTCGGCCACGTACGATCTGGCGACGGCGACGATGACTGCAGACACCGACTACACGAAGGCTGACGCGGCGGGCGGTGGTCGCCAGGTGACGGTGGCTGCGAAATCAGCCGTCACGATAGATCACAGCGGCACTGCAACGTACATCGCGCTCGGCAAGTCATCTGACACGTCGTTGCGGTACGTGACGACCTGCACGAGTCAGGCATTGGTCGCGGCCGGCACGGTGGACATTCCGGCGTGGGTGATCACGATCGGCGATCCGACCTAGCCTGGGGTATCCCGTACGGAGAAGGCACATTACCGAAACAGGACGAAGGACGGAGGACGGAGGGCACGGCGATGCCGGCGGTGATTCGGTTCGAGGGGCTCGAGGCGCTGACGGGGAAGATCGAGACGTTGGCGCAGGTGCGGACGATCGCGGCGGGGATCAAGGCGGCGGCGCTGCACATCAAGGGCAAGATCGCGCAGTATCCGCCGGTGAAACGGCTGACGCGGGCGAGCGTGTATGGCTCGTCGTTTCAGTCGGACAAGCAGAGGCGATATTTTTTCTACGCGCTGGCGAAGGGCAAGATCGAGGTGCCCTATCGCCGGGGCGAGTCGCCAGGCAGCCGGACGTTGGGACGGCGTTGGACGATTGCGACGAGCAACAACGGTCTGACGGCGATCGTGGGGAACAATGCGCCGTATGGGCCGCTGGTGCAGGCGAAGGACCGGCAGACGCTGTACCACAAGGCAGTGGGATGGCAGACGGACGAGGACGTGGTTGAGAAGGAACGCGGCGCGGTCGTCAAGTTCATCCAGTACGAGGTTGACCGGGCGATGAGGGGCTGAGATGGCGCTGGACATTCAACCGGGTGATATCCTGGTGGTGAGCACAGTCGAATACCCAGTCAAGGCGGTGGCCGCGCAGGCGTTTCGCGTGGACGTGGGGGCGTCGTTCCCGATCCTGGCGACGGTGACGGCCAGCACGAAGCGCTCGCCGGCAGTGACGGGCGGGAAGCGGGGCGACGCAGTGACGCAGATCGAGAGCTTGAAGTGCACGCCGCTGGACACGGTCAGCTCTGACGTGGCGCTGCGGGCCGGGCTGGACACGCCCCACAACGTGCTGCAAACATTCTGCGACGGCGGCCGGTTGCAACTGATCGTCGAGAATCTGAGACGATAGGAGGAGGGCGAGGACAAGCCTTGCCCCTACGGCATGGGATTCAATTCGGATAATCGGGAGACACTGCGGGATGCGCTGGCGGCGCTGCTGACGACGGCGCTGGTGGGAACGGGATTACCTACCCAGCACGTGTACGGTTATCCGATCGGGGATTTCGCCGGCGAATCGCCGGTGGTGGTGGTAAGCTCAGCCGGCAGCGAGCGCGTGCGGGAGACGACATCATCCAAATGGAGGGACTGGTTTCACCTGGACGTGTTCGTGTTCGTGCTGTGCATGGATCCGGTGACGACGATGACGTGGGACGAGGACGACGCGGAGGACGCGCTCGACCTGATCGAGAAGGAGATCGCGGACGCGCTGATTGACAACACGGAGGCCGGCTCGGCGAATTTCTTTGAGCCTGCGGGCCGCTCGACGGTGGATCACATCGTGATCGGCGGGGCTGATTACCGGCGGGAGCACATTCCGGTGCGGGGGCGAAAGTTGACCGGGTGAGGACGTGGAGAGTGGAGTGTGGAGAGTGAAGGGTGGAGCGGGGAGTGTGGAGCGCGCGGTCAGGGAATTGCGCGAGCTGAGCGAGTTGTTTGATCTGGCGGCGATCCCGCAGGCGGAGACGCTGGTCGAGCGGGCGCGGTCGTTTTTGCGGATCGCGGGTGATGCGAGTAATGCGATCCAGGCGGGGGAGGCGCTTGATCTCTACAGGCACCTGGACCCAGCCGCTTTGTCCGCACTGAAACGCAGGGCGGCCGGACACGGCCAATGCCCATGGGATTTGCTCAATGCGGCACTGCTAGAGCTTGTTGCGCAGCCCGATGACCAGTACGAAGGCGACGTGGGCGCGCAAGCGGACTAGAGAACTTTTTCTGTATCGGTAATGGACGTTAGCAGAACAGGTGGGGAGAATGTCCGTGGACATGGCTGAGGTGAGGGTGATCGTGGGGATGCCGCCGGAGCGGAATATACCCGAGCCAGTGTGGTGGCATTTCCTGGCGATCGCGCAGCGGGGGTATCCGTTCATCCGCATCCCGCCAGTGAGGATTGACCTGGCGCGGAACCTGTTCGCTGCCCATTTCGTGCGGACGTGCGAGGCGCAGAACGTGGCGAACACGCCGGCGTATACGCACCTGGTGATGTTGGACATGGATCACGCGCATTGGCCGAACGTGATCGAGAAATTGCGGGCGCGAGTGGCGGAGGACCCGAGCCGGCTGGTGGTGAGCGGGACGTATTTCCGCCGATGCGAGCCGCACGATCCGAACGGCTGGATCGTGGATGCGGCAGGGCATTTCTCGAATCCGCTGGAGACGACGCCGGGGGTGTACCGGCGGGACCGGCTGGGGCTGGGGTGTGTGATCATTGCGCGGGAGGTGTTCGAGCGCATCCCGCCGCCCTGGTTCCAGTTCACGTACGACGCGACGAACTGGGAGCGGGGGTTCGACGGGCACGGGGAGGACATTTTTTTTACCGAGCAATGCAGCCGGCACGATATCGCGTGCTGGCAGGACATGAGCATCGAGTCGCCGCACCTGGTGAACGGGTGGGTGACGCGGGAGACGTATCTCAAATTTATCCAGGAACATCCCGAGCAATTCGAGGACGTTCCAGCCGAACGGGAGGTGTGACATGGCAGGTGTGAAGAAATTGCGGAAACTCCAGATGGGGCGGGAGAGCACGAGCGGCGACGCGGTCGTGGCGACGACGATCTGGCGCGGGCTAGGCATGGCCGCGGACATGCGGAAAGTCGAGTTCGCCCAGGAGGACGTGGGCTATTTGAGCGGTGTGGACCGGACGTATACGCCGCAACTGCTGGCGGGGCTGGCGATGGAGTCGGTGCCGGCCACGTTCGAGCAATTGCCGCACCTCCTGGAGGCGGGGATCAAGACCGCCACGCCCACGTCGGATGGGACCGGGACGGGCAAGATTTACGCCTACGCTTTCCCGACGACGGCCAAGAACACGATCAAGACGTACACGATCGAGAATGGGGACGACCAGGCCGCAGAGGAGATGGAGTATTGCTACGTCGAGAGTTTCAAGCTGAGCGGCAAGGGCGGCGATGCGCTGATGATGAGCGCCGAGTGGCGCGGCCGGCAGCTCTCGACGACGTCGTTTACGACCGGGCTGAGCCTGGTCGTGGTCGAGGAGATCCTGTTCTCCAAGGCGCTGCTCTATGTTGACGCCGTGTCCGGCTCGATCGGGGCGACGGTGAAGAGCTCTACGCTGCTGGCGGCCGACCTGGATGTGAAAACGGGCTGGACGCACGTGTTCACGGGCGACGGGCAGCTCTATTTCACGTTCGCCAAGAGCACCGAGCCCGAGGTGACACTGGACATTACGTTTGAGCACGACGCGACGGGCGTGGCGGAGAAGGCGATCTGGCGGGCGCAGACGCCGCGGCTGATCCGGCTGAAATTCCAGGGAACCGCACTGTCGAGCGCGGGGACGACGTACACGTACAAGACGCTGATCGTGGACCTGGCCGGCAAGTGGGAATCGTTCGACAAGATCGGCGAGCAGGACGGGAACGATGTGATCAAGGCCAAGTTCCGGGCGCGGTATAACACGACCGGGGCGCTGTTCGCCTCGATGACGATCGTGAACGAGCTGGCGTCGGTGCCGTAGAGCACGACACGGATTTGGTCACGGATTCACGGATTAGGAGGATGGGGTGGGAGAGATCCATCTGCACGTGACGAAAGAGCGGCTGGACGAGTTGCTGCTGGACGAGGTGATCGCGCTGGAGGAGCCGCAGACGGCGACGGCGCGGCAACTGCGGGATGCGGTGGCGCGGTTCGTGGTGAACGGGGATGGCGCCTATCTCCCGCCGGTCGAGGCGAAGCGGGCGCTGGGGCACGTGACGCAGGTCAAGTTCGTCGAGATCGCGCACGATTTGTTCGCGCAGGTCAGGGGCCTGGCGGTAAACCCTACGAAGCCCGGCGAATAGCGTCGGGGCAATGTGTGGGGTGGATGACGTCGCTGGCGCTGGCGGAGCGCTGGGGGTGCCCGCCGTGGGAAGTGATGGGTGATCGCGCGCCAGGGCCTGGCGCGCGTTTGCTTTGGCGGATCCGGTGGCTTGAATGGGCAGGCGCTGCGCAGGAGGCACCGGTGAAGCGGTGGGGGCCGGAGTGGGATTAGACGTGGAAAGTGGAGAGTGGAGGGTGGAGGGGGCGAAAAATGTATGACGACGACGAAGAAGAAGTAACCGGCTCGATGATGGCCGTGTTTTATATCACGTTCGCGGGAGTAGCCATTTTCGTGTGCATCGTCGCTACCCTGTACGAATACCTGTATTGGTAAGAAGTGTTCCCAGAACAGGAGAGGAATAAATGATTGATTACAGTCAAACACGAGTTGGTGACATTTTAAAAATCGTTGGGGCTGGTGCTCCTGGGTATGCTGTCTTAGATGAACTTGTCCGTGTTGTCGAAGTCCATTTAAATTCTGTGTTGGTTGAAAATCGAGACGGGGGGCGTGCAGAATTTCTATACAATTGTGGATCAGCCAGACTCGAACCAACCGAATGGAAAATAGATTCCGAGAGAAGCGCGGAACAGGTTGCGACAAAACAACAGACAGAGCACTCGCGCTGGTGGAGATGAGCTCGTGTAGAGCAACTTGTGGAGCAGTATCGGTAATGTCTCTTCCCTGAATAGGATCAATCATGGCTGAATCAAGCGAACTAAAAATCATTATCACAGCGGATGATCGCGCCAGGGACGTGCTGGCGGGGAATAAAAAATCGCTGATTGATTTGGGCAGTCTGGCCAGCGGCGCGCTGAAACTGGGGATGGTGGCCGGCGCGGCGGGCGTGGCCGTGCTCGGGGCGGGACTCGTTGCGAGTGTGAGCGCGGCGGGAGACGCCGAACTGGCGCAGGCGGACTTGCTGGCGGTGTTGGAAAGCACGGGCGGGGTGGCCGGTGTGACAGCTGCTATGGCAAATGAGTTGGCGTCCGGCTTTCAGAACGTGACGCGATTCGAGGATGACGTAACTCTCAAGGGTGAGGCGATGCTGCTCACCTTTACTAACATCGGAAAGAATATATTCCCACAAACAACCGAAACCATGCTCAATATGGCCACAAAATTTGGCAGCGTAGATGCTGCGGCTCTCCAGTTGGGCAAGGCATTGCAAGATCCCATCGACGGCGCAGGTGCACTCAGGCGTGCGGGTGTGGATTTGAGGAATGGATTAGATGATGAAATCAAAAAATACGTGGAATTGGGCGACATCGAGGGCGCTCAAAAGCTTATTCTAGGAGAATTGGCCAAGGAATTTGGCGGGGCGGCCAGGGCGGCGGGCGATACGTTCGTGGGCAAGCTGGATATTTTGAAGAACAAGTTCGGCGACATCCAGGAGACGATCGGCGGGGCGATGCTGCCGGGGCTGACGCTGCTGGGAGATAAGCTGATCACGGTGTTGAACCAGCCAGAGGTGCAGGCGGCGATCACGGCAATTTCGACGTGGCTGGCGGATACGTTGCCGAAGGCGATTGACTGGGGCGTGAAGCTGCTCGGCGATCTGCAGGAGGTCGGGCTGTCGGGCGTGCTGGCGAAGGCGAGGGTGTGGAGCGAGGATCCGGGGACGCAAGCGTTCTTACAGGGAGTTGGGACGCAGGTGGGGGCCGGGATCGTGGAAGGAATCAAGATCACGGTCACGAGTATACCTGTCTGGACAGGGATGGCGGTTGAGATGGGGAAAGTCGCCATGCCTATTCTGTTGAACGTTTGGAAAGGTCTCCTCAAGGGCGGGGCAATCAGCGTTTTAACAGCACTCGGCTTGTCCCCTGAAGACGCAACCTCACGAGTGAGTGGGATCATGGGCTTCCAATCCGGCGGAGTTGTGCCGGGGCCGATGGGGCGGGCGCAATTGGCGATGGTGCACGGCGGGGAGACGATCACGCCGGCCGGCGGCAGTTCAGGTAATATGACTTTCATTTACAGCCCGCAGGTGAGCCTGGCAGACGAGCGGGAGATTCAGGCGCGATTGATTCCGGCGCTGGATCGGTGGTGGGCCGATGCGAAACGAAGGCGGGTGGTTGCGTGACGTTATCCATGAACGTGTACGTGGATTGGGATAACAACGGCAGTTTCGAGGCGGACGAGCACGACCGGCTCAGATTGGTCACGATCACGCGCGGGCGGGATGGACTGTTGAGCGCCGAGGAATTTGCGCGGATGAAGGTGGGCGAATGCCGCGTGACGTTGGACAATCACGACCGGCGCTTTGACCCCTGGTATGCAACGAGTCTGCTCTATCCGAACGTCGTGCCTGGGCGAGAGTTTCAGTTGAGGGTGTTGGACGGCGCAACGCCCTACAATTTGTTTCGGGGCCGGATAGATGACATTGATTCTGTGCGCCAATTGAGCGACCCGACTGCAACGCTGGTCGCGGTGGATGGATGGCGACTGCTGAGCGATAGGCGGTCAACGATCGCGCTGCAGACTGACGCGACGACGGACGATCTGCTGGATGCTGTGCTGACTGACGTGGCGTGGCCGGCGGCGTGGGGGCGGGACCTGGACGTCGGGAGCGACACGATTCCCTATGCCTGGGTCAACGACCAGGCTGCGTACGATGCGATCCACGACATGGTCGAGAGCGAGATGGGCTATGTCTACGTCGGAGTGGACGGCAAGATTTATTTTCAATCACGCGCTAATCTGATGCTGGCGGCTTCGGCGTTTACGCTCGACCAGAGCGAGGTGGCGGCGGAAAACGTGGTCAGCAATCCCTGGGAGTTTGTCAAAAACAAGGTCAGCGTGAAGGCATTCCCACGCAAGTTGGGTTCGTCTACAGAGATCTGGCGGCTGGAGGAGACGCGCATCGTCCAGCCTGGCCAGGCGGTGACGATCTGGGGGACGTTCCGAGATTCAAATTACGTGGCCACAATCGCGCAGGACGTGGTGAATCCAGTTGCCACGACGGATTATACGATGAACACGCTGGCGAATGGGACCGGCACGGACCTGACCGGCAGTTTTACCGTGACGCCGAGCATTTTCGCGGGCAGCGTCAAATTGGTGGTGACGAACGGGAGCGCGTTCACGGGGTACATCACGCTGTTGAAGATCAGGGGGAAACCGCTGGAGCTCTTGAGCGTGTCGGCCAGCATCAGCGAGAATAGTTCGAGCCAGACGACGTATGGCAAACGGGAATTGTCGCTTGAATTGGTCTACCAGCAACAAACGGCCGTGGCGGTGGATTTCAGTGACTGGCTGGTGTCATGGCTGGCCAGCCCGTTGCCGACGCTGGTAGTGGAGATCAAGGATCGCCCATCGCTGCAGTTCGGGTACGACTTGGGGACCGTGATCACGTTCACGTCGGCTCACCTGGGATTGAATCATCGGTTCAGGATCGGGAAGATCGTGCACGATGGGGAGGCGCCGTTCCAGGTGTGGCGGACGCGGTGGACGCTCGAGCCGGTGGATCAGGTGACGGGGTACTGGCAGCTGGGGGTGACGGGGCACGACGAGCTGGGGGTGAATACGAGGCTGGCGTATTGAAGTGGAGAGTGGAGGGTGGAGAGTGGAGGGTGAGGCTAGGGCGGTTTCGGTAATCGTGATTTGCGCAACGGAGGGATGAATGAACGCTACAGATCGGATCACGTGGGCGAAAACGAGCAAGGGGGCGCGGATCGGGACGGCGTTTGATATGGTGAGTGCGCTGCGCACTGCCGACCGGCCAACGCTGATGGTGTGGCTGATGCGGCAGGCGCACGCGGTCGGGTTTGATTTCGATCCGCATATGCGGGGGAGCGTGCAGGCAGAGATCAACCATGGCCGATGGATCGCTCGGTGCGCGTGCGGCGGGGCGGAGGACGTGGCGCCGACCGAGCCGGTGTTTTATTGCCTGAGCTGCGGGAATGCGGATAACGACGGGCGCGTGATGAAAATCGAGTTTCCAGAGGATCGGGAGGCGATCGAAGGAGTGCTGTTGAAACGGCCTGACATGGAAAACCGCAATTGGCAGCCTGGCGAATCGGTTGGTGATTTGGATTTTGAGAATCGTGAACATGGATTGGATATGTGGAAGGTCTTTGGGGAGTGGCTAGAGAAGGATCAGGAGCATGGGCTGGATGAACAAGTCCCGCCGGGCAGTGGATCGTCTGCATTTGGTCCTGAACAGCCCAAGATATTCGGAGGTTTGTAGTGGCCTGGACTGCCCCGGCGACGCAGACTAACACAACGCTCGTGACGGCTGCTCTGTGGAACGAGCAGATCACGAATAACATGCAGTTCATGGGGGCGGCGCACGACCACAGCGGGGACGCCGGCGACGGCGTGACGCTGACCGTCGTCCCGTCGGGCCTGATCGGGATGTTTGACGCGGCGTGCCCGGCCGGGTGGACGCAAGTAACGGCCTGGAATAACAAGATGATCCGGGGGGCGGCGAGCTATGGCGGAACGGGCGGGGCGGATACGCACACGCACGGCGGGCCGAGCCACACGCATGGGATCGTGGCGCACACGCACGCAGCGTCATCGCACACGCACACGGGGCCGAGTCACACGCACGCGCAAAATAGCGGCGGGGATGCGGCAACCAGCGGTACATTAGATGAGATCGTTGCCTTGTCTACTTATAACGATTATTTTCGAGATCAAACTGGCGGCGGGGCTTTCACGCAGAAATATATAGGTTCTGGCGTATCAGCGGGCGGAACAGGCGAAACCGGCTCACACACTGCCGACGTGGACAATGCCGCGGCGGCGACTTCGGGCGCGGCGACGGGCACGAGTGCATCCGGTTCGACCTTGCCGGCCTATGTCGGCGCGGTATTCTGCAAGAAGAATTAGCACGACACGGATTTTCACGGATTAGGGTAAACGGCGTATGGCCTGGACAGCACCCTCGACGAAGACGACCGGAACTCTGGTTACGGCTGCGATTTGGAACGAACAAATCACGGCTAATCTGACGTTCCTGGGAGCGAATCACGACCACAGTGGGGATGCCGGCGACGGGGGAACGATCACGGGCGGCGCGCCGTCGGGCCTGATCCTGCCCTCCGACGTGGCATGTCCGGCGGGTTGGACGCGGGTCAGCGCCTGGGATAACAAGTTCATCCGAGGGTCGGCGGCTTACGATGCGGTCGGCGGTGGGACGGATACGCACGTGCACGCCGGGCCGAGCCATACGCACGGCGTACCGTCGAATGTGCACACGGGCGTTGCACACACGCACACGGGACCATCGCATACTCATCCACAAAACGACCTCGGCGATACGGCGGCAAATGATACGAACACAGGAGCCACTCTTCATGCAGCAACAGCATTCGGTGATGTGATGTACCTATATGAGGCTGGCGCGGTGACCACAGATGTTTATTGCAAAGCTGGCGCGGCGGCAGGCGGGACGGGCGCGACCGGTTCGGCGAATGCGAACACGGTAGGTATAACGGCAACGACAAATGCGGGTGGGACAGAGAACACGGATGCTATTGGTTCATTACCCACTTATTCCGCGATCATTTTTTGCAAGAAGGATTAGCACGACACGGATTTACACGGATTACACGGATTAGAGGGAACGACGTATGGCGTGGACAACACCCGCGACACAGACGACGAATACTCACATGACCGCGGCCATCTGGAACGAGCAGGTGACGAACAACCTGGCGTTCCTGGGGACGAATCACGACCACACCGGGGATGCGGGCGATGGGGCGACGATCACCAACCTGCTGCGCTCGGGCACGATCGGGCTATTTGATGCGGCTTGCCCGTCGGGTTGGACGCGCGTCTCGGCGTGGGATGGGAAATTTCTGCGCGGATCTGCCACCTATAACGCGGCGGCAGGTGGAGCGGCGACGCATACGCACACGACCGCGGCGCACGTCCACACGAACGCGGGCCATACTCACCATTTTTATCATGTGCACACGGGGCCGAGCCACACGCATAATCAGGTGAGCCCAGGTGTTATACCTGCCACAACAAGTGTCTATAAGGTTCATACCCTGGTGGATGGTGGTTCGTTCACAGGTAATCAGATGTACTCGGCGACGAATGACGGCGCGACGAATACGAAGGTGATGGCGTCTGGGTTTGCTGCGGCGGGGACTGGCAACACTTCAGACGGTTACGAGGATGGCATGACCTCGAACGGCGGGACGGCTAACACGGAGAGCACGGCGGGCGCGGCGACGGGGAGCGCGGATAATCTGCCGGCGTATGTTGACGTGGTGTTTTGCAAGAAAGATTAGCACGACACGGATTCGGGCACGGATACACGGATGGGCGTGGAACCAGCCCGTACAGGTAATGCGTATTCTCTAGACAGGGGGAGATGATGAACGATAACGGGAACGGGAAAAAGCCGCCGGCGGTGACGCTGGACGATCTGGGGCTGGGCGAGGCGGATCACCCGGGGGAGGATCGGATCTGTATCGTGCGGAATCACGCGACGGGGGATCTATCGTGGCGGTTCGCGTGCCCGCAGGCGGATCCGGTGGGGATGTTGTTTCGGGCGCTGTTTCATCAGTTGATGGCGGAGTCGGGTTGGCGGGAGCGGATCGAGAAGCTGGAAAGGGAAGCTTATACTGCATCCAACCTGAAATAAAAACCACCACGGCGGCGACCGTGGTGGAGTGCAGTGACCTGGCCGGGACACGGCCAGCATCCCACGAGCCTTTCAGCGTGCGTGGGTGGCTGTCAAAATTCAGCGATTGAATTTTACCACTAGAGCCGCCAATTGGCAACCGGCGAGGCGAGACGATGGGCGGCCTCGATGTCGGTCTGGGCGATGGCGAGATAGCGGCGCACCATGTCGAGCGTGGTGTGGCCGAGAATCCTCTGCAGCGTGTAGACATCCCCATGGTTTCTCAGAAATTGAATGGCGAACGTGTGGCGGAATCGGTGCGGATGCACATCGGCGACGCCGGCGCGCCGGCCGATGCGCTGCAGGATGTGGTACAGGTCGCGGGCGTCGAGCGGGCCGCGACGATCGGGGCAATCCCGCTCCGCTGCGGTCCAGGCTGGAAATAAGGCGCGCAAACTGCGCTTTCCCCTGGGCTGCGCCGGCTGCCACTCAGCGAACTTTTTCTCGAACCAATTTGATAGTTTACTCTTGGGTTGCATGGTCATGCCTCTATTTTATGTATTTATGCCAATTTGGTAAATACCTATTGACAAATTGTCCTATTTGTGGTAGGATGTCCATGCACTGGACAAATGTCCAGACATGGGGCAAGAATGGACAAAACCGCAATTCAACAAATCGTACTCGAGTACCGCACTACCCAGGGCGATGGCAAGCCCATCACATTGGATGCGATGGCGACGGCGCTGGCTGACAATGTTCTGGGTATCCGCTGTTCTCGCCAGGCCATCTGGATGTGGGAGGCTGGCCAACAGGAACCTGGGCTAGATATGCTAATCACACTTTTTGTTTCGACCCAGCACGACGATTGGCGGCATTCATTCGCGGCTGATTTATTGGCGGCCAAGCGGCCAGATATTTATTCCCCCGTTGGCGAGATCGGCAAGCGAATTTTGATGTCGGATAACGGTCAGGCGGTCATCGCCAGGCCGTAGGGTGTTGGCCGGCCCGCTCCAAAAAGCCGGATACTGGAATTGGGGCGGGCCTATTTTTCCTAAGGAGGTTGTCATGTTTGGCTGGAAATTGAATCTCACAAAGTGGTCTGCTCATTACCTTCCTAGTCCATTGTGGAAGTGGGTCTATCGTTTTTGCTGGTTTCTCACGATCAGAGAAACGGCGTAATCGAGTGTGTTGGCTGCCCGCGCCGAAAAGCCGGACACTGGCGGCGGTGCACATGTCGCTGGGAACATTGGGGCGGGCCTATTTTTCCTAAGGAGGTTGTCATGGAGATTCAGTTAGCGTCGGTCAGTGTGATTCATGTCTCGTTCAGCGAGAGCGAGGCGCAGGATTTCATCATTGATGCTGCTCCCCTACAGCAGCGTGTGTACGAACTGCTGTACCCCATGAATGCCAAAGCCACCAAGGCGCCGGCGCCGAAATCGAAACGCACCCCAAAAGCGGCCGCTCGCAAGAGCGGGAAGCAATCCAAGCCAAGTTCTGGGACGTTGATCTGCACGACCTGTGGCAAGGCATTCAAGTACCGCGCGTATTTCAACAAGCACGTTGCGCTCTGCGTAAATGCGGGCACTGCGGCCGCTTCCTAGACTCGGGCAATCTGCCGATCGGGAACCGATGCGGGATGTGCTCGGATGAATATTTGCGAGGTGGTGGCGATGGCGGGATTGGCTGAGGCGGCGGTGGCGCTGGTGGCGGCGTTGGAGGGGATGCGCGGCCGGGGCGAGCCACGCTGGACGCGGTTGGATTGGTTCATGTTGGCTGCGGGCGTTGCGGTAATCGTTGTTATCCGAATAGCGGGAGGATGAGATGGACGTGCGCACAATGTCCCCAGTTCGCAGTGTCGTGGTCGCTCCACAATGGATCGTGGCGCCCGAGCTGCCCGCGCAGCCGCACCTGCCGCTCGACGTGCAGGAAAGACGGCGGCAAGAGGACGAGGAAAAGAGCCGCGTGTGGGAGCGGGCTTTCGAGCTCTGGCGGGCGGGCGGTTGGAAATCACGCGGCGGCAAGATCTCGCTCGAGACCCAGCGCACGTACGTGTCCTCGGTCAATCGGTTTTTCCAGTACGCCGCGGGCGTCGCGCCGTGGCGAGTACTGGAGAGCCACGTGGTCGCCTGGCAGAAACAAATGGAGGCGCAGGGCGTGGCCAGCACGACGATCAACCTGCGGCTGTCTGGGCTTTCCTCGCTGTATCGTTTCCTGTTGCGATTCCCCTATCCCGATCCGGTCACCGGCGAATCGAAATATCTGATCGCGCGCAATCCCGTGACATGCGACCGCGCGCACGTGGACCCGTACGCCGACGCGGACGCGCTGAGCGTGGACGAGGCGCGCGCGCTGTTGATGCGCGGCTGCGACCGGAACACGCTGGAGGGGCTGCGGAATTTTGCGTTATTCCACACCTATCTCTACACCGGCTGCCGCGTGAGCGAGGTGCTGCGTCTGCGGTGGGGCGACCTGATCGAGGACAAGGGCCGCGTGTTCTACAAATGGTTGGGCAAGGGCGGCAAGGGCGGCACGTACGAGCTGCCGCGCGGGTCATTCGATGCGATCCGCGCGTACCTGGCGGCGGCCGGCCGGCTGGAGACGATCGGCGCGGACGATTACATTTTCACTGCGCTGACAGATGCGGCGCGGCACCTGGACGCCTGGCGGGCCAGGCAGCGCGGATCGGCGATGCCGGTACGCAGCGAGCAGCGGCCGATCACGCCGGCGCGCGTGTCGGTGATTCTCAAACGATGCGCGCGGAGGGCGGGGCTGGACCCGGCGCGTGTCCATCCGCACATCCTGCGGCACACGGCGGCGGACTTTATTGACGAGGCGAGCGGCGGGAACTTGCTGGACGTGCAAGAGTTTCTGCATCACAGCTCGCTGGCGATCACGCAAATCTATCTCACGCGTCGCAAGAAAAACACGAACCCGCACTGGATGAAGGTCGAGGCGATGCTGGGTGTGTGACGATGGCTGCGAGGTGGCGGCCAGGGCGCGAGCGATACTGGGGTCGCCGCGGCGGTGATATTGTCACTGTGGAGTTGCGCCCGCCTGGCCGTCACCTCGTAGCCATTGCCATCGAAGGCGATCACGGCTTTGCGCCGAGCATACCAGGCCCACGTGATGCAAGCCTGGCATTCAAGATCAAGGTGCGCGATGTGGGAATTGTTGCATCTGCTGTGGCAGGCCGGGAAGGATCAGGCGACGATGTTGGTGATGCAGGCGGCGAATGCCGAGCGCGAGGGCGACGCCGCCAAAGCCGCGACCTTGCAGGAGGCCGCCGAGGTGCTGGACGCGCAGGCTGAGCAGGATGCGGCGACCATCGAGTACATCCAGGGCAGCGGTATGTGAAAGGGCGACGCTGGCGCAAGCCTCGCCCCTACGGTTTCGGTAATCGCCGTTAGCAGAACAGGGAGAGGAGGAGCGATGTACATGCAATGTGGAGAGCGCACGGTCAAGGCGGAATTTATTTTGAAACATAAACCGGCGGCGAACCTGGACAAGGTCATCACCTTCGAGCTGGAAGGCACGCGCATGGTCCGCCGGCTGGTCGTGACTGTCAAACAATTCGGGGCTGAGATCAGCATCGCCTCGCCGGTGGGGCTGAAATTGGCGAATGCCAAACCTGGCGACCCGTTCACGATCACTCGACCGGATCCGGACGGATATTCAGTTGGTAAAGTTCTGTCCATCGCGGATAGTGTAGCACCGATGGGAGCGGCGGAATGATCGGGAGCGCTTCAGGGCTGGTTGCGGCGGGGTTCGGGCTGCTACTGTTCGGGATCGCCTACAACTGGCTGGTATCCTGGATGCAGAACAACGGCTACGACGAGGGATACACGGCGGTCCTGGTCGTGATCGGGAACGGCGTGACGCTGGCTGTCGTGGCGCTGGTGGATTGGCGGGCGGCGGTGCTGGCGGCCGGGGCGTTCGCGTGCAGCGGGCTGCCGATGGTGATCGGCGGGTGGTGGCGGCACGTGCAGGCGCGCAAGCGCGGGCAGGATCTGCTGAGGCGGGGGGATGACGCAGCCACGGGCCTGGCCGAATGATGCGGCCGAGGCGCGTGACCGGTCGGCTGAACTGGCGGCGCTGGGGGCGCGGCTGCTGCGCCCGCTGGTGAATGGCGAGCGGATGGACCAGATGGGGACGCTGCGGCGGATGGCGCAGGCGCTGGATTGCTTTCAGATGATCTTGCGGCACTTGGAGCACGTGGGAGCGAGGACGAGGCCGGAGTGAATTCGGTATTGGTAATGCGTCTTACCAGATAGGCGATTATATGTCAATGATGGGGCCGCGTTGCCGGCGGTGCGGACGGGCGCTGCGGTCGCCGGCGAGTGTGGCGAAGGGGATCGGGCCGGAATGCGAGGGGCGGCATGGACATGGCCGCAGACATACGCAGGGCGGCTCGATCTGGGGGCGGGGGAATCCTGCCGAAGAAGGAGGGCGCGGAGACCGCGCCCCTACGGTGATCGAAGGAAGGTGGACGATGAAGGCAGAGGATTTGAGGATCGAGTGGGTTCCGCTGGATGCGATCCAGCCGAATCCGTGGCAGGTGCGCTCGACGGAGGCGGACGCGAGCGCCGTGCAGGCATTGGCGCGGGATATTGCGGAGCGCGGGTTGTTGCAGGCGCCGGTGGCACGCCGGACGGAGAGCGGCCAGGCCCAACTGGCATTTGGGCATACGCGGCTGGCGGCATTCCAGTTACTGGCGCAGACGGATCACGGCGCGGATTTTCAGACAATGCCGCTGGTGATCCGCGAGCTGGGCGACCAGGAGATGGCTGAGTTTGCCATCGCGGAGAATATCCAGCGCCGGGACCTGTCGGCGATCGAGAAGGCCAGGGCGCTGCAGCGGTACTGCGCTGATTTCGGCAAGACGCAGGTCGAGGCGGGCGAGCGGTTCAGCCTGGGGCAGAGCGCGGTGTCGCATCTGCTGCGATTGCTCGAGCTGCCGGCGCCGGTGCAGGACTTGGTGGATCAGGGCGCGCTGCCGGAGCGGTTCGCGCGGCAACTGGTGAGCCTGGCCAAGGTGGCGCCGGAGGATGTGGTGCGGGCGGCGCAGGTCATCGCTGAGGTGCCGCCGGAGGACCGCGAGGAGACCGCCGACGAGCAACTGGACATGCTACTCGGCGAGCATGGGCGGGCATTGGAGGCGCGCGGCGGGTGTTACTGGGATGCGGACTGGCGGCCATCGGAGGGCGCGGTCATGTGCAAATTCTGCCCGTCGCGGGTGACGATGCGCGGGCAGGAGAATTGCACCGACCTGGCGTGCTTCGAGGCGCGCCAGGCGGCGTGGCAACTGCGCGAACTGGAGCGCATCTCGGACAAGTTCGACATCCTGATGGCGCAGGCGGATGAGGCCAAGCCGCTCAAAATTGGCTATAACAACCTTGACCAAGTCAGGGGCATT
>Ga0315284_10006768_pt1 | contig 16339 bp, 15 predicted proteins | sample YL17G09_16_MG_FD_203696 | JGI IMG/M metagenome (GOLD analysis project Ga0315284, IMG submission 203696) | Sediment microbial communities from Yellowstone Lake, YNP, Wyoming, USA - YL17G09_16 | ecosystem: Environmental > Aquatic > Freshwater > Lake > Sediment | place: USA: Wyoming | collected... | reverse complement strand
CTGGTACGTCTCGTGCCCTTTCCCGGCGATGATCACAACGTCGCCCGGCTGCGCCTCGCCGAGGGCGACGGCGATGGCGGCGCGGCGGTCGAGTTCCACGGTCACGTCGCGCGGCCGCTTGAACCCTTTGGCAGCCTCGGCGGCAATCGCCGCCGGGTCTTCCGACCGCGGGTTGTCGCTCGTCAGGATGACGCGGTCGGCCAGCCGCTCGGCGACCGCGGCCATGTCGGGCCGCTTGAGGCGGTCGCGGTCTCCGCCGCACCCGAACACGACGATCAGCCGGCCCTGAACGAGGTGGCGGACGGTCCCGAGGGCGTTTTGCAGGGCGTCGGCCGTGTGGGCGTAATCAACGAGCACGTGGAACCCGCGGTCCGTCGGCACCGGTTCGAGCCGCCCGCGGACAACCGTCACGGCCTCGAGGCCCCCTGCGATGGTCTCGGGGGCGATGCCGAGGGCGGCTCCGATGGCCGCCGCCGTCAGGCAGTTCCGCACGTTGTGCCGCCCGAGGAGCGGCGTCCGCGCCTCGATCCGGCCGCCCGGCACGGTCAGTGTGAAGCGGCTGCCGGCCAGGTCCGTCACGACGTCGGCGGCGTGGACCTCGGCCTCGTGGTCCAGGCCGTACCAGAGGACCTTCGCCGGGGTGCTTTCGGCGAACGCCTGGCTCGCCGGGTCGTCGGCATTGAGGACGGCCCACGCCTCGCTCGAAAGCCCCGCGAAGAGGAGCCCCTTGGCCTGCTTATAGGAAGGCATGTCCTTGTGATAGTCCAGGTGTTCGGGCGTCAGGTTCGTGAACGCCCCGACCTGGAACTCGATGCCGGCGGCCCGGTGCTGCACCAGCGCGTGGCTCGAGACCTCCATCACGGCGGCCTTCAGGCCGGCCTCGACCATCTGGGCGAAGTACTCGGCCAGTTCCGTCGAGTCCGGCGTCGTCATGTGCGAACGGATCCGGCGCTCCCCCATCTCGTACTGGATGGTACCGAGCAGGCCCGTCGGCCGGCCGGACTTTTCCAGGATGCCCCGCGCCAGGTACGTCGTCGTCGTCTTGCCGTTGGTCCCGGTGATGCCGCAGACGATGAGTTTCCGGGTGGGGAACCCCGCCAGGGCCTGGGCCAGCAGGCCCAGCGCCTGGCGCGCATCGGGCACGACCAGGAGCGGCGGATTCCCCGGCAGGCCGATGGCGCGCTCGACGGCCGCCGCCGACGCACCCGCCTCCAGCGCCGCCTGGACGAACCGGTGACCGTCCACCTGCGTCCCCACGAGCGCCACGAACAGGTCGCCTCGCCGCACCCGGCGCGAATCGTGGACGACGCGGGCCACCTCGGTCGCAGCATCGCCGAGGACCCGCGACCCGGGCACGCACTCCGCCAGTTCCGCCAGTTTCATGACTTCTCGAGTCCGGTCGCCGCGACGGCCTATGGAACCCCACGCGCGGCGGCGGGGTTACGGACCAAGTTCCTGCTTCACCAGAAACGTCGGCACAGGCTGAGGGCGTTTGTCCTCGGTGCGCGGCACACCGAGGTACTCGAGCGTCTGCTCGAGGATCCGCCGGGCGGCCGGCGCCGCCACCGTGCCGCCGAAGTAGCCCAGCGACCGGTCCGGCTCGTTCACCAGCACCAGGACGACGGCCCGGGCGTCGTCGGCCGGCGCCGCCGCCAGGAACGACGAGACGTACCGCGTGTGGCTCATCTCGCCCGTCTCAGGGTCCACGAGTTGGCCCGTGCCGGTCTTGCCGAAGACCCGGTAGCCCGGGATGCGGCACTGCTTGCCGGTGCCGATCTGGATGACGGGCTCCAGGAACTGGCGGACCATGGTCCGGGCCGTGTCGGCCGTCATCGCGACGCCGACCGCCTCGGGCTCCGAGAGGTCCAGGACGACGCGTCCCCGCGAGTCCATCACGCCGCGCAGAATCTTCGGGCGAAGCATCTTACCACCGTTGGCGAACGATGAGAAGGCCGTGACCAGTTGGAGGGGCGTGGCGGTGAACTCCTGGCCGAAGGCGACGCGGCTGGTCGAGTACTTGGTCCACCGGCCGACGGGGTAGACCGTCCCGCCGGTTTCGCCGGGCAGAAAGACGCCGGTCTCGCGGCCGAACCCGAACCGCGCGAGCGCGTCATAGAGGGCCCCGTTGCCCATCCGGACGCCGATCTTGGCCATGCCGACGTTGCTCGACTTGATGACGATCATCTCGAACGTCAGGTCGCCGTAGTTGTGGCCGGCGTCGTGGAGGCGCTGCTCGGCCCAGTATCCGTCCTCGCAATAGATGGTTTCGCCGAGGTGGACGAACCCCCGCTCCAGCGCCATGGCCGCAATGAACGGCTTGATGGTCGAGCCCGGCGGATAGGCATCGGTCACGGCGCGGTTTCGCCGTGATTCGGCCGAGAACTCGCCGTACCGCGCGGGGTCGAACGTCGGCGAGTTGGCCATCGCCAGGATGGCGCCCGTGTGCGGGTCCATAACGATGGCGCAGCCGCTCTTGGCCTGGAACGTCTCGCACGCCTCGGCGAGGCCCTCCTCGGCGAACGCCTGGATGGCCGCGTCGATCGTCAGGATCAGGTGCTGGCCGTCCTCGGCCGGGACGAATTGGTCGGGCTCCGACCAGATCGGCCGGCGCTGGCGGTCGGCCAGGACGTAGGCCTCGCCGTCGCGGCCGGCGAGGCGTTCGTCGTAGAGTTTTTCAAGCCCCTCCAAGCCCTGCTGCTCGCGGCCGACGGGCCCGACCACGTGGGCGGCGAGCGGGCCGTTCGGATAGCGGCGCTGCCCCTCCGCTATGAGCCCGACGCCGTAGAAGCGGAGTTTCCGGATGCTCTTCGCTTCTTCGGGCGACACGTGCCGCTTCAGCCACACGAACCGCGATTCGGACCGGGCGGTCAGTTTGCGGTAGACCTCGTCGCGGGGCATATCGAGGAGCGGCGCCACCTGGACGGCGGCCTCGCCGGGGTCGTGGATCACCCCCGGGTCGGCGAACACGCTCTCGACCTCGACGCTGCCGGCCAGGATCCGCAGCCGCGCGTCCAGGATGCTGCCGCGCGACGGCCGGATCGGCATCCGCATGTAGTGCTGGGCGACGGCCATCTTGGCGAGCGGCTCGGCCGAGGTGACGTAAATATAGAGCAGGCGGCCCGCCAGGGCCGCCAGCATGGCTCCGAGCCCGAAGCCGATGACCCGGGCGACGAGCGTTTGGCGGTCTGATAGCATCACGTTGGCAATCCCTTGCGAAGCCCTCGCCCCTCGGGTCCACCTACGGCGGCGCGGGCATCGGCTCAGGCTGTTCGGCCAGGCGGAGCGCCCGCGCTCGCTCGGCCTGCGGAATCATCATCGGGATCGGCTCCAGCGGCGTATCGGTGAACGCCGGCCCTTTGAGTTCGGCCGCCCGCGCCCGAAGCCCATCCACGTTCTTCAGGTCCGCGATCACAAGGTGCAGGCGCCAGCAACTCTTCTCGAGGCCCCGGCGGCGATGGTACAGCGCGTGGAGCCGGCTGCCCTCGCGGGCCGTTTCGGTCCGCAGGTAAACCAGCCCCATGGCTATGGCCGCCAGCAGGACGGCCACGACGCCCAGCCTCAGCCAGATCTTCATTGAATGGTTGCCATTCCTTCGGCCGGCGTCTCCGGCATGTCCCTCAGGAGTAGAATCCGCTGGCCCGCATGAAGCAGCCGCGGATCGGGAACCCCTTGCTCGTTCCGCATCTGAAGGAGGTAGCCGAGCCGCGGGTCGCCATAGACTTTCCCGGCGATGGTGTAGAAGTTGTCGCCCGGCCGGACGACGTACACGGTCGGCATCGGCCGCGGCGTATCGAGCAGGCCGCCGCGCCCGCCGAACGCCTGGGCCAACTGGTACGGCGGCTCCGGCCGCAGCGGCTCGGGGGCATGGGGCGGCGGCGCCGCCGGCTCCGGCTGGGCCTGGGGTTGCGGCTTCACAGGCGAGGGCGCAGGTGCGGCAGGCTCGACACGCGGCTGCTCGGCGAGTCTATCCGTCTCCGCCTCCGGGATGATCAGTGGCTGGCCTACGGTCAGCAGGTCCGGGTTCTGAAGGACGTGCCTGTTGGCGTCGTAGATCCGCCGCCAGTACCGGCATGTCCCATAGACTCGCTGGGAGATGACCGTCAGCGAGTCGTTCGCTCGGACCGTGTAGATCTGCCCCGCGGCGGCAGGCAGCGCCGCAGGCTGGACGTGCGCGGCCGGCGCAGGCCTGGCAGGCGGCGCCGGCGCAGGCGGCGCGGCCTCGGCAGGCCGCGGCGCCAGGGCGACCGCCACACCCTCGCAGTCGGCCGCGGCACAGGGCTCTTCAGCGGCCGGCGCCTTCGGCGTCGGCAGCGGTTCGCCCCCCTTTGCCTTAGCGGACGCCGGCCCCTGATCGGCCGTCGGGATTTCCAGGACCTGCCGGGCGAGCATCAGGTCTACCTTGTGGACCGGCCCCGGCGCGATGATGCGGACATCCTCGCTCGCTCCCAGCGGGAAGTCGGCGTGCCCGGCCGCCTGGGTGCTGGCGCGGACGCTCAGAATCACGCCGAAAAGGACAATAAAAGCGAATCCGACGAACAGCCCGACTTTGGTATCGCGCCCCACGGTGCATCCCCCACCCAAGAGACCACTCGCTCCCACGAACGCTCCGATGCCCGGCCATGCCGGCCGGGGCGTCCCCACGCCCCGGCGGAGTCCTCTTTGGATCACGTCAACCGGCGCCCGGGCCGAGCCGCTCTGCGACCCTGAGTTTCGCGCTGCGGCTGCGGAGGTTCCTCGAGATTTCCTCCGCAGTGGGCGTCAGGGGCTTCCTGGTGACCAGTGTGGCCACCTGCGCCCGCGCCGCCTCGCGAAAGCGGTTCTTGACCACGCGGTCCTCCCCGCTGTGGAAGGAGATGACCGCGACGCGTCCGCCGGGTTTCAACCTGTCAAAGATCTTGCCGCAAAACTCGTCGAGGCCGTCGAGTTCGTCGTTCACCGCCATGCGCAGGGCGAGAAAAACGCGCGTGGCCGGATGTCCCCTCTTTCGCCGCCGGTACGCCGCCGGCTGGGCGGCCGCCACGATCCGGGCCAACCGGTCGGCCGTCTCGATCGGGCGGTTCTCGACGATCGCCCGCGCGATCCGCCTGGCGTACGGCTGGTCCGCCAGCACGCTCACCAGGTCGGCCAGCCGCCGGGCGTCCCAGTGGTTCACGATGTCGTGAGCCGTGAGCGCCTGGTCCCGGTCGTATCGCATGTCAAGGAAATCGGGCCGCTCGAACGAGAATCCCCGGTCGGAAGCGATCTGCTGGCTTGAGACGCCCAGGTCCAGCAGAACCCCATCGAGGAGCGGCGCGCCAGACTCGGCCAGCGCGCGGTCGAAATCGCGGAAGTCGGCGTGGCAATATTCAACGTCTCTCGGGCGCCCGAATCGGGCTTTCAGGCGCTCGAGCGCTTCGGAGTCCCGGTCCAGCAGGAACAGCCGCCCGCCGGGCCGCAACCGTTCCAGCAGGACCGCCGCATGGCCCCCGCCCCCGGCCGTCCCGTCCAGGAACACCTGTCCCGGGCGAGGCTTGAGGTGCTCGAGGACTTCCTCGAGCATGACCGGCACGTGGCCGGGAGGGGTTTCCACGGTGCCCCGCCTCGCTCGCTAGTGGACGGCGCTGCTCAAGGTCGCGCCGGCCTCCAGGCGCACGAGCAGGCCGCGGACGTCGCGCGACAGCCGCACGTCGCCGTACGCCCCGCCCCGCGCCTGAACGTTCGCCAGCCGGGCCTCGAGCCGGCGAAGTTCGCGATGGAGCCCGTCGGCCGAAAGGTACGCCTCGGCATGCGGACTTCCGATCGCCTTGCGAACCAGATCCAAGCCCTGCGCAGTCGTGTTGCGGTCCACAGCTATCTCCTCATGCTCTCAGACGCGTGCCCCACCCTTCGCTCTCGTATGAGCCTGACAGCCTCACGAACCAACAGACGCTGCGTGTCGCTTTGTTCGTCCGGTCTTCCGTTGGGAGCCGCTGCTCCCGGTCCGCCCTTCCCCACGTTAAAAAACCCTTCAATTTGGGCCGCCCGGGTGGGCGTGCGCCCACCCGGACGACCCCCAAGGGGGCTCACATGAAATCGCCAGGAGGGGCCTGGGGCGCGGCCGGAGGTGCCGCCTCGGCCTCGCCGCCCTTCTGGCGTTGGCTGACCCGAGTCGCCAGTTCGTCGCGAGTCGGGAACTTCTCGTCCACCCACGCCTTCCAGCGCCGCTCGTCCCACACCTGAATGTGGTCGCTCGCGCCGATGATGGCGACGTTCTTCTTGATGCCGCAGCGCGCCAGGAGCCGCTCCGGCAGAAGGACACGCCCGAGGCGGTCCACCTCGACATACTCGCTCATCGCGTAGTAGAGCCGCTGGAAGTTCCGCACGTCCTCGTCGGCCAGGTCCGTCGGATCGAAGCGCGGCGAGCGAGAGCGGTACACCTCCGGCGTGTACAGGCAAAGGGCGCTGTCGTACTCGGCCACCGCATAGAACGCGTAGGCCTGTTCGCGAGGCTGAATCAGGTCGCGGAGTTTTGAGGGAATCGTCAGCCGCGACTTCGAGTCAATGGCGTGGAAGAATTCGCCAGTAAAGGGCGCCATGCTCATCTGGAGATGCCCCACAACGTGTTCCACTTGCCCCACATGACCACTACATAATCGAACTTTCGCCCCACCTGTCAACAGAATTCCCACGAGAAAATTTGCGGTCAATTCACTGGTCCCATATGTAGGGGAACCGCCTGCTTGGAACCCCTATGAATTGGGGGCGAATCGTGGGGAAACGTGGAAAAATTTCTCTTCCACGTCAGGGCCGCTTACATAGTGCCCTGCCCCGTCCGGCGAAGCACGACGAGGGTGTGGGCGACACGGTCGCCAAGGCGCTGCGGCTTGGGCCCCATGAGGACCGAGACGAGGCCGGCCAGGTACAGCATCGGCAGTTCGTCCACGAGGCGGAGGACGTTCCTCAGGACGGCGTGCCTCCAGGTGATGGGTTCGTCGGATTCAGTGCGGACCTCGAGGCCGAAGACGGCCTTGCCGACCGTCCGGCCGGTGACGGCCTCGGCAATACTAAAATATAAAATTGTACAGATGTCATGAACAGCGCTCACGACCAGGACCTCCTGCCACGGCAGGACCTCGCGCTGCCAGACCTGGCGCGGGAACTCCGGGTAGAAGCCGATGACGACGGACAGGACGACGGCGCTCACAAGGAAGGAATCGAGGACGACGGCGCCGGCGCGGCGGCCGAGCGGGGCCGTCGCCAGGCCGACCGGCTGCGCCGCCGGCACGGCCCCGCCCCGCTGCCGCGCCTGCCGGTCGCGCCACCCCAAGAGCAGCAGGAACATCACAAAGGCGATCACAAGCAGCGCGAGGTTATAAAAGCCGGGGGCCTGGGGCTCGGTTGCTGCGACCTCGCCTGCGGCCTGGAGCGGGAGGAACGCCTCCGCACGGGCCGTCTCGACGTCGAGGTCGGCGACGGACGGGCTCTGGCCGGGCGACGCGACCGCAAAGAACCTGTCCCCCAGCCGCCCAACAGCGATCGGCCCCGGCGGCAGCGGATCCTTGGTCTGAAGCAGGCCGACCTCGTGGAAGTCTTCGTCGGCCGTCTCGTACGTGGCGACGGCCCATGGCCCGGGCGAGCCGGCCGCCCCGGGCTTTCGGTACAGGCAGACCATGCGGTCGGCCGAGGCGGCGATCCGGGGCGGCGAGTCCAGGTAGATGCGCGACAGCGGCGAGACCGACCAGACGCTCTTCTCCAGATACACGAACCGGATCCTGTAACTCGGCGGCCCGACAAAGACCGGCAGGGCCTTCTCGCGCCATATCAAATACGCCCTGCCCTTGAACCGGGCGGCGGTCGGGTCAAGGACCTTGTCGCGTTCAATGGCGGCGCCAATGCGATCGTGCCGCCACGTGCCCTCTTGGAGGCGGGCGTACATGGGATTGGAGTCGGCGTCCCATCCGAACGCGTCCACGGCCTGGCCGTCGCCCGAGACCGCCATGGGGAAGAACGACGGCATGGGCGCGGGGAAAATCTCGGGCGTCTCCGAACTGAAGAGGCCGTACCGGCCGGTCGGCAGGAAGACCATAAGCCGCGCGCCGCACGCCGCCGCCGTGACCGGCTCGCCGACACCTTCGCCATCGAATCGCCAGGCGCCGGCGGCGTCGCGCTGCCAGAACCGGAACCCCTCCATGCCGTCCACCGTGGCGCCGAGGACGACGAAGAGGGCCTCCTGGTTGCCGGTGGCGATGAGGCGCTCCGGCGGGCCGGCGCCCTCGGGCACAGCGCAGCCCGCGGCCGCCGCCACAACCAGGAGTGCCAGCATGTATGGACGGAGATGCATAGCACCAGTTCCTCTCGCGTCAAACGCGCCTCGCAAGTTTACCCGCCCGTGGCGGGCGCGGCGGCGAAACCGTTTCGGCGCCGGGCGAGCGGGCCGGGCGCTACCAACTCTTCATGAGCATCAGGCCGCTCGACCCGGGGTCCACGTACGGCATGACGTAAAACCCCGCGACCTGCGGGGGTTCGCCGCCGGCGATACTATGGCCGACCACCCACCCAAGGGCCGCCCCGAACACCAGGTCCGAGACGTCGTGTTCCCGGTCCTCGATCCGCGACGCGGCCGAGTAGCCTGCGAGCGCATAAAGCGGCAGGGCCGCCTTCCATCCGTAGAACTCGTGGATGACCGAGGCGAAGCAGATGCTGGAGGACGTGTGGCCGGACGGCCAGCCGAACTTCTGGCCGTTCGGGGCCTCGTCATACGCCGCCACCTGGAGCATCTGGGTGACGGCGTCGTTGATCGCAAGGGCTTCGATCAGGGTCTTGGCCAACTCGTGCTGGCGGTCGTCCTGCCGCTGGACCGCCACGCCATACCACGCGCAGGCGACGCCGAAGTGCAGGAACGGATTGCCGATGACGGTGCCGAAGTCGCCCGTCTCGTGAAGGCTGGTGTGATGGTGCGCCGTGTAGTCGCGGACGCTTTCGTCAATGTTGTACCGGACGGCCAGGTCGGCCCCAAAGGCGACGGCCAGGATGGCGAGGTTCTTGGGGGCGGCGAAGGATTTCTTCGTGCCGTCCCAAAGCGCCGCCGGGGCCTGGCGGGCGTCCTGCTTGAGGACCTCCCCAAAGGTCATGCCCTTGTTCGATCGGGGCCCCTCCGACTCGGGCGTCTGCGGCTCGGACGGAGGGCCCTGGGGCGCCGCAGCGTCGGGGCTCGGCTCGGCCGGCTTGACGGGGGCGCAGTAGATCCGCGGGTGCATGCCGGGGCCGGCGGCCGGCGCGGCCTCGGCGCGCGTCTCGGCGCCCGAAGGCTCGCTTCGTGCGGCCTGGACCCGCGCCAGCGTTACGTCCGCTTGTCGTCGAATCGTCGCGGCCTCCGAACATCCCGCCGCCGCCAGAGCCGCAGCAATCCACCCAGCGCAAGCGATCCTTCGCACCCGCCATTCCCTTTCGTGACGCAAGGCCGGCCTCAACCCTTGCCGAAGCGCGCCAGCACGTTGGTCTTGTATTCCTCGGCGCCGACCCGCCCGCCGCGCAAGTCGTATTTCTTCTCGGCGATCCGCTGCTCGACGGCGCCGACGCGGTTGTCGGGGTTCGGGTGGGTGCTGAGGAACTGGGGCGGGCTGCCGCCCTTCTTCTCCATATCGACGAAGACGGTGAGCAACTTCACCATGCCGTTGGCGTCGTACCCGGAGTTGACCATGTAATCGAGGCCGTAGTGGTCGGCCTCGCTTTCCTGGTCGCGGCTGTACTTGAGGTCAACCAGCCCTGCGACGACCTTGGCGAGGCTGCCGGCCGCAGCGGCGGTCTCGCTGCCGCCGGCGGCGGCCCCGGCGGCCTCCAGAACGATCTGGACCCCCATCTGGCGGCTGATCTGGGCGCTGCCGTGGCGAAGGTTGACGTGGGCGATCTCGTGCCCGAGGACCGCCGCCAACTCGTCCTCGCTGCCTATCTTCTCGAGCAGGCCGCGCGTCACGAACACCGGCCCGCCCGGCAGGGCGAACGCGTTGACGACGTCGCTGTCGAGGACGGTGAACTCGTACGGGAGTTCCGGATGGGCGGTCTTGAGGGCGATGCGCTTGCCGACGCCCGCGACGTAATCCTGGACGATCTTGTCCTGGACGGGGCCGCCGTATTCCTTCTGGAGTTCGGGCTTGGCTTCCTTGCCAAGCGTTACGTCATCATCTAATGTTAATAGATTAAATTGGCGGGTGCCGGTGGTCTGGTTGATCTGGCATCCCGAGCCTGCGGCAAGCCCCGCCAGCATCGTCACCATCACACCGAACACCATCAGGCGTTTCATGGGCGGCCCCTTTCTTGGCTACGACGCGGCGGCCACGTAGGCCATCCGCAACTCGTACAGCACCGTGTCGAGCAGTTGCCTCTCCTGGGGGGTGAGGTTCCCCCGGGTCTTCTCTTCGAGCACGCCCACCAGATCGATCGTGTGCTTCGCCAGGTCGAGCCGCTGAAGGATTTCGCCGGTCTCGGGGTCGGCCTCGCGCGACATGAAGAGCGCAGCCTGGCTTGCGAGTTGCTGAACGAGCAGACTGAAGGAGGGCGGCGGGAGGGGGCCCTCCTCCTGCGGGGCGCCCTCGGGCCCGCCGGCGGCCGCCGCCTGCTCGGCGTTGTGGGCCAGGCGCTCTTTCTCGGCCTGGGCCTCTTTCTTCCAATCGGAGTCCACGTGGATCCTCGACCCCTCGGGCGGATTCCCGGGCCCCCCTTGCCTGCTTGCTAACGGCTCGTTCGGCATGGTTTTCCACTCCCTGCACATCGCCGCTCAAACAACGTCGGCCGGGCCGACCGGCTTTCTGCCGAGCACCGGCGCCCGCAGGGCGGCGCTTGCCCTGCGAGCCCCATTGCCTAGACAAGACCCGGATGCTCCTTCCGGAGCCACGTCTCGACGTCCTGGCGCAAACGGCGCGCGAAGTCCAGCATCTCCAGGGCTTCCTGCTCTGAGACCGAGCCTGCCCGATCGTAGGAACTGAGGTTCCGTTTCCTGCGGAACCCATCAAACTGCAGCACACGGGCATCGTCCATGCCGATCGTCAGCGCCAGCGACCGTATCGCGCGCAGGTGATGCGGCTGGCCCTGGGCGACCCGGTAGCCGCAGGCGGCCAGCGCGGCGGTCGCCGCCTGGAGGGCCGCATTGTACGCGATGGCCAGCCGCCACTCGCAGGCAAGACCGGGCGTCTGGCTGTTGGCCAAGTCGCGGTCCGCGATGGCCAGCAGCGCCGCCACCTCGTCCCGGCTCGTCCTATACGTCCGGAGCCACCCGCGGTCGGACCAGTCCTCGAACGTCATGGTCGCTCCCGATCAGGAAGACCTTCTCGCCATTCACGACCGTCTGAAGGAAGTGATTCCCCGCTTGCAGTTTGCGGCAAAACTCCCCCGGCGGAAAGACGGTCGGATTGATCTCCCGGCCAAGTTGCTCCTCCAGCGGCATAACGGCCGACGCCACGTCGGCAAAATCCACGTCGCCAAGCACCATCAGGTCCACGTCGCTCGTCGCCTCCGCCGCGCCCGAGGCATGGCTCCCATACACGAAAGCGACGACCACCCGGCCGGCAAGAGGCTGAAGCGCTTGGGCCAGGATGTCGACAAGACCTGCCGTCTTACGGATCAGCCCGCTCAGGTCGGGGAACAGCGGACAGTTCCGATTGGCCTGGTAGTACCTCCGGTTGCCGTCCCGGATGGACTGAATGATCTGTGTCTCCGAAAGCCGCGCCAGTTCCCTCCCGACGGCGCCCAACGAACAGCCGGTCTTCCTGGCAACGTCCCTGAGATGCCACCGCTTCTGGGGATTCATCAGCAACAGAGACAGCACCCGCTTTCGAACACGCGGGAATAACCAGTCAATCGGGGATTTCTTTGGCGTTCTCATTATGCGCACAATTGTGCGCTTTTTGCGCACGTTTGTCAAGCGCCTGGTCAAGCGACTTCGGTCGGCCCGACGGCGCTTCGGCCCAGGGCCGCCGCCACCAGCCCAAGGTAGAACGGCGACGGCTTCAGCGGCCGGCTCGTGAACTCCGGGTGCGACTGCGTCGCCACGAAGTACGGATGGTCCGGCAGTTCCAGCACCTGCATGATCGGGGCACCCGGCGCCTTGCCCGAAAACACGAGGCCCTTCGCCTTGAGCCGCTCGATGTACCCGGGATTGACCTCGTAGCGGTGCCGGAATCGCAGGCGCACGGTCTTCGCGCCGTCGAACATCCGCGCGGCAAGCGTCCCCGGGACGATCTCGACGTCCTTGCCGCCCAGGCGCATCGTCGCGCCCAGTTTCGTCACGTCCTTCTGCTCCGGCAGGAGGTCAATGACGGGGTGCGGCGTGTCGGATTGTATCTCGGTCGAGTTCGCCCCCTCCAGGCCGCACACGTGCCGCGCGTATTCGACCACCGCCATCTGGAACCCGTAGCACAATCCCAGGTACGGAAGGAAATGTTCCCGGGCATACCGGACGCACGCAATCTTGCCCTCCGTGCCGCGCGTCCCGAAACCGCCCGGCACGATCATGCCGTCAACGTCGCCGAGGGCGTCGGCGGCAGTCGAGTCGCTCACGCCGGTGGTGTCAACCCAGCGGATCTTGACGCGGGTATCCAGTGCCGCGCCGGCGTGCTCGACCGCCTTGATGAGGCTGGCGTACGAATCGCGGACGGCGACGTACTTGCCGGTGATGGCGATGGTGAGTTCGTGCCGGGGCTTTCGGATGCGGCGGGCGAAATCGTCCCAGGCGTCCGCCGCCTGCTCCTCGGCCCGCGGATTCACCCGGTCCACGAGGTTCAGTAAGTGGACGACGTGGCGGTCCACCTGTTCGCGCCTCAGGCGCCCCGGGATGAGGTAGATCGAGGCCTCGTCGTGCATCGAGATGACCCGCGACAGGGGCACGCTTGTATAGATGGCGATCTTTTCGCGGATCTTGTCGGTCACGGGGTTGGCCGCGCGGCAAGCGATGATGTCGGGCTGGATGCCCATCTCCAGGAGCCGCTTGATGCCGAGTTGGGCCGCCTTCGACTTCTGCTCCCCGAGGATGCTCGGCTCGAGGATGAACGTCAGCGCGACAAACAGGACGTTCCCCTCGCCCTCCTCGTAGGCCAGTTCGCGCATGGCCTCGATGTAGTAAGCGTTCTCGAAGTCGCCGGCCGTGCCGCCGATCTCGACGAAGACGACGTCGGCCTTGCTCCGCATGGCCAGGCGCCGCAAGCGCGCCTTCACCTCGCCCGTGACGTGCGGGATGATCTGGACGTCGCGCCCCAGGTACTCGCCCCGGCGCTCGCGGTCGAGGACCGCCCGGAAGATCTGGCCGTTCGTCGCGAAGTTGTCGCACGTCAGGTCCTGGTCGAGCATCCGCTCGTACGTCCCCAGGTCCATGTCGCACTCCATCCCATCGTCCAGGACGAAGACCTCGCCGTGACGGTAGGGGTTCAAGGTGCCGGAATCCACGTTCAGGTACCCTTCGAGTTTGATCGGGGTGACCCTGAGGCCCTTGTCCGCCAGGAGTTTGGCGAGGCTCGAGGCGAAGATGCCCTTCCCCAGGCCGCTCATGACCGTCCCGAAGACGACGACGTACTTGGTCTGGCCGACGCGGTAGCCGTCGGGCGTGGGCGTGTAGAACTCGGTCTCTTCGTGCCGGTCGGCAATCGCCTGGAAGATCTCTTTCGTCGCCATACGCTGATGCCCCTTCAAGGACCCGCGCGGCTCGTGACAGCGGCACAGAACAACAATAACCAACAAGGAACACTCAATGACCAACATCCAAGGGCGCACCGCGGCGCGGGCTCGTCAACGGCGCCCCACGCCAGGACATTGAGCGTTGAATGTTGAATGTTGATTATTGTTGTCGCCCCGTGCCGACCTTTCGCTGGCGCCACCGTTTCACGAAGGCCGCATAGTCCTCTTGCGTGTTGATGCCGAACGGGCGCCCCTCGGTCACCAGGACCCGGATCGCCCGGCCGCGCTCCAGCCACCGGAGTTGTTCGAGTTTCTCGGTCCGTTCGAGCGGCGTCTGCTCCATCGCCGCAAACTCGCGCAGCGCTTCGGCGCGAAAACAGTAGATGCCCACGTGAAAAAGCAGCGGCGCGCGGCGGCTTGGTTCGCCGTCGCGGGCAAACGGGATCGGGGCCCGCGAAAAGTAGAGGGCGTCGCCGCTTGCGGCAAGCGCCACCTTCACGTTGTTCGGGTCTGCGGCGGCGGCCGCATCGAGCGGCACGGCCGGCGTCGCAAGGTCCACCGACTCGTCCTCCTCGACCACCCCGACCAGCCGGTCGAGGAGCCGCGGGTCGAGTTCCGGCTCGTCGCACTGAAAGTTGATGACGATCTTGGCTTCCGGAAACCCCTCGGCGGCCTCGGCCACGCGGTCTGTCCCACAAGCATGCTCCGGCCGGGTCATGACGGCCCGGCCGCCGAACGCCTCGACGGCCCGGCGGATCCGCTCGTCGTCCGTCGCGACGGCCACCTCGTCAACCCGCGACGCACTCGACGCCACCTCATAGACGTGCCGGATGAGGGGCTTGCCCGTTTCAGCGGCGAGAGGTTTCCCAGGGAATCGCGTGGACCCGTATCGGGCAGGTATGACGCACAAAACGCTCATGCGGAGGCGCCGGCCTTCGGTGCCCGGAGATGCCCCGGGACGGTTGACTCCATCACGCCGGCCGAGAGTAGGTCAACCGGCGGGCGAAGTCAAGACTAAACGCATGGCAGCGCCTCAAGCACCGACCGGCAGGCCGGCGTCAGGCGCCGCCGGGCCGCGATTATATCCATTCCCGCGAGAGTTCGGGGCAGTCCCCGCAAACGATCCCGTGCGCGAAGCAATGCGGCCGGTCGCACCGGACCTGGCGTCCTTGCAGGGCTGCGGCAATCCGCTCGAGCCGCTGAGAGTGCGACCCCTTCAGCAGGACGACGTCGCCCGGCCCGAGGTCCTTTGGGATCGCCTCGATCGCGCGGCAGACGCTCCATCCGGCGTGCACGACGGCCTCGGCCGGCAGCCCGCCGCGCATCGCGCCGACCCGCAGGGACCGAAAGAAAGTCCCCTTCCCGAAGAAGATGACGAGCGACGCGCTGCGGGCGAGGCGCTCGCCGACGCCCTGGTAGATCGTGCCGGTGCGGCGCGCGAGTTCCGTAACCATCCCCAGGACGACGATGCGCCGCCCGGCGGGAACCTCGGCCAGAACGTCCAAGAAGGCCTCGGTGGTCTCCATCGCGCTCTTCCAGTCGTCTCTCAGGACCACCGCGCCGGAAGGCAGGCGGACCGGCTGGAGCCGGGCGCGCGTCGGCCGGAGGCGTTCCAGCCGCGCCAGGGCCGCATCGAGGTCCACGCCTTCGGCCTGGGCGACGGCCGCCGCCGCCAGGATCGGGTAGACCATGTGCCGCCCGAACAGCCGCGTGCGGACTTCCCGCTCGCGCCCGCCGGCGTGCAGCGTAAACCGCGTGCCGCGCGGCCAATCCATTTGCACGCCGCTTGCCCGGACGTCGCACCCCTCGCCGAAACCGAAGGTGACGACGCGGGCGCGTGTCCGGCCCATCATCCAGAGGACGTTCGGATCGTCGCCGTTGAGGACGGCCAGGCCGCCGGGCGGCAAGGTCTCGACGATCTTCGCCTTCTCGCTGCGGGTCGTCTCGAGGGTCCCGAGCGAGGTGTGATGCTCGCTTCCGATCGCCGTGACGACTGCAACGTCAGGCCGGACCACGTCGGCATACTCGGCCATCTGGCCGGCGTGATGAATGCCGATTTCGAGCACGTTGCGCTTCTGGTGCGGCCGGATGCGAAGCAGCGCCAGCGCCACCGAGGCCTGCGCGTTGTGCTCGATGGCCGGACGATCCGGCAGGCCGAGCGCCGCCAAGGTAGCCCGTGCCGTGGTGGTCTTGCCCATGGAGCCGACGACGGCCACGATGCGCACCCGGCGAGCCACCCGCCGCCGATAGAACGCCGCCACCGGCCCGAGCAGCGGCCACCCCAACTCGTTCAGGATCTCGAGCAGGCTGGCGCGGCCGGGGCGAGTCCGCAGCGCATCGAGCGCCTCGCGCCAGTGCGTCCGCAAAAGGTGCAGCCAGAATCGCATGGGCCCCGCATCTCCCTGCTTGGCAACCCGCCGACCGGGCCGCCGGCGGATGGCATGGTAGGCGCAGGGGACCGCGGTGGCCAGCGATTTGTCGGCGGGCCCGGCCCCGGAAGAGCGCGCCCGGCCGCTTGCCGAAGATGATCGCCGCCGCCCTCGCTTCCCGCGTGCCTGAGTCCCACGGTACCGTTCGAGCCGGCGGCGGGCATTCCTGCCCGCTGGGCCCACCTCCCCCGCCGCGCGCCTTTTAAGGGTGTCATCCCGACCGAGTCTCGGCGCGCCGGGACGAGCGGAGAGATCTCGCCTCGAATCCGTTGCCGTTTGGTGTCTGCCTT
>Ga0315284_10006766_pt1 | contig 16341 bp, 15 predicted proteins | sample YL17G09_16_MG_FD_203696 | JGI IMG/M metagenome (GOLD analysis project Ga0315284, IMG submission 203696) | Sediment microbial communities from Yellowstone Lake, YNP, Wyoming, USA - YL17G09_16 | ecosystem: Environmental > Aquatic > Freshwater > Lake > Sediment | place: USA: Wyoming | collected... | reverse complement strand
TGGCGCGCCCGACAGGATTCGAACCTGCGACCTTCGGCTCCGGAGGCCGACGCTCTATCCGCTGAGCTACAGGCGCGCGACGCTCACGACCGGCGATCTCCGCAGCACGGAGCAGTCCCGGCCATGACGTGAACGGGCCGAATGATACCCGGTCGGTGCCCGGCAGACCCGGGCGCGCCAGGCGGGCCGGGGCGCCTACGCGCCGACCACCGCGAAGCCCAGGGAGCGAGCCACGTGGCCGAGCCGGACGTCGAAGGTGACGATCGCCACCGACCGACCTCCCGCACGCTCCGCCGCGGCCAGGTGCAGGGCATCCAGCGAGCGGCATCCCGTCGTGATCCCAAGTTCCGCTGCACGGCGGCACACCACCTCGTCGAGCGCCACGACGAATGTGCGCTGCCAATCGCTGTCGAATGCCGCGGACGCCACGCGGCGCTCCGCCTCCCCCAGCCGGCGACTGATCGCAAGCGATACCTCCACGAACGTGTGGCCCCCGGTCACCCAGTCGGTGTCCGCGAGCAGGATCGCATCGGCTGCCTCGCTGTCGTCCTCCGCGACGTACCGCTTGATCAGGGCGCTGCTGTCGACATAGAGGGTCATGCGCCCCGGTCCCGGGTGATCAGCTCAGTCGTGGTCGGCGTGCCCCGGAGCGGCCGTTGGCGCAGCACGGGCTCCGGCGGCCGCTCGACCTGGCGGGTGACCCAGCCTTCGGCGAGCCCGCGGTCCAGGTTGTCACGTCCCAGCACCGGCACGATCTGCGCCACGCGCCGGCCCCGGCTCGTGACCGTGATCACCGCACCGTTGGCGACGCGCTCGAGGTGTTCAGAAAGATGAGCCTTCAGGTCGCGGATGCCAACCTCCATGTGGTCATCATACCAGTCATGAGGGCTGTGCCGTGACTACTTCCTCTGGCCCCGCCTGCCGCAGGAGCCGCGGGCCCTGTTCCCCAGTCGGTAGTCGAGGGCCAGGCCACCCTTCAGCACCCATCGATCCGGTGTCACCGCGAACAGCCGGGCGAGCAGTCGGTCGAGGGCGACCGACGTGCGCAGGCAGGCCCCGCGGCGGAAGGTCCCTATCCTCCGTCGCCCATGGCGCTGATCTAGGGGAGCACCGTGAAGCGGCCGCCGGTGAGTGGCCGCACGACGTCGAAATGCCTGCGATCGAGGGTCACGATCGTGCGCGTCCGGTAGCGGGCAGCAAGGACGACGATCGATGCGTCCGCGACTCCGATCTGCTGGTCGGCGTAGCGCTCGATCATCGAGCAGGCTTGCCTGAGTTCCTCGGCGCCGATGGCCGGCAGGTCCCAGGCGCCGCCGGCCAGCTCGCTCAGGGCGGCCAGCTCGGCCGAGACGCCGAGTCGCGAAGCAACGAGATAGTCGAGCTCAGCGACGACGTATGGAGAGACGACGAGCGGCTCCGTGGCACCGCCGAGAACGGCCGACACAGCATCGTGATCGGGCTCGTCGGTGTCAAAGAACGCGAGGAGCGCGCTCGTGTCGACGATCACCGCTCGCCAAAGCCCGGCAGGTGTTCGTCGGCCTCACGCGCAATCGGCGCGCCGCTCGCGAACAGGCCACCGCGCGGGCGCGGTCGCTCATCGCCGACCGCGCTGCGGATCGAGCTCCTGATGACCTCGGCCTCCGAGACGCCTCGCCTCCGGGCGACCCGTCTGATCGCCGACTTGAGCTCCGCCGGCAGGTAGATGGTCGTCTTGTCCATTCGCGTATGGTACCACCGCTGGCGCTGGCGGTTGGGCGACGAGCGCACGTCAGCTCCCGCTTCAGTGGAGCCCGAACGATCGCCGCTTGAACGCCGTCCGTCGAGCGGTCTTGGCCACCGCCTTCGACGGGTGATAGCGTCCGATCATCTCGAGGACCTCTGCCGCGGCCGGGTCATCGGCGCGCAGCAGCTGCTCGACGAACCTCACCTGTTCGGGTTCGGGTCCAAGGCTCATCAGGCGCGCGACGGCGGAGACCGGGCCGTTCTCCTGGGCTTCGGCGGCAAGGCCCGCGACGAATGCTGCCAGGAGCAGCTCCGACGGGAGTGACGACGGGTCCTCGTGGCCATGTTCGACGAGCCACATCCGGGCGCGCGGTTCCAGCCCTTCGACCTCCACGAGGGCTCGCACCTCGGCCTCGGCGGCGGGGCCCGCGAAGCCAAGCGCGTGGAGGGCCAGCATCGGAAGCGGACCCGATCGCGCGACCTCGGCCAGTTCCCTCGCCGCGGTCAGGGGGCGGCGATCGATCCACCGGCGGATCTCGAGCTCGGCCTCGTCGAGCGACAGCTCCGCGCACGCTCGCAGGAGGTCGGCCGCAGACGACCCGGCATGCTCGCCGACGACCGGGGCGACGGCACCCTGTTCTCGAAGGATCCGGTTCGTCGCCCAGAGTCCGAGGCTCGTTGGCGACATCTTCCCGTCGCTGATGGTGATCGCTCCGAGGTCGGAGAGGTTGCCGAGGATCTGCCGATCGATGTCGATCTCCATCATCCTGCGCCAGTGATCGAGGACCCAGGCCTCGCGATGAAGCTCGAACCGAGCCTGGACCTGCCGCCACGCATCGTCCCGGAGTTGCTCGAGGTCGACTTCGCCTGCGACGTACAGGCCAACGGGGAGCTGCTCGATGAGCTCGACGAGGATCTCGTTCCAGGACGGCCCGTGCCTGCTGGCGCCAAGACCGTACCGCGCCGGCACCGGATCACACGTGAGGAAGCCGTCGAACGCCGCTCGCCAATCCTCGGTCGCCTTCTTGCCGAGCGACATCCCTCGTCGCGTGATCGAGACCCAGCCGCGACGCACCTTCACGAAGCCGGCCGCCCGCGCCCAGCGGAACACCAGGCCCAGCGCTGGAAGCTCGGCACTGCTGCGCGTGCCGAAGACTCGGCCTCCGATGACCGGATCGATCTCGTCTCCGGTCTCCAGGAGGTCGACGAGCGCGCGCGCATCCGACAGCGTCAGGAAACCCCGCTGGGTCAGCCTTCGTCCATCGCCGACGTAGCGCGCGAAACCAGCAAGGCGGGCAAGCGCCCCAGACGCCTCTGCAGCCCGCACCAGCTCGTCCTCGCCCGGCAGCTCAATCGACCGGACAACGAGCGGCTCCGAATCCGCGGCGCCCAGGATGGCGACCCGCTCGTCCATGGGGCGCCCGTTGAGCTCCTCGATCCACCGGCTCATGGCATCCGGCTGGCTGATGTCGACGCCCGCGGCCTTCATTGCGGCGACGATGCCCTTGGCCATGCCAAACGAGGATGCGTCGTGCATCGCCGCCGCGAAGTCGGGGAGAAGTGCGTCCAGCCCTTCGATCAGCTCGGGAAGCGGGTCTCCTCCCAGGGCGCGCCCGTCCTCCAGGAACGCCAGGAAATCCTTGGCTGCCGGCACGATGCCCAGCAGGTCTTCATCGGGGACCGTGACCTTCCTCGGGAAGTAGGAAAGGAGGAGGTCGTCGAGATCCGCACGGCGCCACTCGAAGATGCGGCCGTCGCCGTATGCCCACTTGAAGTCGAGCATCACCGAGGCCACGAATGGGTCCGCATCCGGCCGCCGGCTGGCGACCGCACGGTACGAGTCGACGACGGCGCCACTGGCTGCGATGAACGCCGGCTCGTCATCCGGGCCGAACCGTGTCCGTGCGTCAGGCACTGAACCCGCCACCTCCACCTCGCCGCAGACACCGTTCCAGTGATCTTCGCACGTGGGGCTCAGCCGGTCGCACGGCAAACGCCCGCTCGCCTCTCTGCATGGCAATGGAACGGGCGACGCTCGCCCGCCCCGGGCCGGGAAGGACGGGACGGGTGACCGCTCGCGCCAGGCTGTGGCAGACCGGGTTCCGATCAGGACGAATGTCATGGCGCGCCCGACAGGATTCGAACCTGCGACCTTCGGCTCCGGAGGCCGACGGTCTATCCGCTGAGCTACAGGCGCGCGAGCCAAGATCATACCGGTCCTGCGTGGATCGCTCTCGGATTCTGGTTCGACGCTCTCTTGAGCTGCTGCATCACCGCAGCTGCGGAACCCCGGCTTTCGATAGAGCGGAAGACCCGGCGAACCTGCCTGCGTTCGCAGGCGACCCAATGCGTGATCTCCAGATCGCCCCGAGGTCACCCGTCTCGTTCGATCAACCCCGCAGTGCGCACCCCGCGCGTGCGCGCCGAGCGCAGCGACCTGCCGAGGAACGTCGCTACTCGGCCACGCGACGATAGGTCGTCGGTCGTCCCTGGCCGCCGTTGACGGCGATGAAGTGGTCGCCGCGAAGGTCGCGCAGGATTCGTCGCACATTCGCGGTCGAGAGCCCGGTACGCGCCCGAATCTCGTCGACCGTCCTCTCAGCGTCAATCGCGTCCCAGACGGCGAGGGCTGAACGCCCACGGATCACAGGCTTCCTGGTCGCGGACGGGCCGCGCCGCAGGATGACGGTGAAACGGATCGCCGTATCAATGAACCGCGCTGCCGGCAGCCCGGCTTTCGCGAGACTCGCGGTCACGGTCGGAATTCCTGTGGCGAGCACCTCGACCACTCGCCCGCCGTCATCGCGCGTACGCACGTACTGGCAGATCGAGAGAAGCCGGCCGTTCCGGGCGGAGGTCACGCCTTCGGTGCCGAGGCGGTCAACGGTGATGCCGAACAGGCCACCGGGATTGGTGATGACGAGGCGGTCGGGCAGGTGCCGGACCTCGACTGCGAGACCGCGCGACCATTCGGCGTGGTCGCGGTGAACGAGTGCGTTGCTGATCAGCTCGCGGAATGCATCGAGCGGGTACTCATAGCTGTCCCGAACGGTCCCGTCGTCATCGCTGACGATCATTGGCGTGAACGTGCGGCGGGCCCACGCGAGCGCGCCGGCCAGCATCGTCGGGATCGGGCCGTCGAGCGTCGTCGCTCCAACGGCGCGGACGGTTGCGCCAGGAGCCGGGGCGGAGGCCAACTGGATCACGTACCGCGGAAGGAACTGTTGCGGATGGCTGCCCAGCGCCATGATGCCGCCGACTGTCAGCTCACCCGCTGTCGTCACGCCGCCTCGTCGCAGCAGCTCGACATCGTCGCCGAACCGTCCGAGCCCGCCCGGGTTGCGCGCGCGCACGGTCGCCATCCAGTCGGCGAGCAGCTTCGGATCGAGATCGGCGACGCTGCTGCCGGGCACGGCGTCCTGGTCGCTTCGGGGGTAGGTTCGCCCGACGTGGAATGCCTGACGCTCGAGGTCGGAAAGCTCGAAGTCGCCGTCAAAGGACCGACCATACGCCTTGCCGGTCGATGTCACGTAGCACGGCTTCTGCCCGACGGCGCACTCGGCCACGTCGGCGACGATGACCGACCCGCCGTCCACGGTGGCGTCGTGGATGGTCAGTCCAACCGGGGGCGTCAGGTTGCGCGCCAGACTGCCGAGAGCCTGCTTGAGTGCATGCGCGTCGGCGACCTTGACTGGCGTGAACCCGGTCGCTTCGTCAAGCCCCAGGATGATGCGGCCGCCTCCAGGCAGGTTCGCGAGCGCGCTGAGCGAGGAGGCCAGGGTCTGCGGGATCCCGCCGGCAGCCGACTTGACCTCGACTGCGGTGGTGTCACCGCCGGCGGCCCGGAGGGACGCGACGAGCTCGGCGATATCGAGCATGCAACGAAAGGTAACAGATCCGACCCAAAAGGTAATGGTCGATGACTGTGACCTTCGCCTTCAAGACCTTCGGCGCGCGCGATCGAACCAGCTGGCAGCCACGCTCGCGTCGAGCGTCAGCCGTTGGCTGAACGCTGGATCCGGACTCGCATCCAGTTCGAGCGTCGCCGAGCCAACATCATGGTGCGGCCCGGTCTCCCCCGCGCCCTGGCCGCCCCGTGACGACCGGGCGGGGGCGCTGGTCCCGCGTCGCGTCCGTGGTCCGCGTTGTGACCGCCCGCCCCAGTTGGGAGCCATGCGTCGGCCCGCCATCTCGGCGCGGCAGCACGACTGCCCGCGGTTGACGACTGCCCTCGCATACGTATGATCTCCTGTATGCGAACGACGCTGATCCTCGACGACGCCCTGGTCCGCCGTGCGAAGCGCCGGGCCGTCGAGCGCGACCTGACGCTGAGCGATGTCGTGAACGCGGCCCTCCGCGAGGCTCTCCGGGAACCCCCTGTTGCGGCCGCTCCCTTCTCGATGGTCACCTTCGGGCGGCCCGAGCGACGCGTCAGCCACGAGCCGGCCGATCTCGCGGCGGCCGCGGAGGACCAGGATCGGGAGGGGCTGCGCTGACGATGCTGATGCCGGACGTCAACGTCCTCGTCTACGCCCACCGGCAGGACGAGGCGTGGCATGAGCCGTATGCGGACTGGCTGAGACGGACAGTCGATAGTCCGGAGCCGTTCGCCCTCAGCGTGCTGGTGGCCGTGGGGTTCCTGCGGGTCGTGACCAGCCCGCGGATCTACGCCGACCCGACGCCCCTGCCGGTCGCCATCGCCTCGATCGAGCAGCTGGCCGGCCATCCTCGCTGTCGCCTCGCGACGCCGGGGACGGGGCATCTCGCGGAGGTGGCCCAGCTTTGCCGGTCGGCCGGCGCCATCGGCAAGATGGTCGCCGACGCCCAGCACGCCGCGCTGGCGATCGCGGAGGGGTGCACCTGGGTCACGCGGGATGGTGACTTCGCGCGGTTCGCGGCGCACGGGCTCCGATGGACGCATCTCGTGCTCGAGTAGCGGCGGCGGCCACGGCTGCCCGATTGTGCATTCGACATCTGCCGGCTCGTGCCCCGCAGCGCGTGCCCCGGATCAGCGCGGCCGCGCCCAGTGGCGGTACGCGTCAACCCACTCGGCCCCGCGCGGACGCGGATCCGGCATCGGCAGCTCGAGCAGCGCGACCCTGAGCACGTGGCGACCGCGCAGGCAGAACGCGACGATCTCGCCTCGGGTGGTGAGATCGACCGCGGTGACGGTGACGGCCACGCCGAGGACCGTCGTCGCGAACGGGACGTCGAGGTGGTCGTGGATCATCTCGAAGAGGCCCGTGCATTCCTCGGATTCGTCGAGGCAGCCCGCCGTGGCCGTCTCGACCAGCTTCTCCAGCAGTGCGCGGGAGGGCCCTCGTTCGGGCCTGCTCGGCGCCCGAGTGCGCCGCGCCGGACCGGGCGTGCGGCCGGTGCGCGCCCTGGGCTGTGCCGGCGGGTCCGGATCCAGCGGCGCCCCGTCCAGAGGCTCGCCGCCCGCGATCCGGACGGCCGCCGCCGCGATCGCCCGGTAGGCGGGTGCCAGGAGATCCTCGAGGGGGCGACCGCCAGTGGAGAGTCCCGATGGCCCGAGATCCCGCAGGATGGCGTCCGGCAGCGCCACCGCGCGCGGCTCGACGTGGACGGCCGCGAGGTCGTGGGCCGGTTCCCAGAACCGACGAACCAGCTCGCCGGTGATCTCGCCGGTGAGGTCGACTTCGCCGAGCCCGACGAACCCGAACATCACGTCCGCTTGCGCTGGGAGCGCCGAGTCCGGTTCGTCGACGACGCCGGAGGCCGGCGTGCCGGCACCCCGGCCGCGGAGCCCGCGGAGCTCGGTCAGCAGGCGCTCGCGCGGGCGACCACGCCAGGCGAAGATGAGGAACGGATCTCGGTCGAACGCTTCGGCGAGGAGGTAGTAGACGGCCGCGATGTGTTTGCAGGGGTTCTCCCAGTCCGGGCAGGAGCAGTCGGTGTCGAGGTCGTCGGCGGTGGCTGGGAAGAGCGACAGCCCGGTTGCGGCGAACGCGTCCCCGATCTCATGCGGCATCTCGCCCGCGAGGAGCCGGGCCAGGAACACGGCCTGGCTCGCCATCGCCTCCTCGACGCGTGCCCAGTCGGCGTCACCGAGAACCGTCACGCCGATGCTGACGCTGTAGGGGCGCGCCCGCGAGCCCTGGACGCGCGCCCTGACCTCGCCCGCCTCCACGTCCATGTCGATGACCTGACCGCGACGCGCGTACGCCCGGCCGCGCACGAGTCGCGGTCCCTCGTGGAAGTCCTCGAGCACCTCAATGAAGCGCTGCGACCACCACGTCTCGCCGATGCTGCCCCGTTTGCTCTTCGCCCGGAGGCCGTCCTTCACCGGGCGCGGTGGGCTCGCCGGGGGATACGGAGGATCCCAGCGGTAGGAGGACCGGCGGCGGCGCCCGAACGGCATCGTCAGCCCTCCGCCACGGCGTCGGCCGAGAGCGCGACGAGGTCGCGCAGCTCGGCGGTGGACAGCTCGGTCAGCCAGGTCTCGCCCGTGCCGACGACGCGCTCCGCAAGTGCCCGCTTCGATTCGAGCAGCGCGGCGATCCGCTCTTCGAGGGTGCCGGCGCACACGAGCTTGCGGACCTGCACGTTCCGGAGCTGGCCGATCCGGTACGCCCGGTCGGTCGCCTGGTCCTCGACGGCGGGGTTCCACCACCGATCGACGTGGATCACGTGGTTGGCGGCGGTGAGGTTGAGGCCCGTCCCGCCGGCCTTGAGCGAGAGGATGAGGATCGACGGACCGTCGTCGCCCTGGAACTGGGCGACCATGGCGTCGCGATCGGCCTTGCGGGTCCCGCCGTGGAGATAGAGGACCTCCCGCCCGAACCGATCGCGCAGGTGCGTTCGCAGGAGCGCCCCGAACGCGGCGAACTGGGTGAACACCAGGGCTCGGTCACCCTCGGCGAGGACCTCTTCGAGGAGCTCCTCCACCCGCTCGAGCTTGCCGGATCGCCCGGCCAGGGGTGAGCCGTCGGCGAGCATCTGGGCCGGGTGGTTGCAGACCTGCTTGAGTCGCAGCATCGTGGCGAGGACCAGCCCGCGCCGCTCGATCCCTTCGCTCGCCTCGATCCGCTCCATCATCTCGTCGACGACCGCCTGGTAGAGGGTCGCCTGCTCGCGCGTCAGCGAGCAGTAGACGGTCATCTCGAGCTTCTCGGGCAGGTCGGCGATGATCGAACGGTCGGACTTGAGGCGACGCAGGATGAACGGCGCCGTCACCCGGCGGAGCCGCCCGGCAGCATCGTCGTCGCCGTAGCGTTCGATGGGAACGGCGAAGCGCTGGCGAAACGCGTTGGCCGATCCGAGGAGGCCCGGGTTCAGGACCTCCATGATCGACCAGAGGTCCGCGAGGCGGTTCTCGACGGGCGTGCCGGTGAGGGCGATCCGGCGGGGCGCCCTGACACGGCGGACCGCCTGCGCCTGTCGCGCGGCGCCGTTCTTGATGTTCTGGGCCTCGTCGAGGACGAGGCGGCCCCAGCCGATCGCCGAGATGGCCTCGATGTCGCGGGCGACAAGCCCATAGGTCGTAATGACGAGGTCGGCCCCGGCTGCGGCAACCGCGAGATCCTCCGCGCCGAGCCGCGCCCCGCCGTGGTGGACGTGGACGGCGAGGTCCGGGGCGAATCGTTCCGCCTCGCGGCGCCAGTTCTCGACGACGGACATGGGACAGACGACAAGAGTGGGCCCGGACGCGTCGGCCGTCCGTGACGAGCGTTCCGCCACCAGCAGGGCGAGCACCTGGGGGGTCTTGCCGAGGCCCATGTCGTCGGCGAGGCACGCGCCGAGCCTGAGGTCACCGAGGAACTCCAGCCAGGCGAGACCGCGCTCCTGGTACGGCCGAAGCGCGCCGACAAAGCCCGCCGGCGTCCCGCGGGATGTGGGCCGCCCGTCCGGCCCGCCGGCCGCGAGGAGGGTCCCGAGCCAGCCGTCTGCGGTGACCCCGGTGACGGGGAGGCCGATGTCGGCCGTCTCCAGTCCCAGGCCGACGCGCATGACGTCGCCGGCCGACATGGTCGCGCCCGAGCGTCCGGGGGCGCGTTCGACCAGCCGAACCGCCGCGGCGACCTCCTCGGGGCGCAGCTCCACCCACTGACCCCGGACGCGCACGAGCGGCACCTTGAGGCGGGCGAGCTCGCGGATCTCGTCGGCTGTCACCGCCGTGTCGCCGATCGCGAGCTCCCACTTGAAGTCGACGATGGCGTCGAGCCCGAGTCGCGCGCCGGCCGCTGACGCGGCCGCGGTGGAGCGCGTCTTGGCCTTGAGGTGGGCAGCGATCCGCGGGCGCCCGGCCTGCCACCACGACGGGAGCTGGATGCCGAAGCCGGCCTCGGCGAGGACGGGCGCTCCTTCGCGCAGGAAGGCGTACGCGCCGGTGATGTCGAGGTCGAGCCCGGCCGGGTGTGCCTGGCGGAGCATCCGGTCCAATGGTGGGTGGAGTCGTGTCGCGCGGCCCAGGTCGGCGAGCAGCCGCTCCTGCGGATCGTCGAGCCGACGGCCGAACACGGCGAGCCTGCGGCCCGTCTTCCAGACGTCGGCGGCGGGAACGAGCAGGCTCGGGTCGTCCGTCGCCTGGAGCAGGACCTCCAGGGCCCAGGCCTGCCCCTCGGCGCTATCGGCACCGTCGTCGGGTGGGACGACCCGGAAGCAGGTGCGGAAGCCAGCGTCGCCGGTCGCGGCCCGCCTGTGCCAAGCCGTGACGGTCCCGGCCAGGGCGCGAACCTCGTGGGAGTCCGGGAGAATGATGGCGCTCGCAGCAGCCAGGGCGTCGAGCACGGCGTCGACCGGCGCCGTGCGCTTCGTCCGGGCGGCTGCCCTCGAGAAGGGCTGGGGCCCGACGCTCGCGCGGGCGACCGCATTGACGATGTCGGTCAGCACCTGCGCGAGGAGGTCGACGGCGCCGCGTCCGCGGCGGTCGAACGGGGCGGTGGCCTCGGCGCGGCAGGCGGGCGGCATCGCGCGCGCCAGCGCCCGAAGCCGTTCGGCATCGGTGGCGCCCGGGACCGGCAGCCAGCGTGCTTCGAAGCCCCGGCCGTCGCGCGTCGGGACCAGCCCGGGGAGGAAGCGCCCACGCGTGGTGAGTTCCAGGGCGAACAGGACGGTGGCGGCGAGGTAGTCGAGCGACGCGTCGCCCAGGGTCTCCTCGGACCGACCCGTCCTGGCGAGAAGAATGGGGATCGCCGCGCCCGGGTCGAACGCGAGGGTCGGGACCATCCAGGGTTCGACGCCGGCCGGCACCGCGCCACCGTGCGGCGGCGACGCGGCGATGCGTGGAGAGGGCCAGGGGTTTGCCTTGTCACCCGGGAGCCAGAGGGCCAGCCGACCCGGTTGAGCGTCGCCGACCAGGTCGGCGTCGCCGGCCGTCGCGGCCTCGATGGCGCGCGCCACGCCATCGGCCGGGGCAGCCCACGGGTGGGGAGGGGCCTTGGGGGTTCGCCGTGCAGTCCGTCGCCGGTGCGTCTCGAAGGCCGCAGCATCCTCGGCCCAGAGGTGCAGGCGGTGGTCGAGTGCCCAGATGGCGTGAATCGCAAGCAACGGTCAGGGGAGCCCGTGGAGGTCCGGACGACCCGGTGAGGCCGGCCCGGCGGGCACGCTCGGGCGCAGCCCCGATTCGGCGAGCCACTGCCGGGCGCGACCGCGGCGGCGGTCGTCGGTGAATCGGTGGAAGCGGGCGAGCTCGTCGGGCGCGTCCGCCAGTTCGTCCTTGAAGCGGCGGAAGGCGCCCCGGCCGCCGAGTGCGCGGTCGAGCCGGGTGGCGAGGCGCTGGTCCGCGACGGTTTCGAGGAACTCCGCCATGTCGCGGAAGCCGGGCCGCGATCCGAGCGAGTCGAACCGGAGCCAGCGGTCGTCGGCTTCGTCGGCTTCGGCGCCGTCGGCCCAGTCAGCTTCGCCGCCGTCGGGCTCGCCGATCTCGTCGAAGAAGTCGCTCTCGTAGAGCGGGCCGATCTGCTGGACGTCGCCCGTCCGGAGGTCGAGCCGACCGCCGGTAAGGAGCGGGTCGCCCTCCAGGGCGAGGGACAGCTCGTCGAGGTCGATGGGAAGGTCGCGCAGCGGCGGGGCCTGCCCGAGCCCGAGCACCGCCTCCAGTTCGACCGCGAGGTCCTCGTCGCCGTCGAGATCTCGGTTTCGAAGCGCGGCGACGTGCTCTCCGGCCCGAAGCGCGGCGCCCGTGACCCCCTGAGCGAGCGCGAGCCGGAGGCCGTCACCGACGTACTGGAGGGTGTCGAGATCCGACCGGCGCTCGATGGCGGCCATCGCCGCGCGCCCGTCGCCGGTGTAGACCGCTCCGCGCAGGTCGCGGAAGGCCGCCTCGACTGGGTCCGGGATCGGCCGGTTCGACATGGCCCGCCGATCTTACCGGGGACGGCAGCCCTGGTGGCAGCGCCGCGGAGGCCCGGAAACGTCGAAGCGGCCCCCGAAGGAGCCGCTCCGATGCTGTCCCGGTGAAGCGGGCCCGTTGCCGGACCACTTCTGCCACGTTCCAAGGGCATCTATCACGCCGGCTGCACCGGCTACCCTGACCCTACCTACCCATGACCTTGTAACTGGGGCAGCGGTCGCTCGCGCGACTTGCGAAAGTGTAGCCGAACACGGCCCAGGACTCAAGGGTTTCCGTGCATTTCGCGGTTAATAATCCGCAACCTTGTGCGCGGAGCACGAAATGAGCCCGGATCGCCCCTCGAGCAGTCCTCGAGCAGCCCTCGGTCAGTCCTCGTTGACGGTCACGGCCGTCATCGCCACCGGCTTGTGCGGGTAGTCGCGGTTGTCGCGCTCGGCGGTTGCGATCGCGTCGACGACCTCGAGGCCCGACGTGACCTTCCCGAAGACCGTGTAGCTCCTCGGCAGCTTCCCCCGCATGTCCGCGTGGCAGATGAAGAACTGGGAGCCGTTCGTGTTCGGGCCCGCGTTCGCCATGGCGAGGGCGCCCCGCGCGTAGTCGCCCGAGAACTTCTCGTCGTCGAACCGGTAGCCGGGCCCGCCCTGGCCGACCTTCCCGCGGTTGCGGACCTCGCCCTTCTCGTCGACCCGTCCGTACTCGCCGTCGCCGCCCTGGATCATGAAGCCGGGGATGACCCGGTGGAAGATGACGCCGTCGTAGAAGCCCTCCCGGGTGAGCTTGAGGAAGTTCGCCGCCGCCTTCGGGGCGTCGAAGTCGGCGAGCTCGACGACGATTTCGCCGGCGGTGGTCGCGATGGTGGCCTTCGTCATTGGATCCTCCTGGGGTGGTCGGGTTGGCGCCGGCACGCCGGCGCGCGGACGGTCAGGGACGGCTCACCGTGGCCTTCGTGATGGCGACGGGCTCGAGGGCCGTGCCGGCCTGGCCGCCCGCGTTCGGCATGGCGGCGATGGCATCGACGACGTCCATCCCCGACGTCACCGTGCCCAGGATCGCGTAGGTGTTGGCCTGGGCGAGCGAGGTCTTCGCCTCGTCGTCGAGGACGATGAAGAACTGGCTGCCCTGGGAGTTGGGGGCGTCGGAGCGAGCCATCGCCACGGTGCCGCGCCCGTACGGGGTGGTCACGGGGTCGTCGGTGATGGTGTAGCCGGGGCCGCCATAGCCCGTTTTCGCGGCGTCGACGTTCGGCTTGCGGCCGTACTGGCCGTCGCCGCCCTGGATCACGAAGGCCGGCATGAGCCGGTGGAAGACGACGTTGTCGTAGAAGCCGCACTCGGCGAGGGCCACGAAGTTGCCCGTGGCGTTGGGGGCGAGCGAGCCCTTCACCTCGATGACGATGTCGCCCTTCTCCGTCGCCAGGGTGACCTTCACGGTGGCGTCGGCGGCAAGCGGCGCGGGGGCGCTCTTCGGGCAGGAATCCGGGATCCCCCCGGCCGGCTGGCCGGCTGGCACGTCCGTCGGCACGTCCGACGGCGCCTGCGTGGGACCGCCCGACGGCATGATCGGGGCCGCCGTGGGGCCGCCTGCGCAGGCAGAGACGGTGGCGGCGGCGACGAGGGCGAGAGCGACGAGGCGACGAACGGGTGCGTGGATCATGCGGCGGCCTCCATGGCTGCGGGGTACTCGATGCGGCCGGTGAGGAGCGCCTCGCCGAGCACGACGCCGGCGGCGCCGGCTTCGCGGAGGCGCCGGATCCCGGCCAGGTCGACGACGCCGCCCGCGACGAGCACCTCGAGGTCGAGGTCCCGCACGAGGCGGCCAATCAGCGCGACGTCCGGCTCCGCGCCGCCGTGGGTGAGGACGAGGCGGCGCACGCCGAGCCCGGCCAGCTCGCTTGCGATCTCGTGGAACGCCGGCCGGCGCCCCCCGCGCCAGGGGAACGCGGCGACGCGGTCCGGGCGCGGGTCCAGGCCGACCGCCAGCCAGTCGCCGGCAACGGCCAGGCACGCGCGCAGGGTGGCGTGGTCGTCGGCCATGCTCATGGGGACCACGACCCGGGTCGCCCCCGCGGCGAACGCCAGGCGGATCTGCTCCGGTCCGTCGAGGCCGCCGGCGACCTGGAGCGGGACAGCCACGCGCGCCGCGATCCGCGCGACGGCGTCGAGGTTGGCGGGCCGCCCCTGCTGGGCCCCGTCGAAGTCGACGAGGTGGAGGACGCGCGCCCCCTGGTCGACGAAGCGGGTGGCGATCAGCTCGGGCCGGTCGGTCGGGGCGCCGACACCGGCCGCGGCAGCGGGCCAGAAGACGATCCGCGAGCGGCCCGCGGTGAGGTCGAGGGAGGGGATGACGAGCACGAGTCCGGGGTGCCGGGTCAGGCGCGCGGGGCGCCGACGGGCGCCGGCTTCGTCCAGGCCCCGGTTGCGGCGGTGGCGTCCGCGCCGGCGGCAGGACGCGTCCCCGCGGTCTCCGCGAGGGCGTCGCGAACGGCCGCAATCGTGGCGTCGATGTCCGCGCGCTCCACGCCGTAGTGAGTCACAGCGCGAACCGTGTCGTGAGGGTACGTGGTCATCAGCACGCCCCTGGCCTCCATGGCGCCGAGGAACGCGGCGCGGTCCCGGGCGACGCGGAAGATGACGAAGTTCGTCACGGCCCGCCCGGGGTCCAGGTGCCCCGGCATCGGCTGGGCGATCCCGCCCGGCGACTCGACGCCCTCGAGCTCGGCCAGCCCCTCGGCGAGCAGGCGCGCGTTGGCGTGGTCGTCGGCGAGACGCTCGATCATCCCGTCCGCGCCGTCGGAGAGGGCGAGCAGCCCGGGTGCGGCCAGGATGCCGGCCTGGCGCATCCCGCCGCCGAGGAGCTTCCGCGCCCTCCGGGCGCGCCGGATGAAGTCGTGCCTGCCGACCACGACCGAGCCGACCGGGCAGGCAAGGCCCTTCGAGAGGCAGAACGTGACCGAGTCGGCAGGGGCCGCGAGGGCGGCCGGCGTGACGCCAAGGGCCACGACGGCGTTGAAGAAGCGGGCGCCGTCGAGGTGGAACGGGATCCCGTGCCGGTGGGCGATCGCCGCGACCGCCTCCTCGTAGGCGATGGAGAGCGGGCGGGCCATCGAGTGGGCGTGGGTGTTCTCGATGGCGATGAGGCCGCTGATCGGCTCGTGGGCGTCCTCGGGGTCGCGGAAGGCCGCCTCGATGGCCGCCGGGTCGATCGTCCCGTCCGCGTCCTCGGGCAGGGAGCGCACGGACGCCCCGACCACCACCGCGTGGCCGGCCGCCTCGTCCATCACGAGGTGGCTCGTCGCCGCGGCGATGATCTCCTCGCCGCGGGCCAGGTGGGCGAGCTGGGCGACGAGGTTGCCCATCGTCCCCGACGCCACGAAGAGCCCGGCCTCCTTGGCGAGCAGCTCCGCCGCCCGCGCCTCCAGGGCGTTGACGGTGGGATCGTCGCCGAAGACGTCGTCGCCCACCTCGGCGGCGGCCATGGCGCGGCGCATGGCGGGCGTGGGGTGGGTGACCGTGTCGGAGCGCAGGTCGATCCGGAGCATCGCGGGCAGGATAGCGCGGGGAGGCCCCGGGGGCCGTCGGGGCGGTCGCCCCGGTGCGTCGCTGGCGGCTTCGTGCTAGATTCCGCCCCCCGCGGACCCGTGGTGTAGCGGCCCAACATGCCAGCCTGTCACGCTGGAGATCGCCGGTTCGAATCCGGTCGGGTCCGCCATCGCGCGCGATCCAACGCCCCGTCGTCGCGATGGGGCGTTTCGATTCGCCCTGTCGCGGCGCTCAGCCGAGGCCGGCGAAGAGGTCCGTCTCGGGGCGCTTCTCGCCCAGCGGCACCCGCGAGGCGCGGAGGATGAACGCCTCCTCGCCCCACAGCTCGGCGAGGGCCTCCTTCCCGAGGGCCATGAGCGGGCTGTCCGTGAGTGAGATCTGCGTCCGATGGGCGAGGAGCGCGGACCAGCGGGCGTCGGCGAAGGCACGCACGTCGATGCGGGTCGTGATCAGGCCGTCGTCCACCGTGGAGCGGCGCATGAACTCGTCCCAGCGGGCCAGCTCCTCGGCGCTCGCTTCGGTCGGCCGCGACCACCACGAGGTCATGCCGGCGGCCTCGGCGCGGGCCGCCATCGCCTCGCGACGCGTGCGCGAGATGGCCTGCTCGTAGAGCTTGGCCGGCGCCCACGGCTCGAGGCCACCGTCGGCGACCGACGGCCCCGACCCGCCGTGCTCGGGCGCCACCTGCTCCGGGTGCCACTCGAGATCGCCCGCCCGGTAGAAGGCGCCGATGGCCACCTGGTGGGCCCGGATGTGGTCGGGATG
>Ga0315284_10006764_pt1 | contig 16343 bp, 33 predicted proteins | sample YL17G09_16_MG_FD_203696 | JGI IMG/M metagenome (GOLD analysis project Ga0315284, IMG submission 203696) | Sediment microbial communities from Yellowstone Lake, YNP, Wyoming, USA - YL17G09_16 | ecosystem: Environmental > Aquatic > Freshwater > Lake > Sediment | place: USA: Wyoming | collected... | reverse complement strand
CAAACCGGGAATTATTACGGCGCCGTTGGACTTGAGCTCATCGACGCAGACCTTGCATATGGCATCGAGTACGGATAGTACGCTAGACTTATCCATATCGCCTGCAATGGTTTGGACTTTGGCTATAAACTCTGGCTTAGTGAGATTCTTCATGATGACACTATACACTGATAACCACCGGATTTTCACTATTCTGACATAACTTCATGCACTATTTCTTCTTCAACTGTCATACCTTCTAATACAATCTTATAATATTCCTTCATCAGCCCTCTCTTTTTCCAGAACAACAATCTAGATTGTCTATCAGAAATACAGGCAGTAACAGTGTAGAGTCCATCAGCCTCTCTGAATATGGTGCCTGGACTATAATATCGAAACGAGTTACGTCGAATTTTAATTTTTCGACTCACAAATTTATCCTTCATGATTTCATGATTTCATAGATACAGCATAAATTAACATATTCTTCTTCAGATAAATCGGTATACTGTGTGTGAAGATGAGTGAAGGCCTCCAGCGTATTATTTAAACAAGCATCGCAACGTGCTATTATCCAAGTATTAGATGCCATGAAATGTGATGCCTCATTGCGATGACCGTTGATATTGGCACAATGAGGACGTGTGCAATACTGAATCATGTGTGCATGACTTTGTACACTACGTTGTACGTAATATAATCATCCAGAGTTTGTTCCATCAGATGCAAATATCCTATATATGAGCGTATATCTTTAGCATGATCTTCGCACACTATATAACTGCGCCCGATGTGATCGCGACCATTCTCGCGATCGTAATCATGGAACCAGATAGTGCCGGGTTTCCTACACTTATGATATCCATGCCCATTATTAATCCTCATTCTACACACATGTGTATCATTGTCAGGTCTTACACAGGCTGATCCCATGTTTTGCCTTAGACGCTGTAGTTTATTATAGAGTACGTTATCCATCAGTCAGTACTGTTAGGTGTGACTTTTTCCTATGACCACAGTAGAAGCAATAAAGCATGACCCATTTACCTTCAACACTTGATGGTTCGTAATCATGTCGACCAATCTTACATAGAATTTTGGATACTGGTGGATATTTATGCCAGTTATCTATGAACCGTAGATATCCGAAACTGCTATTTTCTAGCCAATCTTGTAGCATCAAGTTATTATACATCATGGCTATATAAACTTACGTCTTTAATTTACGTGCTATATTATGAAGCCTTCTCAGCTAGTATCTAATCTTCGATTGATCGCTGCTGCGATTGATAATTCGGAAAATCCAAGTAAAGATCTGGTGGCGAAAGATCTGAATCGACTTATTGGATCAATGGTATTGATTCCTGATAGCAAAATTGATGAGATGGCTAAGGAGGTAGAAGAATTCAAAACTAAAGTAAAGTCGGGAGAAATAGCAAAAGAAGAGATGCAGAGCTATATTGAACTTCTCTATCTCAAATTACGAAAGCAATCGAGCAATATACACAGCCTCAGAAATGACTGGCGACCCAATCTAAGCCCTGAAGCCGAAGCTAAGGTTGCCAGGATCGACAAGTTAATGGATGATATAGTTGAGGAATTTGGAGGGGGAGACCCCTTCGTAGGCGAAAGATATTGGGACATAGATAAAGTCTATGGCGGCTATGAGGGAAGGCCTGGTGGTTTGGGAACATGAAACTGTTTCATATCGCTATATAAATAGGATTCAGCATTACGAACGTATATAGACGGCTTCGGATTTGCAACGAATTTCAAATCCATCCTTGAAATCTATGCATGTGCAAATCACGAATTCATAACCTCTTGTACCAAGAATTCATTCACTGTCATCATACTCAGGCCGCGAGTTTTATTAAATGTGTTGAGGTGAACATCACATACACAGAGTGATATTATAAGTTTGCCGTTATAGAATACTCCATACTTTAGATGCAATAACACATGAGACGCTTTGCGTTTGCAATGGTCTTCATAACCGCTGCAATATTGTATTATATGTTCGCATTGCATATATACCACTCAACTATCTAGTAAATTATATATTATGGACGTAATCGACAGCTTTCAGCGCCAAATACTCATCGAATGATATATATTTGGCGTCTGGTGGTATGAAATAAACTCGGTGTTCTTCACATCTACATCTATATTCATTCCCTTCCGGAAGCTTTTGTACGTAGAAATGAATAGCTTCATTACGACAGCGGAAATATATATCATGATCTGATTTATTAACCCAATTACAGTCGCAAGTTATATTCATTTTAGTGAAAGCTATATTTCCATGACCATCATAGCGTCAAATTCCTCAACCAAAATTTCCTTAAATGATGTGAAGCGTGATACAAAATGCGATGCGTCATACTCACAAAAGCATTTTAAACTGCCAGTAGGGTGGGACGCATCATAATAGAATCGAGTGGCAGGCTTTCCGCAGCATACCTGTTTGTGATGGTCATAGTATGTGCATAAGTGTTTAAGGTTGAGATTATATATATATAACTTCGTCTATTATATTCATTATATTCATATACGGGCCTCATCAATAGTTAACGATAGTGTCCAAAATGAACTCCTTGCTCGTTCACACTCAGAATGTACCATGGGAGTTTTGGATCCGCCATAATCCATGAATTTTCTATACAAGCGGGCTTCATTTCTATTTCTTGACCGATATGAAATGGGTTAGTCCATCCCACATATGAGTTAGCAACGATGATACTTAATTTCAATGGGTTGATAGATATAATTCTAACTCGGGTATAACGATCTTCCTCTATTTCGTCACCAATTTTTAGTTTAGTAAACATTTAGGGCTCTAAAGATAAATAATACAATCATAGGACCCGATCGATGTATGTATTTTTTAATTGGTGTTATAATCGAATATGAATTTACTCAAAATTGCAATATTATTATCTGAACCTAGTACGGGAGAGGATTTGGGCTTATGGGACTCAACTCCTGGTACGGATGAAATAACTATCACTAGAACTGGGAAAGATAAATACCAAATTCAAGGTATTTTGTCTGGTAAAAAGGTTAAGGGAAGAGTGATACTTGGTCCCGGGCAGTTTCCGGTGTATAAAACGGAAACTGAAGAATTGGACGAAGAACAATATCAAACGCTTTTAGATATATTCGACCAAGTTGATCCTGAATGGTCGAATGAACTAAATCGACGAATAATAGATTATTGGGAACAAAACATACCGGCACCAGCAAATATTAAATAGTCGGGTCCTTCGAATAGTTAATATATAATTAAAGATTCCATCGGGAAAAGGGTTTATTTAAAATACACTATTTTAATATATTACAACGATATATATGGTCATTTGAATAGAATTATATCAAACGGGAACGGCCCCGCGTAAATTGAATGATGTAGGTTCGAGTGCGAGGAGGTAGATTTTTATCATACATGCGGTTCCCCTCCACCCACAGTATCACACCGTGTAGGTGTGTATCCATCCTATACATACATACGTATACAGTATCCTATAGGATAGGTATACCTACTACTATGTAGGTGGGTGTGGGGCGGTGTGGGGGCGCAGGGGCCGCCGCGAAGATCGGGCCGCGGCGCGTGTCCCCGGGATCGGCCGCGGCGCGGCCCCCGCGAGGCGGGGGCGCGGCGAGGCGGGCCGGGCGATCCGGCCCCCCGGGCGCAGGCGGGCGATCCCGCGCAGTCACAAGGAGAATCCGATGAACAGCAATCTCTATCCCTTCGCGACCAAGGCCCAGATCAAGACCCAGATCGACAGCGATCCCGAGTTCGCCCGCGAGTGCCTTCTCGTGATCCACGCCCGGCAGACCGAGGTGGAGCAAGAGAAGAAGGAAACCATCAACAAGAACCGCCGGGGCTTCATGTCCTCGCACGCCGTCCGCGGCACCGAGCTGGCCCGCAAGATCCTGGGCGCCGAATATCTCAATCCGGAAGAGGAGGAGCTGGTGGTCTCGATCGCCAGGTCATACACCAAGCAGCTCGCCTCTCACTTCCGCCAGGTGACCCTGGAAGAGAAGCCCGAGCTGGCAGAGCAGGCGAAGGTCTTCGGGCTCTGATGCCCTGAGGGCCGCGGCGAGAGCCGCCCTGGGACAGGGTCCGATCCCCTGCCAGGGCGCCTCGGCGTATCTGAGATCTAAGATCTCTTCACCACAGTCCTGCCCGCAAGATGTGGGTGGATGTGGGCGCGCTTGATGAGTATATTTGGCAAGAATTCATTGGATTTTGCCAGATATTCATTCAAAGACAGTGGATTGATTCCTGTCTTTCGAAAGACAGTCCTATCTTTTGAAGCAGACACCCATCACAGGTGTCGGCGCAGACGTGTATATTCAGTCTATTATTTCAATCAGGAATCGTAAAATATAGAGTTAACGGCTCGATCCATTATGAGTTAATGCCATAATTAACTTGATTATACGGCAGGGGTGAACCAGATATTTATCCTACATATCTGGTTCTGGCGTCGAATATAGTACAAGCGGCCCTGGCATAGTTCCTGGCGGCTTATATACCGCATAATATGCCCAAGTGTTTGGGTGATATATCCGGTCGACTCCTGATATATAGTCGAGCCACATATGATATACAGATGACGGACAATCACTACTGATAATATACTAGACGTCGTCTAGTATATTATTCGGTTGAATATATGGTATATAATTCCGGATGTTGTGGCACATTATCATTCGAATGATTGGAGCTCCCAGAGCTCGGGACAATCATTCAAACTGGGATGCGCTTGTGTTAAATATTATATAGATCATTCGCATGTATGCCATATAATCCGAGACATTGAATAATAAGGTTCCTTGAGACCAACAGAATGATTCGAGCGTTCCATCCCAATGGTGATACGATTCGGTCCCTACGATCACGATATTCGCAACCGAACAGAATCATTCGATCGCTTTAAAATATAATATGATAATTCAAACCGCTGACGGGTGACATCGACCGTGACCGGCCAATAATCTTGACTAGTTACTGATATAATATAATATAATATATTCAACAACTATATGGCAGATATTTAAGCCGTAAGTTAGACACTTGGGCGGGTACTAACTGATATGGCACACGTACTCAAGGACAGGGGCGGCAACAAGATCGGTGAGATCAAGACCCACGGAAATAAGCAGCTGCTCTATGACCGGCACGGGTCCAAGCTCGGTGAGTACGACGAGAACACCGATGTCACACACGATAGGCACGGCAAGCGGGTCGGCACAGGCAACCTGCTTTCGTCGTTGATCATCGACGCATAAAACCGCAGACCGCCGGGCGCAGCGCGTACCTTCGATCGGACGCGGGGCACTCCCCGCCAGCGAATCGGAGAGCGCGCGGACAGTCAGGCACCCACTGGCGGTCGCAAGGTCGAGATCGCTGAGATGAAGACCCTCTCGGCGGAGGATCGTGTGGAGCTGGGATCGCTCGCTGCGGCCGAGCTTGGTGAGGAGGTGTCCACCGACCGTCCGGTGGCCTTGCCCGTGGCGGCGTAGTCGCCCGCAACAAATCTGGACGTGACAAGCCGCCGCTCCCCGGATAAAACCGGTGGCGGCCTCACGTGTATAAGGAACGAAATGATTCGCTGCGACTTGGTGGTCAACATTGAAGGGGAAGGCGAGGACAGAATTGTCAACATCTGTCCGAACGAAGCTGTCGCCTTCATCAGATCGGCACTTGGTGATGTTTACGCTTATTGTGAGAAGCATTCCAAAACCCGTGTTCTGACCAATCGCAGTACGCCAATCACTCGAGAAGAGTACTTAGTCCACAAGATCATGGAGTGTTGAAGTGATCCGCTGCGATTTGGTGTTGACCGTTGCAGGGGCAATGACAGATAACCTCAAGGTCACCACCTGTCCGTGCGAAGCCACCATCTTTGTCAGATCAGCATTTGGTAGAGTCTACGCATATTGCGAGATGCATTCCAGAATGCCGAGCCTTGGGGCTGGTTATTACTCAGCGGGAGGGGAAGCGTTCATTACTCGAGAAGAGTACTTAGTTCATAAGATCATGGAATCGTAGGCAAAGCCGCAGATGACGCAGTGCGGCGTGTATAACGCGACATGAAGATCACCCATGTTCTCTGCGCCATCGTTGTCTGCGCGTCTCCGGTCCTCGCGGCTTCCGTTCAGAACGGAACCTTCGATGAACCGGTGCTGCTGACAGCGAATGCAGTGCTGCCGGACGTCACCTTGCATACGCCGGATCCAGCGGATCCGCCGCAGCCCGTGGTTCAGCAAGCGGTCGTAAAGCGCACGGTCACCGCAGCACCGAGATACCAGACCCACTGCTACAGTCGCAAGGTGGAGCTGAACGCCAACGGTGGCACTGTGAGGATCTGCGAACGATCGTCCGCTTCAACCATCGCCCGGCGCACCGCATCCGATCTCATGTGAGAGACATGATCATCTACCGTGATGACGATGATCGTCCAACCCATGTAGCCAATCTGATCCCCAGCGAACTCGGGGCAGTGTTGAACTGGGCTCGAATTCATGGGTTTGAATTGGGGCGGGACATCATCCAACTCCATAGGGAGTATGTTGCAAGGGTGGCAGAGTACTGTCACGGCTTGAAGTTTCTGTGTATTAGCAGTCGTGGACCGGACTTGCCATGTGCCGAAGTTTGGCACGTTTACGAATTGGTGCAGTTGACACCCTATCAACTGCACGTCCCAGAAACCGAGGAAGACGACAGGGGCGGAATCGTCAAGACGTTTGTCGGATCTTTCACGAGTGCCAATGACGACGGTCTCTATTCGAACGAGACCAACGACGTTCTCTACGTCCCCATCGGCTAAAGCCGCAGACGATCAGACTCAGCGCGTACCGTAGATCGGACCGGATCTGGCCCGATCAACCAATTCGAGGTGATATCATGGACGAACAGCAGCCGAGGGTCGCGTGGTACGAAGGCGCAGTGTACAGCAGCAACGGTACGACCGTGCGCGTCAACGTTCTACCTCTCCGCGTTCCGCAGTTCAGTGTCACGCTGAGCTACGAGATGGAGGGCAAGAACCCGTCCCGCTTCCTCCGCGTGAACTGCCGATACAACCTTGGCAAAGTCACCGTCGACCCCTTCGATGAGACCGTTCACGGTCTCATGCAGCAAGCCTTCATGTTCATATCAGAGAAGGCTCAGGAAGTCGCCGACAGCAACATCGTCGCACGCATCAAACGTGAGAGGTCCCAGCTGGAGCGTGGACCCAAGCCCGTGAAGGGCCTCAGCGGCGGTGCCGGATCTGGCAAGACGGCAAGGCGACGCGAAGCCAAGCGGCTCGCGAAGACTGCGGCCTGACATCACACCACTCACTGGGCACGGCGCCCAGTGAGTATCGAAGTGTCTTCAACCATTCGGGGTTAACCATGATCTGTACACGAGACACTCTCACTCGGGCCTTGATTGCCTATAACTACTACAAGCCGACGGCATCGAATCACTTACAACAATGCCGGGACAAGTGGATTCCAGTCCATGTGAAGTCGGCCGTCGACAGGAGTCGAGTGCGGTCCTGCGCTGAAGCCGTTCTCAATGGCAAGCCGTATAAGGCTCAGTACAAAGCACTTCGTACCGAGCACAAGATCGCCGTAGCACTGTGCATGATGCACGGTTGGTCTGAAATTCTGTGGATCATGGACGAGAAGGAGCGACCGGTGGTTCACAACTACACCGATCGTGTCTTCACGTTCCTCAACGAGGTCCACATCGACCATGCAACGCTCGCCGTACGAAACTGGTGTTCGTCACGAGACGACAAAAACGGGGTGAGCTTCTCCATCTTCAACAAGCATCGCCTGACCGACGTGCGAGCCCTGATGACCGTGTACGTCAAGATCCGCCGCCACTGGGACAAGGTGGGCTTCGACTGGAATCGCAGGAACGGCTGATACCTGGCATATATTTGCCGAGATCCTGCCATACAGGACGGAGAGCGGCCGGCGCCGCGCGTCTCCGGATCGGAGGTGATCATGCCTGACATCCGCGTTCCCAAGGTTCTCATCGGGTACATCCCCGAGCCGCCGGTCGAGAAGAACCGCGCCGTTGATCACCTGCTTCAACAGCAGGCCGAGCAAGAGGTGCGACGTGCCGTAAACCGGTGGTTCTATTCGCAGGACTGCCCGGTCTTCGACACGTACTAACGAAGCCGGAGATCGGCGTCGTTCCCGCGTCCCTGGGATCGGAGGCGATCATCCATGCAGTTACAAAACCTCGGCGAAGGCAATGACGGCCACGAGACGGGCTTCCAGTGGATGCTCATCGGAACGCCGTATGGCGAAGTCGTCTACTACGAGTACTTCTACCACGGCCATCTCGATTGCACGGAGATGAGCACGGACAGCCCGAACGTGACTGAGGAACAACTGCTCGAAATCAGTGCGGAAGTGGGAAACCTCTGGTCCGAAGCGGCCACGAAGATCAAGCGACCGAACCACTTCGCACGCGAATTTCGCTGGTAGATCACCGGCTCAATGCAAGGCGGAGGCCGGGCGGCCCCGCGCGTCCCCGATCCGGGCGGCGCGCGGTGCGCCGCCGATCCCTGTTCCCGAGGAGATGATATCATGCAGATGGCAGCTGACAATCGGGTTTGTGCGAAGGCAGTGGCGGCTCTGACGACGGTGCCCGAGAATGCTCCTCCCGTAGAGCGTGTTGTGCAATTCATTCCGCGAGCATACGTCTTCGGACACTACGACTCTCGAGGGGGAGCATCCCTCATTGTGGCGGATACCATTGCGGAGGCAATTCGCAAATACGCCACCATCTTCGGGTGGGATGGTGATCTCGAGGACCTCGGCCAGAAGGAGTACTTCCAGGACCACGAGCACCTGCAAGGCCAAGCGCTTGAGGACCGGTACTCCGAGTACAAGAAGCTCGCCCTGCAAGGAATCGAGGACGAGCACATCTTCACTTGCCAAGTGGTGATCTGCGATGAAGCCCTTCCTTCGGAAGAGGCCGAGCTTGACGCAGAGTACGGCGGAGGCGAGGGATATTCTTACGGGACGATCCAATCCCGATACCAGGACTACGAAGGCAAGACGACGGATTGGCAAGATGTCGGTTCCAACAAGATCCTGGTCCTGTGGAAAGGCGAGCCGCCCAAGCCCCTCGGTCAAAATCAGTATCTCCCGCAATACGAGGAGCGCCTCGAGAAGATGGATAGCTTGGGAGAGGATGCTTTCGGGCTGATCCTCATGCTGTAAGATTTCTTCCAGGGCCCGCGATCCCTTTGAGACCGCGGGCCCTGGCATATTTCTGGGTTCGAATGATAAGAGCTCCCAGAGCTCGGACAAACGATTCGCCCAGAACGGAGGCCGACCCGACCGGCGTGTATGATATGATGGAGGCCCGTGGCATATAATGAAGCACAGCATCAGCCATATCAATGAGACAGTCAGCATCAAGATTGAGATTGAGGCCCCGACACTCAATGGCCGGGTGCGCGAAGTCGTGGCCCGCGCGGAAGCGGCCATCGAAGCGGCGAAGGAGGCGTGCCAGGCCGACACCGTTCTCAAGCTCGTGAGTCGTGGTGACCGTTACATTCAGGCCATCAAGGTGGTTCGCGACTATACGCCAGGTATGGGGCTCAAGGAGGCCAAGGATCTGGTAGAGAAAGCGCCCGTGGTGCTCAGGACTGGCGTACGGCAAGACCTGGTGCCGTTCTACAATGAACTCAAGGGCATGGGGGCTGATGTGAAGCTCCTCACTCCCGATGAAGCCATTTGCGATGAGGTGGACAGCCAATAACAAGGAGATCGTATGCACCTGCTCATTGACTCACGCAGTCCTCGCGGCTGTCTGAAGATTCCGCATCCTACTCAGGCTGGGCATGAGCTTTCCCTAGCCGTCGAGCCGTTGGATGTCGCGCAGTTTACGCCTGTAGTGCACAACAGCTGGCTCGCCTATCGCCTGACCCGTTCGTCCCTCGCGTTGTACGACGGTGACAGGTTCACTGTCGGCGTTGGGTACCCATCCGCTGAAAAACTGCTCATCACTCTTGCTAACTTCTTGGGCTATGACCTGGTGAAGAAATGAACATTGTATTCCTTGACATAGATGGTGTTCTCAACGGCACCAACTTCCTTCAAGCTTCTGTTTGGCCGGTCGTTAAAGAGAATCAATTCTGGGTGATGGCTCTCAACAATCTCGACTCGAGGGCCGTTGAGTTATTGAATGAACTCTTGGCGAAAACGGGATCGAAAGTTGTGGTGTCAAGCAGCTGGCGCCACGCATGGAAACGAACCCAAATTCAGTCTTTGCTGTGCGAGAAGGGGTTCCATGGTGAAATTCTCGACATGACGCCAGAGCTTGGTGATCGGGCGGTCGAAATTAGGATGTGGGTCAATATTTGGCGTCACTTCCATAGTACCATCAATTTCGTCATTCTCGACGACGACCCGGTCGAAGGCTTTGGTGAATTGTTCGTGAAGACCGACAAGAAAACCGGTCTGACGCAGTGCGATGTGGATAGATGCGTCGCGTTATTGAAATAATCAAGGCAATGCGGAGATGATTCATCTCCGCGCGTACAACGGATCATGAACGATCAACTGCAATCATTGCTGGATGAAGCTGGATCTGCCGCGAACGCTATGTCGGGGGACGTGGCCAAGCTCACCGTGCTTTTGCACCGGCTGATTGGTGCGGCGCGTGATACCGTCAAGGAGTGTGATGTTGAGGAGCTAGACACCCTGTTGAGGGATCTCAACTCTGCAGCAGATTTCTACAACGGACACCACAACGACCGATTCAAGGAGGAAAGCCGGAAGGAGTACGACATTCAATCGCAGGAGTGCCATGACGACTGGAGCGAGTGTTGTCATCGCAAGGATAAGGCGGTGATGAATCTCACCAAGTACGCCCGGCTCTACGTGGAAAACAATAGCAAGTAACCCGCACATACCTGGCACACATCTGACGAATGTGTGATATATATGAGAAAGCACCGTTGGGTCTTGATGGAGGTGGGTGAACCTGAGTCCGCCATTGACACACGATCTTTCACTTGGAGGTGCAGGCATTGCAATCTCATAGTCATGACTTACGGGAATAAACACAAGCCCAAAATTGGAATTCATCTCATCCTCAAATCCGATCACCATGTCGGTGACAAAACACGCGAACTTTGCGACTGCAACGAAGAAATAACATCAAACGTCATGAATAGCTAATGATTCTACTTGAAGCACTGTGGAAAATCTTGCGTATTTGCCCTGTATGCGGGGCGAACGCGATAAAGGGCAAACCTTGTCTTGTATGTGGGGCCGTTGAGGCTTGCACTGAAATGAAACAGAATGTAAAGTAACTTAAATTCAGAACGGCCACATGGCGTAACTGGTAGCCGCCCTCGACTTAAAATCGAGTTCCCGTAAGGGAGTTCCGGTTCGATTCCGGATGTGGCCACAATAGGGTTGAACCTTTTATGGATTGGATCTATATGGATTCCAACCATAATTTGTTCGATGAATGGACTGAAGAATCAGCATACATATTTGGTTTTTGGCTGGCCGACGGTAGTATATACACATTCAAGAAAGGCCATCGATATTATAAAAGATTCCGTGTACATAATACGGAAAAACAAATCATTGATGATTTGAATAAAATTCTCAATGGCCCCGTATCCGTCAGGAGGTTATCGCCACCGCGTCTTCCAATTTACCGTATTGAAATTTATTCTGATTGTTTGTTTGATTTTTGTTATGCTATCACAAGAACTATTCATAAATCAGAGACAGAAGTTCAATTACCAGACATACCAAATAAATTATTTCATCATCTCATTCGCGGATTCTTTGATGGCGATGGATCTATTCATTTAACGACATATAAGAATAGACACGGTAAGCCGACTACCGAATTAAGAACATCATTTACGGCCGGTAAAGATACCGGTGATTTCCTCGAGAAATTACGAAATAAAATGCAGTTATTTATCCCGGTTGGAATGAAGAAAATTGCTGGAGAGACTGGTAAATCAGACAGAAAATTACAATTTGGTCAATATGATTCCATGCTTCTTTGTGAGTGGATATATAAAGACGCAACAATTTATATGAAACGGAAGAAGAAAATTTGGGATCAGGCAGATAAAGAGAAACTAATGAATTCGAAGAAATATTTCAGTAATAAAGTATGACTTATTTCCTAGCGTTAGTTATCAACTGCTCGATTTCGCGTATTTCTCGATCTAAAGAAGTTGGACCAGCGCCGGTCTTTAATTTTATAACGCGATAAGATTTTAGAGAATCCTGAATTCTATCGAGTTCTTCTGATTTACCGCGACTTGCGTGGATAGATTTGCGAAGTTCTTCCAGATTTGCATTCATGTTCTATAATACACTCACGAAGCCGCAGATCGCGACGTTCCGCATGTCCAAATCGAACGGAGGCAGTCATGTCGTCATCCTCGATAGCAATATTGTTGTTCTTCTTTATATTTATCGTTCTTCCTATCATCTACGTTTATCGTGTTTATGTGGTGCCAGTGATCGTATATCTATTTGTTTTCCTGGTTATGGTATTGATTCAAGGACGGATTAACACAACCGAAAGAGAAGAACGCATCACCTCAAAAATCGAGGCTATCAACTCTGGAGTGAACAAAAATGATGAGGTGGTAGTTAGTCCGCTTGGAATTGTTGAAGTTATTCCAGTAGATAAGGTGAATCATGCTCTTAAACAGGGATCTATATTAGACCCGCGTAGAGACCAAGTACGGGAACCGATTAAACAATCAGAAATTTTCATGATTAATCCATCAGGAATTCATGGAACTGTCCCAGCAGACCAGTTGTATAGAGCTTTAAATCAAGGATATACATTCGATTCTTCTAAAATTAGCGCGGAAGAAAAACTGAGGATGGAAAGAGAATGGGGAATGGAAAAGGGACGACGATCAAATCTTCCGGAGTGGCAAGACTCGGCGAAATGTAAATGGGAGTCCGACTCGTCTGGTAATCGTTTTTACCGGTGTCGTTAGTTGATATGAAGCACGATTGGGTTGTGACTCTGACTAAGCACGATGTTCATTCTTATTGGTGGGTTTGTTCCCGCTGTGGTTTTAGAACTGAAAGCCATAGCAGATGGGAAGACGCGCCGCCAGGTTTGTCCGGGGTTACATCGAATAATATTCCTCAACGGTTAGTTGACGATTGCGACGAACAAATTGCAATCGATGTAACTTATAGCTAAACGCAAAGCCAGAGATCGCGATGCTCCGCGCGTAATTAAGATCGGAGGCCCGATCCATGACAGTCAGACGAATCTGCTGGCGCATCGTTCTGAGTGGGAGTAGCTATGTCGACATCGACGACAAAGGGCTCCGATCAGAGACACTGGAAAGGCATCTCTACGATGAAGCGGCCAGGCGGCTCGGTGATATCATCAACCATGAAGGCATGCCTGATTGGACGGATATGGAAACTGAAGTTACCTCGGTAGATGACGTGGAGCCCGACGATCCGTCTTCCGGTGATGCAGAGGAGAATCCGACATAAAGCCGAAGATCGCGAGGCGTCGCGCGTACCCCAAGTGTTGGCCAGAGTTGCCGAGGATCGACTAAGGATCGACCACAACCAGCCAACACCTTCCGGTCTTAAAACCATGACCAAACACTCACACCCTCCGTAGTTATGCTACAGATACTGGGCCCCGGGGCATAGACGCGAAGCCAGCCCCCGGACATGAAACCACAACGGCCATAACAAAAACGGCCCATGAACGTTAAGGAAAGTTGAGTAATTCCAGTGGGCAAAATAGGGCTTCCCGGTTCGTAGATCACTAGCGAACCAGGCCGTTAGAGGCAAAGATTTTGGACTGGTTCAGGGCTGGCGGACGGTGGACTCGCCAGTCCTGAACTGTATACGTAAGGACGCAGATCGCGATGCCGCGCGTGTATGATCAATCGGAGGCGCGTACGCATGCGTAACAAAGAAGTCGCCGATCATCTCGAACTCATTGCTCAATTGATGAGCCTCGACGGCGCGAATAAATTCCGATCCAAGGCTTTCGCTGAGGCTGCCGATACCATCAGATCAAGCGACCACGCAATCGAAGAGGTTGATGCCAAGAGCATCAGTGGCATCGGAGAGTCGGTCGCCGCTTGCATCGGTGAGTTTCTCATTTCCGGCACAAGCGACAGGCTTAAGGATCTCGGCACTCGGTGGCCTATCACAGCCATGACTATGACGAAGGTCACGGGCATTGGTTGTAAGATCGCTTTAAAATTTTATAAAGAACATGGAATCAAATCGCTCGATGAACTTTATCAATTCTCACTCGGTGGCACACTCAAACCGGCTATGACTCAGGCCATTGCATATGCGATGCAATGCACCATGGGTCGAACTCCTCACGCCCAGGCCAAATATCTTGCCGATGATGTGATTCATCACTTCACTGAGAACACGCCCGGTGTCGACAACATCATGATTTGCGGTTCATTGCGCCGCAATACGTTAACGAGTAAAGATGTCGATATCGTGGCATGCGTCGATTACCGTGAATTGGCATTTCAAGAATTTTGCAAGCTTGGAGAAGTCATCAACGTAGGCGACAAGAAGTCGTCTATTCGAGCTACCGTTCTCGGTGTTACCATGCAGGTCGACCTATGGTGTGTGGATCCATGGTACTGGGGATCCGCTGTGTTGTATGCTACGGGTAGCAAGGATCATTGTGTGGCCGTCAGAGCCCTGGCAAAGAGTCAGGGTTATGTAGTGAATGAATACGGCATATTTAAGGCTGGAATTGACGATTACAATGAGCAAAATCAAATTGGCGGCAAGGAAGAAGGCGACATTTACAGGATTTTAGGAATCCAATGCGTGGACCCTGAATATCGGGACGGGACGTTGAGGTCATTATAGCGTAAGATCGGAGACAGGACGGTTCCGCGCGTACTTGGATTTGGAGATTTTAGCCATGCGCACACGAAAGAGTGATGGTACCAAGTACCGGAACCGCCTCGCACTTGCGATGATTCTTCGCCATCCGCGTAAGATCGTGATCGATCGGAGACGCCCCAAGGGCGGCGCCAAGGATAAGCAGAAGGAATACCTGGAGGACGTATGAAGCCCTACGGAGTTCGAGTCATCGAGTACCCCGACGTCGTCGACATCCAAGAGATGGGGAGCAAGAGTCGAACCGGGAAGGTCTCGGGCCGTTCGGGTGACAACCGCCCGTACAGCCGAGGCGAGCACAAGGCCCGGACTCGCCGCCGCTGGAAGCGGATCGCACGCAAGGCCAACCGTGAGGCTTGTAACGAGGAATGAGGTCCGAACTGCTTCGATCTTGGCGCAATATGTGGCGCCGTTTGCAGAAGAAATCAGCAGGCGACCGTTACAATGCAATCGTATTCGGCACGCATTTTACGGTTGGAGGACAACAATTCTTCATAAGATTTTCTCCGGAAAAAGGCGGATTTTGGTTAGCAATGCCGGCCATCGGTGGCCCTTATTTAAAGGCAAATGAATTGTTCATTCCTGGAAGATGTTCACGTCTTGAGCATCAGATGGGCATGTTAGATGAACCTTATATAAATGCGGACATCTTCCAGGCAACTGTGGACTTGTTGTCTGTCCGACACATTATGGATAGCTAAACGCCGACACGCACGGCGACGACCGGGCCGCCGCAGCTCGGACAGGTCAGCTCGGCCTCTCCGTGGCGGTCCGGACGCAGGCTCGGATCGGCCTCGGCATTCCAGCCGCACCAGCGGCCCCTGGCTCTGTCCACGTGCTTGCATCGGCGTCCAAATCGTCCGGCGTTGCAGGTGCAATTCCAATCATATAAATAAACAGAATTAGGGCCAGCCGGTCCGAAGGTCACAGTATATTCATCGCCTCGACTGCCTGTGACAGTGCAGCTCCAGTTCTGAGTTGAAGCACAGACGTAGGCAGTGTGAATGGTCAGGTCAGGCATATACAATTGCGCCTCCGATCAACTTACGCGACCAGAGGCGCAGTTTCCGCTCTTGGTGGTTAGCGGTACCAGGGCGATTTCTCACACGTCATTGGCATCATCATGTGGAAGCCACCGCTATGGCTTTCCTTCTTGAGAGCCTTGTTTTCCTCTCGTAGCTCTCGTAGCTCGTCAGCGCTTGCCGATGCCTTGTCGTAGCCTTGTGCGTAAGCCTTGACTTCAGCAAAGGATGGCCAGTGGTTCTCGATCTTTTCTGCGGTGACCGCTGCCCTGATGTTCTCAATGTCCGAATAGCACGGCCGCGTATCGACCTTGTACACGCGGAGCAAAGCCGTCACCACGGGGTGGCCATCTTCGTAGATCACCGCAACCCGAAGCGTCGGGAATTGCTTCGAAAGGTGGCCAG
>Ga0315284_10006762_pt1 | contig 16345 bp, 12 predicted proteins | sample YL17G09_16_MG_FD_203696 | JGI IMG/M metagenome (GOLD analysis project Ga0315284, IMG submission 203696) | Sediment microbial communities from Yellowstone Lake, YNP, Wyoming, USA - YL17G09_16 | ecosystem: Environmental > Aquatic > Freshwater > Lake > Sediment | place: USA: Wyoming | collected... | reverse complement strand
ACTATGTGAAGAACATGATCACGGGTGCCGCTCAGATGGACGGCGCAATTCTGGTGGTGAGCGCAGCCGATGGTCCCATGCCTCAGACGCGCGAGCACATTCTTCTTGCCCGTCAGGTTGGCGTGCCCTATATCGTGGTGTTCCTGAACAAGGTCGACCTTGTTGACGATCCCGAGCTTCTGGAGTTGGTGGAGCTTGAGGTTCGTGAGCTTCTCACCAAGTACAAGTTCCCTGGCGACGAAACGCCCATCGTTCGCGGCAGCGCCATTGGTGCTCTTCAGAACCCCGAAGATCCGGCCAAGGCAAAGTGCATTCTGGATCTGATGGCAGCCATCGACAGCTACATTCCTACGCCCATGCGCGATATTGACAAGCCGTTCCTGATGCCGATTGAAGACGTGTTCTCGATCACCGGTCGTGGTACGGTTGCCACGGGCCGTGTTGAGCGTGGTCGCGTGAAGGTTGGCGAGGAAGTTGAGATTGTTGGTCTTCGCGACACCAAGAAGACCGTGGTGACTGGCGTTGAAATGTTCCGCAAGTTGCTTGACGAGGGTCAGGCCGGCGACAACATTGGCTGTCTGCTGCGTGGTATCGACAAGAACGATGTTGAGCGTGGCATGGTGATGGCGAAGACCGGGTCCATTACACCTCACAAGAAGTTCAAGGCAGAAGTGTACGTGCTCAGCAAGGAAGAGGGTGGTCGCCATACTCCGTTCTTTAACGGGTATCGCCCTCAGTTCTACTTCCGCACAACCGATGTGACGGGAACGTTGAACTTGGTGCAGGGCGTTGAGATGATCATGCCCGGCGACAACGCAGCGCTTGAGGTTGAGCTGATTGCTCCCATTGCAATGGAGAAGGAAGTTCGGTTTGCGATTCGCGAAGGTGGTCGTACTGTCGGCGCCGGCGTGGTCACCGAAGTTGTCCAATAACCAGAACCCAAACATAGAAGCTCACGGCCTTGTGGCGGACGTCGGCATGTAGGGCCTGTCCGACAGCGACCTGAGCGAAGCGAGATCAACAATGCCTCGAGACAAAATAACGCTGGAGTGTTCTTCGTGCAAGCAGCGCAACTACACCACCACGAAGAACAAGCGCACGCAGTCAGGTCGGGTGGAGTTCATCAAGTTCTGTCCGTTCGAGCGGAAGAGAACGCCGCACAAGGAAACGCGATAGGCAGAAAAGCGGAGGGCGCGGACGACTGAAGACCCCCGGTGCGAGTTTGCACTTCGTTGGTATTTTCATAGGTCTGTAGCTCAACTGGTAGAGTAGCGGTCTCCAAAACCGCCCGTTGGGGGTTCAAGTCCCTCCAGACCTGTTACACTTTACGTTTAGCGATCGGGTGCACCCATGCAGAAGTTTCTCCAGTATCTCAAGGACGTACGCCAGGAGATGTCCAAGGTCAGCTGGCCCAACCGCGAGGAGATCGTGGGAGGTACAGCGCTTGTGATCATCCTGAGTGTGGCGATATCTGTTGTTGTTAAGGTCTTCGACTTGGCCCTGAGCAAGGCTCTGGGTCTGTTTCTTAACATGTAAGATCGTAGCAAAGGGATAGGTATCCTCATGGCCCTTCAGTGGTATGCGGTCCATACGTATTCTGGTCAGGAAAGCAAGGTCCTTGAGGTCGTCACCGATCTGATCCAGGGCAACAGCCTGGCGGGCAAAATAACCCAGGCTCTTATGCCGACGCAGGAAGTCGTTCAGGACAAGAACGGCAAGAAGGTGAAGACTACCCGCAAGTTCTTCCCCAGTTACATTCTGGTCGAAATGGAGCTCGACAACGAGACAATCCATTTTGTCCAGGAGATCACCGGCGTGACCGGGTTCGTGGGTGGAAAGAAGCCTCAGGCGCTCCGGCCCGATGAGGTTCGACGCATTCTTGGGCAGGCAGAGAAGAACGTTCGCGAAGAAGTGTCGGAGATCCCGTTCCAGATTGGCGACACGGTTCGCATCAAAGAGGGTCCGTTCAAAGACTTCGATGGAACGGTCGACGAAGTGCATCCGGAAAAAGGCAAGATCAAAGTCATGGTGAGCGTGTTTGGTCGATCGACCCCCGTAGAGGTCGACTTCGTCCACGTGCAGCCTGTCAGTTGAGGAGCGAAACACACGACGTCGCGGGTGGGCGGTCCGACAGATCCCTTGGCAACCAGTTCAGGGCAGTGCGGCGCTCACGGGCAAGACGTCTTCAGGCAAAGGAGTAGAATAGGGTGGCCAAGAAAGTTGTTACCCAGATAAAGCTTCAGATCCCTGCCGGCCAGGCAAACCCAGCGCCCCCCGTGGGCCCGGCACTCGGCCAGCATGGTGTCAACATCATGGAGTTCTGCAAGACCTTCAATGCACGAACCAAGGATGGCGGCGGTGTGGTGACCCCGGTCATCATTACTGTGTATTCAGACCGCACGTTCACGTTCATCACCAAGACGCCGCCGGTGTCGGTGCTGATCATGAAGGAACTCAAGCTGCCCAAAGGGTCGCCGGTTCCCAACAAGGATTTTGTCGGAACGCTGAACAAAGAGCAGATCAAGAAGATTGCCGAGATGAAGATGCCCGACCTCAATGCGGCAAGTATCGACGCTGCCATGAGTCTGGTGCGCGGAACAGCGCGCTCCATGGGAGTCAAGACTGCTTGACGCGGCGCACGACGGTTGTCAGGCGCACAACGATCAGCCAGGTGCATTATAGAGGGAGATAGAGGTTCATGGATCACGGAAAGAAGTGGGAAAACACCCGCAAGCTTGTAGACAAGACCAAGTTGTACCCGATTGGCGAAGCTGTCCAGTTTCTCAAGGCGAACAAGGTGACGAAGTTCGACGAGACCATGGAAATCTGCGTCAATCTGGGTATCGACCCCAAAAAGAGCGATCAGGCAGTGCGCGGAGCTGTTGTGCTTCCCCATGGGCTTGGGAAGACCGTTCGCGTTCTGGCCTTTGCGCAGGGCGAGAAGGAGAAGGAGGCCAAGGAGGCAGGGGCCGACTTCACTGGTGGTGAAGACATTGCCAAGAAGATCACCGAGGGCTGGCTTGAGTTCGACGCAGTCGTGGCCACACCCGACATGATGAAGGTGGTCGGCAAGCTGGGAAAGGTCCTGGGTACACGCGGGCTTATGCCCAACCCCAAGGTGGGAACGGTCACCATGGATGTAGGCAAGGCTGTGCGTGAACTCAAGCGGGGCAAGGTTGAGTTCCGTGTCGAGAAAGCGGCCATTATCCATGCGCCACTGGGCAAGCTCTCCTTCGATGCGCCCAAGCTCGAAGAGAATGCTCGCGTATTCCTCGATGCACTTGTCAAGGCCAAGCCTGCTTCCGCGAAGGGTCATTACATCAAAAAGGCTACGTTGACCAGCACCATGGGTCAGGGCTTGCGCATCAACGTGAGTGACGTGAAGTAGTATTTGTCAGTTTGGTTCCCGTTTTTGCTTGTGCCAAGGAACGTCTGGTTTCATTCATAAAGAAGGTGAGTGGACAATGGCAACTAAGGTCGAACGAACACAGACCATCGAGTCTTACGAAAAGGCTCTTCGGGATGCGCAAGGCATCTACCTGACCGACTTCAGCCGAATCACGGTCGAGAAGATGACGAAGTTGCGCGCGGATTTCCGCTCCAAGGGCGTGAAATACGTGGTTGTAAAGAACTCTCTGGCACGTCGTGCTCTGGAGAAGTGCAATGGCGGACGCAAAGACCTCATCCCGCACTTCAAAGGTCATATTGGCGCGGCTATTGCGACTGGCGATTCGCTTGCTCCGTCCAAGGTGATCAAGCAGTTTCAGAAAGACAATCCCGATCTTCTCGGTGTGCGCATCGCCTACGTCGATGGCGCATACTTCAGCGGGGCCGATATTGTCAAGCTTGCCGACATGCCCTCGCGGCAGCAGTTGCTGTCAATGTTGCTCAGTACACTCAAGGCGCCAACGGCCAACCTGGCCGGTGCACTGGGCGGCATCATGGGCAAGCTCGTGGGTACACTCGAGTCTGTCAAGGATCAGAAGGAGAAACAGGCGCCTGCGGCCTGATCCAGAGCTCAACTATCCCGACATCCAAATCAAACACATACCAGTCTCAACCAAGGGAGGTTTATCGTGGCTACGTTGTCGACCGAACAAATGATTGATGCAATCGGCAGCATGACTGTGCTGGAGCTTGCCGATCTTATCAAGGCGATCGAAACCAAGTTCGATGTGAAGGCTGCTGCACCCATGGCAATGGCTGCCATGCCGGCTGCTGGTGCCGCTGCTGCTCCTGTCGAAGAGCAGACGACCTTCGACGTGATTCTCAAGGACAGCGGAGCAAAGAAGATCCAGGTGATCAAGGTTGTGCGCGCGGCAACCGGTCTCGGCCTCAAGGAAGCCAAGGACCTGGTTGAGGCTGCGCCCAAAGCCGTCAAAGAGGGCATATCCAAGGATGAAGCCGAGAAGCTCAAGAAGGAACTCGAGGAAAACGGAGCTGTCATCGAAATCAAGTAAGGGTCAACTTTACGAGTTTTCGCCACAATAGGCTCTCTCCTTGTGCACCGGTGTGCAAGGAATGTGGACTCGGCCGGTCTTGTCAGTAGGGTCGGTCGCTGAACACGCATTCCAAGGATACCGGTGTTTGGTCATTTGGTATCCCTGGTTCCTTAACCATGACGCGGCTTAGGCCGAGAGGATGTGCGAATGCTGAAAACCAGATCATACGCAAAGATCCCCCCGGTTATGGATCTGCCCAATCTGTTGGAGATCCAGACCCGAGCATACGAAGAGTTCCTGCAGCCTGCAACGCCTCCGCGTTTAAGGAAGAAGCAGGGGCTCCACGCCGCATTCCAGAGCCTGTTCCCTGTCAACGATGTGAAGGGATACTACTCTCTGGAGTACGACGGGTATCGACTCGGCGTCCCCAAGTACACCATTCGGGAATGTAAAGAGCGTGGAATGACCTATGCGGCACCGTTAAAGGTCGACATGTCGCTGCTGGTGTACGAGCAGGACGGCGAGACCAAGCGGTTTGTAGAAAAGATAACCAACGAAGTGTACATCGGCGAAATGCCGATCATGACCGAGCGCGGCACATTTGTGATCAATGGAGCCGAACGTGTCATTGTGAACCAACTGCATCGTTCGCCGGGTATCACCTTCGACGAAATCGTGCAGCCCAACGGCAAGAAACTTCTCACCTGTCGCATCATTCCGCAGCGTGGTTCGTGGGTCGAGGTCATTCTCGATGTTGATGATGTGCTTGTTGTCAATATCGACCGGCACCGCAAGATGCCGGCCACGATTCTGCTTCGCGCGTTCGGTTTTTCCAAGGACGAAGACCTGCTCGCACTGTTCCATGGTGCAAGCTCGGCCAAGATTGTGCCGTCTGCCAAGGAAAAGCTCCTGGGTAAAGTGGTGGCCAAGCCGGCCATTGTCAAGGAAACCGGCGAAATAATCATCGATGCCAACGAGGTCATTTCCGAAGAGAAGTGGAACCGCCTCGTTGATGCAAAGATAAAGGCTGTTGACATTCTCGAAGACGTCTCGACGTCAGACAACACCGTCGTGCGCAACACCATTGCCGCCGACCCCACCAAGGCCGAAGAGGAAGCGCTCTTCTACATCTATGCGACCATGCGTCCGGGTGATCCGCCCAACGTGGAAACTGCGCGCAATCTGATCCAGCGGATGTTCTTCGACGAGAAACGCTACGATCTGGGCGCAGTGGGGCGGTACCGTGTGAACTCTCGTCTGGGAGTCGAGTCGCCTGAGGGCGGCGCTAATGTTCTCACCAAGAATGACTTCCTTGCAGCGTTCAAATACATGATCGCGCTTGGTCGCGGTCAGGGATATATCGACGATATCGACCATTTGGGCAATCGCCGGGTGCGTTCGGTGGGTGAGTTGCTCTCGGCGCAGTTCACCGTGGGTCTCACGCGTATGATTCGTACGATTCGCGAGCGCTTGAGTCTTCGTGACAACGAGAACCTCACGCCGCAGGATCTGATCAACGCGCGCACAGTCTCCACTGTGATCCAGGCGTTCTTCGGCTCCTCGCAACTGTCACAGTTCCTCGACCAGACCAATCCGCTGTCCGAACTCACGCACAAGCGCCGCGTCAGCGCACTCGGTCCGGGTGGTCTCACCCGCGAGCGTGCAGGCTTTGAGGTGCGCGACGTGCATCACACGCACTACGGTCGCCTCTGCCCAATCGAAACGCCTGAAGGTCCGAACATCGGGCTGATCGCCAGCATGAGCACATATGCACGTGTCAATGCCTTCGGCTTCATCGAAACGCCGTATCAGAAAATCGTGAACGCAAAGGTTACCGGCGAGGTCGAGTACCTGTCTGCCGATCAGGAAGACAACTACATGATCGCCCAGGCCAATACTCCGGTTGACAAGAATGGTACCATCACGATCCCGCTCGTGTTTGCCCGGTGCCGCGGTGACTTTCCCCTGGTTCCGCCCAAAGACATTGCCTACATGGATATTTCTCCCATGCAGTTGGTGAGTGTGGCCGCAGGGCTTATCCCATTCCTGGAGCATGACGACGCAAACCGTGCTCTCATGGGATCGAACATGCAGCGTCAGGCTGTGCCCCTGTTGCAGGCAGAGCAGCCATTCGTGGGTACCGGACTGGAGAAGCGTGCCGCTGAAGACTCCGGCTGCATGGTCCGCGCGATCAACTCTGGTACCGTAGAGAGAGTTGATGGCCGCAAGATCGTTGTTCGCAAGGCGCGCAGCAGCGAAGAGAACCTCGATCTCACCGAGTTCGATACCTACGAGTTGACCAAGTTCGAGCGATCGAACCAGGATACCTGCATCAACCAGAAGGTGTGCATCAAGGCGGGCGACAAGGTCAAGCCCGGCCAGGTGCTTGCCGACGGGCACGGTACCAAAGACGGTGAGTTGGCTCTTGGTCGCAACGTCAATGTGGCATTCATGCCGTGGCGCGGATACAACTTCGAAGACGCCATCATCGTGTCTGAGAAGCTTGTGGCCGACGATATCTACACCTCGCTGCATATCGAAGTCTTTGAGACTGAGGTGCGAGACACCAAACGCGGCCCCGAAGAATTGACGCGTGAGATTCCCAATGTCAGCGAAGACGCACTGCGCAACCTCGACGAGAATGGTGTGGTACGTGTGGGCACCGAGGTTGAGGCCGGAGACATTCTTGTCGGCAAGGTTACGCCCAAGGGTGAGACAGAACTCTCGCCGGAAGAGCGTCTCCTTCGCGCGATCTTTGGTGAGAAAGCCGGTGATGTGCGTGACAGTTCGCTCAAGGCGCCTCCCGGCCTGAAGGGCATTGTCATCGACTCCCGTATCTATTCACGCAAGGAACGTGACAAGCGGTCGAAGAAGAAAGACAAGAAACGCATCGACGAGCTGAAGGCAGACATCAGCAAGCAGATCTCCGACATCGAGCGCGTTGCCACCGAACGTCTTGGCGACCTCCTCAACGATACTACCAGTTGTGAAGTGAAGAACACCCACACCGGTGAAGTCGTGGTTCCTGCCGGACGCAGGTGGCGCAAGGCAATGGTTCAGAAGTTGGAGCTCCAGGCGCTCAACTTCGAGAACGGCTTGTGCGACGATACCCGCAAGAACAAGAAGGCCGAGCAGGTGTTCTATACTGCGGTCGATATGATCACCAAGTTGGAGGACCGGCTTGACAAGGAAATCGACAAGGTAGTTCGCGGAGACGAACTCAAGCCCGGAGTGCTCCAGCTGGTGAAGGTGTACATCGCCAAGAAACGCAAGTTGTCGGTGGGTGACAAGATGGCTGGTCGTCACGGCAACAAGGGTGTGATCTCCAAGATCGTGCCTGTTGAGGATCTGCCGTTCTTGCCCGATGGCAAGCCGGTTGATATCATCCTGAATCCGCTTGGCGTGCCGTCTCGTATGAATATCGGCCAGATTCTGGAGACCCACATGGGGTGGGCTGCCCAGAAGATGGGTATGCGCATTTTCACTCCCGTGTTCAACGGCGCCAGCTACGACGACGTACTCACTGCGCTTGACGAAGCCGAGTTGTCTCGCACTGGCAAGATCTGCCTGCGAGACGGTCGTTCCGGAGAGACATTCGATCACGATGTGACGGTGGGTCCGCTGTATATGCTGAAGTTGTGTCATTTGGTTGACGACAAGATCCACGCTCGCTCCATCGGGCCGTACTCATTGGTCACCCAGCAGCCTCTGGGCGGCAAGTCGCAGTTCGGTGGTCAGCGGTTCGGTGAGATGGAAGTGTGGGCGCTTGAGGCGTATGGAGCCGCGCACACGCTGCAGCAGATTCTTACGGTGAAGAGCGACGACCTGACTGGTCGTTCGCGGATGTACGAGGCAATCGTCAAGGGCGAGAATGCACCCAAGTCCGGGTTGCCCGAGTCGTTCAAGGTCATGATTCGAGAGATTAAGGCGTTGGCGCTGGACATGCAGTTCGGCTCCAACGCAGACGAAGTGCAGTAATCTCGAAGAAATTACCGAAACCGTTGCTCTCCTGAGAAAGGGGATAGACAGTGGCTGAAGAGAAGGTCAAGCCCAGCGAGACCATTCAAGAAATTACCGAAATGTCCATCCGGCTTGCGTCTCCAAACGTGATTCGGAACTGGTCGTTCGGTGAGGTAACCAAGCCTGAGACAATCAACTACCGGTCGTTCAAGCCAGAGCGAGACGGGCTCTTCTGTGAGAAGATCTTCGGGCCCGTGCGCAACTGGGAGTGCAACTGCGGCAAGTACAAACGCATTCGGTATCGCGGTGTTGTCTGCGACCGGTGCGGCGTCGAGGTAACGCACTCCAAGGTTCGGCGCGAGCGCATGGGACACATCGAGCTGGCAGTGCCTGTGGCGCACATCTGGTTCCTCAAGGGAACCCCCTCGCACATCAGTTATCTGCTGGGTATGGCCAATACCATGCTCGAGCGCATCGTGTACTACGAGTCATACGCAGTGCTTGACCCGGGGGACACCGACTTGCGCAGGGGAAGCCTGATCACCGAAGACGAGTACATCGAGCTGGAGGAGAAAGGCAAGAAGTTTGTGGCCAAGATGGGCGGCGACGCGGTCATCGAGTTGCTGACGTCTCTTGACCTTGAGGAACTCTCCATTGACCTGCGCTCCAAGATCAGCATCGAGTCTTCTGAGGCGAAGAAGCTTGAGCACCTCAAGCGTCTGCGCATAGTCGAGGCATTCCTGAAGTCGCAGAACAAGCCCGAAGACATGATTCTTCGCGTTTTGCCGGTGCTCCCACCGGACCTGCGTCCGTTGGTGCCCCTTGAGGGTGGCCGGTTTGCCACGTCCGACCTCAACGATCTGTATCGTCGTGTGATCAACCGCAACAACCGCCTGAAGAAGCTCATGGAGATCCAGGCGCCCGACGTGATCCTGCGCAATGAAATGCGCATGCTTCAGGAGTCGGTAGATACACTGTTTGACAACGGTCGTCGTACGTTCTCGGTCAAGGGCGAAGGCAAACGACCGCTCAAGTCGCTTTCCGATTTGCTCAAAGGCAAGCAGGGCCGCTTCCGTCAGAATCTGCTCGGAAAACGCGTTGACTACTCAGGCCGTAGTGTCATCGTTGTTGGTCCGGAACTGAAGATTCATCAGTGCGGTCTGCCGAAAATGATGGCACTTGAATTGTTCAAGCCATTTGTTATCCAGAAGCTGGAAGAAAAGGGGCTTGTCCAGACTGTCAAGAGTGCCAAGAAATTCGTCGAGAAGGAACGGCCCGAGGTGTGGGACATTCTCGAAGAGGTCATCACCGACCATCCTGTTCTGCTCAACCGCGCGCCTACGCTTCATCGCTTGGGCATCCAGGCGTTCTTCCCTGTGCTCATCGAAGGGAAGGCCATTCGGCTGCACCCGTTGGTGTGCGCCGCGTTCAATGCCGACTTTGACGGCGACCAGATGGCTGTGCACGTTCCACTCTCGTACGAGTCGCAAATCGAGTGCCGTCTGCTCATGCTCAGCGCCAACAACCTGCTATCGCCTGCCTCCGGGCAGCCGATCATGGTTCCGTCGCAGGACATCGTTCTTGGCATCTACTATCTCACCAAGATGGCAGACAAGCGCAAGGGCGACGGACGGGCTTTCTCCGATGCCAATGAGGTGCTGCATGCGCTTGCCGACAAGCAGGTCGACATCCACGCCAAAATCAAGTGCCTGGTGATGGGCAAACGCATCGAAACCACGCCCGGTCGGGTGGTTCTGAACCAGGCCGTGCCTGAGGGAATCGACTTCGTCAATGAGTTGCTCAACAAGAAGGGCATCCAGAATATCGCCGCGAAGGTGATCAAGAGGCTGGGTGGCCACCGTGCCTGCAAGTTCCTCGATGACATCAAGGATCTTGGCTACGAATACGCCACGCGGGCCGGTATCACCTTTGGCGCCGAGGACTTGGTTGTGCCCAAAGGGAAGGATGCCATTATCAAGGGCGCTCAGGAAGAGGCGTCTCGCATCCGCAAACAGTACGACCGGGGTATCATCACTCAGGGAGAGCGGTACAACAAGATTATCGACCTCTGGACACACACCACCAGTCAGGTCGCCGACAAGCTGGATGAGACGCTGGAGCACGACAAAGAGGGGTTTAACCCTGTGTACATCATGAAGGACTCCGGCGCCCGCGGCAGCAAAGACCAGATCAAGCAACTGGCCGGTATGCGCGGTCTCATGCAGAAACCGCAGAAGAAGATCACGGGCTCGGTCGGTGAAATTATCGAGAATCCGATCATCTCCAACTTCAAAGACGGCCTCACGGTGCTTGAGTACTTTATCTCGACCCACGGAGCCCGCAAGGGTCTGGCCGACACCGCGCTCAAGACGGCCGACGCCGGGTACCTTACGCGACGTCTGGTGGACGTTGTGCAGGATATTGTTGTCACCGAAGACGACTGCAACACCGTCAAGGGTATCGAAATCGAGGCGCTCAAAGAAGGCGATGAGGTGATGGAGCCGCTTAAGGCCCGAATCATTGGTCGCGTTGCGCAAGAGGATATCTACGACCCTAACAACGACGAACTGATCGTCGCGATCAACAACGAGATCGACGAAGAGAAGGCCGATCGTATCGACAAGTCGGGTATCGAAACGGTGCGTATCCGCTCGATTCTCACGTGCGACACGCGCTACGGCGTCTGCAAGAAGTGCTACGGACGCAACTTGGCAACGGGAAAGATTGTTGACCTCGGTGAGGCTGTGGGCATCATGGCCGCGCAGAGTATCGGCGAGCCGGGTACTCAGCTCACCCTGCGTACGTTCCACATCGGTGGGACGGCTGCACGTCTTATTGCGCAGAGCAAGGAGACCGCCAAGATCGAAGGTACTGTACGTTTGCAGAACGTCGAAACCATACAGCACCCCGACGGTTTGGTTGTCATGAATCGCGCGGGCGAGATGGTGATTATCGACGATCAGGAACGCGAACGGTTCCGATACAACGTCCCGTACGGCTCGTTCCTTAAGGTCAAGGACTGCGAGAAAGTCAAGAAGGGAACCGTGATTTACGAATGGGATCCATATAACAACGTGATCCTCACAAACAAGAAGGGTACGGTGGAGTGGGTCGATCTGGTCATGGGGGAGACGCTCAGCGAAATCACCGACGACCGCACGGGTGGCAGTAACGCAGTGGTGATCGAGCATCGCGAAAAGAAACGTCATCCACATATCCAGATCATGGATGACAACAAGAAGCGCATTGCCAATATCGCAATTCCTATTGGAGCGTTCATTCAGGTGAAGCATCACGAGAATGTTAACGAAGGCGATATTATTGTCAAGATTCCCCGCGAAAGCGCCAAGAGCCGCGACATCACGGGTGGTCTGCCGCGTGTAGCCGAACTATTCGAGGCTCGCACACCGAAGGATTCTGCCATCATCTCCGAGATTGACGGCATCGTGTCGTTCGGCGAAAACGAACGTGGCAACCGGCGGGTGTACGTGAAGGATCCCGGCACTGGCGAGGGCAAGCAGTACCTCATCCCTCTGGGCAAACACATGCGCGTGCACGAGGGTGACCGCGTGCGGGCGGGAGACCGTCTGTCCGAGGGGTCCATCGATCCGCACGACATTTTGCGGATCATGGGTGAGAACGCGGTGCAGCGCTACTTGCTTGACGAGATTCAGGCTGTGTACCGCCTGCAGGGTGTGACGATCAACGACAAGCATATTGAAGTGATTGCCGCCCAGATGCTCAAGAAGGTGCGTATCGACAACCCGGGTGATACGAGCTTCCTTGCCGGTGACGATGTTGACAAAAGAAGGCTGTTTGAGGAGAATGACATGGTTCAGGCGGAGGCGGGTACTCCCGCAACCTTCTCTCCCGTGCTCCAGGGCATCACCAGAGCTTCTCTGTCGACCGAATCGTTCCTCAGTGCTGCATCTTTCCAGGAAACCACAAAGGTGCTTGCGAAGGCTGCTGTGGAGGGTAAGGTTGACCATTTGCGAGGCCTCAAGGAAAACCTCATTATGGGCAATCTGATCCCGGCCGGAACCGGGTGGCGTGAGTATAGGACTATGAAAGTCAAGGACTTAGAGACCGACATGGTTCGCGTTGAGGAACACGACGCAAGCGAAGATTTCCTCGATATTGGCGGGGAACTTTTGTAGGCAAAGTGCGCTGGAATGAAGGACTTGAAACGTATTTGCCGCATTAAGTATATTTATAGCTTGCTTGAATTAAAGAAGAAGGAGCGGGAAGTTGCCAACCATTAGTCAACTGATCAGAAAGGGCCGACACGATGTGTCACGCAGGCTTGTGACGCGTGCTCTGGCCCGATGTCCGCAAAAGCGTGGCGTTTGTACGCGTGTATTCACGACCACCCCCAAGAAGCCCAATTCGGCGCTTCGCAAGGTTGCTCGTGTCAGGCTGATGAATCATGTTGAGGTCAATGCGTACATTCCCGGAGAAGGCCACAACCTTCAGGAACACTCGATTGTCCTCATCCGTGGCGGACGCGTCAAGGATGTGCCTGGCGTGCGTTACCACATCATCCGCGGCACACTCGACACCCAGGGCGTTCAAGACCGTCGTCGTGGCCGGTCAAAGTACGGCGCCAAGCGTCCCAAGAAAGACTAAGGAACTCCAACTATGGCACGAAGACGAAGTGCACACAAACGCCGCGCTGTTGTAGATCCCAAGTACGGCAGCCTCATTGTTACTCAGTTCATCAACAGTCTTCTTCGCGACGGCAAGAAGAGGACCGCTGAAAGAATATTCTACGATGCGATCGATCTTGTCGCAAAGCGAAGCAACGAAGATGGCATGGTCGTATTCCAGAAGGCCATCGAAACCGTCAAGCCGGTGCTGGAGGTGAAGTCGCGGCGCGTTGGTGGTGCGAACTACCAGGTGCCCATCGAAGTGTCTGCTGAGCGGAGAACGTCACTGGCGATTCGCTGGTTGATCAATTACTCCAAAGAGCGCACCGAGAAGTCGATGTCTGATAAATTGGCCAACGAGTTCATGCAGGCGGCCAAGAATGAGGGTGGGGCAGTGCGCAAGAAGATCGACACCCACAAAATGGCCGAAGCCAACAAGGCATTCGCCCATTTCCGTTGGTAGTCTGTTGCACGTGGTGGCATTGGATATTTGAGCACGAGGGCTGAAAAGAAGCAGGTATGGGCCGAGAGGATGACTTACGGCGGATCCGCAACATCGGGATCATGGCCCATATCGACGCAGGCAAGACGACAACGACCGAACGGATCTTGTTCTACACGGGCGTTGTTCACCGAATGGGAGAGGTCCACGACGGGAATACCGTTATGGACTGGATGGATCAGGAACGTGAGCGCGGGATAACGATTACGTCGGCAGCGGTAACTACCGCGTGGCGTGATCACCAGATCACGATCATAGATACTCCCGGACACGTAGATTTTACGATAGAAGTCGAACGTTCTTTGAGAGTCCTGGATGGCGCTATTGCCATATTCGATTCGGTTGGAGGCGTAGAACCTCAGTCGGAGACTGTCTGGAGACAGGCCGACAAGTACAACGTTCCCCGGATCGCTTTCGTGAATAAGATGGACCGTGTGGGAGCAGACTTTCCCAACGCGGTTTCCATGATGGAGAGCAAATTGCGGGCGCATCCGGTGGTGATGCAGTTGCCGGTTGGGAAGGAAGAATCCTTCACGGGTGTCGTCGATTTGGTGCGCATGAAGGCGTACCGCTACGACGATACCGAGCTTGGTGCGAAGGTCGCTGAGTACGAGATTCCCGACGGCATGAGAGACGAAGCGCTGCACTACCGTGAGATGATGCTGGAAAAGGCATCTGACTTCGACGATGAGTTGATGAGCCAGATTCTTGATGGTGTGGAGGTGCAGGTGCCACTTGTGTACCGCGCCATCCGCAACGGTGTACTTCGAGGAGGCATTCACCCTGTCTTGTGTGGATCGGCCTTCAAGAACAAGGGCATACAGCAGCTTCTGGATGCAGTTGTTGAGTACCTGCCGTCACCTTTGGATCGAGGAGAGGTACATGGTGCCGATCCTCAGACAAAGGCGACTGTAGGGCGGATTCCTCGCGACGACCAGCCCTTTGCAGCGCTGGTCTTCAAGATAGCTACCGATCCTCACGTTGGTCGTCTTGCGTATGCGAGAACCTACTCTGGATCTGTCGATATCAAGTCTGCGGTACTCAATCCGCGGACGAATACGCGCGAGCGAATCATGCGGATCGTTCGATTCCACTCAAACAAGCGCAAGCCCGAAGAAAGAATGCGGACCGGAGACATCCTCGGAATCGTGGGATTGCGGGATACGAAAACTGGAGACACGATCTGTGATCCGACAAAGCCAATCGTGTTCGAGGCAATGACATTTCCCAACCCGGTGATTGCTCGTTCTGTTGAGCCGAAGAACACCAAAGACCTTGACAAGCTCAACGAAGCCCTCGGTCGTCTGGTTGACGAAGATCCGACGTGTGTTGTGACCACCGACAAAGAGACCGGTCAGACGCTCCTCTCAGGCATGGGGGAGTTGCACCTCGATATTCTGCTCGACCGTTTGGCCAGAGAGTTCGGCGTGCAGACGCATGTAGGCAAGCAACAGGTTTCGTACCGCGAGTCGATTCAAGCAGAACACTCTGAGGTGTACGAATTCTCGCAACTCATTGGTGGGAAACACCACTTCGCACGGGTGACCTTGCGCCTCAAGCCAGTCGATTGCACGAAGCCGGTGGTCGTGGTTGAGCGGAAGGCTGGCGTTGAGGGTGTTCCTCGGCAATTCGTTGATGCAGTCAGACAAGGCGTCACTGAGGCCTGTAGCGGAGGGATGCTCTCCGGTTACCCGGTACTGGGCATAGAGGTGACGATCGACAGAGTTGAATTCCGCGAGGACGATTCCACAGAGATGGCCTTCAAGATTGCCGGTGCCTCGGCTTTCAACCACACCTGTGCGAAGTGTAAGCCAACGGTACTCGAACCCATGATGCAAGTTGAGGTCGTCGCTCCCGAGGAATATGTAGGTACGGTCATCAACGACCTCAATAGTCGTCGCGGCAAGATAAGCGCGATCCATTCACGAAAAGATGGCCAGGTAGTAGATGGTGAAGCGCCACTATCCGAAATGTTCGGATACGCAACAGCGTTGCGTTCCTTGACTCAGGGCAGAGCAGCATACACAATGCAGTTTGGCCGATACGATCAGACGACTCCTCAAGTGCAGGAGGGGATTCTGAGAAGCATCGGTCGGCTCTCGTAGCAGAAAATATCGATACTCAAAACCTACCCGATCATTGTGGGGGTACACATGGCAAAAGAGAAGTTCGATCGCAAGAAAGTGCACGTGAACGTGGGAACCATCGGTCACGTCGACCACGGCAAGACGACGCTGACAGCGGCCATCACGCGCGTGATGTCGGTGCGGGGTCTGGCCAACTACATTTCCTACGATCAGGTGGCCAAGGCATCGGAGTCTCAGGGTCGTCGCGACGAGACGAAAATTCTCACGATTGCCACGTCGCATGTTGAGTACTCCACCGAAAACCGGCACTACGCACATGTGGACTGCCCGGGCCATGCAGACTATGTGAAGAACATGATCACGGGTGCCGCTCAGATGGACGGCGCAATTCTGGTGGTGAGCGCAGCCGATGGTCCCATGCCTCAGACGCGCGAGCACATTCTTCTTGCCCGTCAGGTTGGCGTGCCGTATATCGTGGTGTTCCTGAACAAGGTCGACCTTGTTGACGATCCCGAGCTTCTGGAGTTGGTGGAGCTTGAGGTTCGTGAGCTTCTCACCAAGTACAAGTTCCCTGGCGACGAAACGCCCATCGTTCGCGGCAGCGCCATTGGCGCTCTTCAGAACCCCGAAGATCCGGCCAAGGCAAAGTGCATTCTGGATCTGATGGCAGCCATCGACAGCTACATTCCTACGCCCATGCGCGATATT
>Ga0315284_10006761_pt1 | contig 16346 bp, 17 predicted proteins | sample YL17G09_16_MG_FD_203696 | JGI IMG/M metagenome (GOLD analysis project Ga0315284, IMG submission 203696) | Sediment microbial communities from Yellowstone Lake, YNP, Wyoming, USA - YL17G09_16 | ecosystem: Environmental > Aquatic > Freshwater > Lake > Sediment | place: USA: Wyoming | collected... | reverse complement strand
AAGAAACATTATGCGTTAAGAAATCAAAAGAAACTTCCCTGTAAGGTAATCAGTATCGGGAATATCACCTTTGGTGGAACAGGCAAAACCCCTGCTACGATTGCAATCGCAGAGGAAGCAAAAAAACGCGGATTTAAACCTTGTATTCTCACAAGAGGATATAAGGGTAAAATAAAAGGCCCGTGTTTCATAAGCAAAGGCGATGGACCACTGGTGAGCGAACAAGAGGGAGGAGATGAACCTGTTCTTATGGCTGAAAAATTAAAAGATGTACCGATAATAAAATGTCCGGACAGGTATAAAGGTGGCATCTTTGCCTTAAAAAATTTAGGAGAACCTGATATTTCTTTATTCACCGATTCACCAATTCACCCATCCACCTCTTCACCCATCCTTTTTATCCTTGATGACGGTTTTCAGCACTGGAATCTTTTCAGAGATAGAGACATCCTCCTCATAGATGGCAAGAACCCATTTGGGAACAGAAGATTGCTTCCGCTCGGTCAGCTGAGAGAGCCTCTCAGTGCAATAAACAGGCCTGATATTATAGTGCTGACAAAGATGGATAATCCAGTCATGAGTCAGTCTACGACCCATGGGCAGTCGATAGTCGATGATCTGATTGAAGAAATAAAGCTCTATAACTCAAGAGCACCGATATTTTTGGCTGAACACCACCCTTCAAAATTTATAACAACCACGGGAGAAGTACTGCCTCTTGAGTGGGCAAAAGAGCAAAAGTTTTTTGGTTTCTGTGGCATAGGCAATCCAGAATCGCTCATACAGACCCTCTTCACCTCAGGTGTCGAGTTAACGGGGTTTAAAATTTACAGAGACCATTACAGATATAGAATGAAGGATTTGGAGATCATCAAAAAGAGTGCAGAACAGAGTGGTGCCAATTGGATTGTTACTACTGAAAAAGATATAATGAGACTCAAAGAATTCAGTCTCCCGGAGAATCTTGTTACGTTAGCTATTGAATTTACTGTTGATAAGAAGTTCTATGAAGAAGTATTCAGTAAAATGTAAAATGAATAACTTAAAAAAACAAAATAAAGGATTTTCACAATTTTATATTTTTAATTTATTATGGGGGGTTAAATGGTCAGATACATCAATGTGAGGAGCAAGTCGAGAACTGAATTTATTGATATTACAGGAATAGTACAGGAGGTTGTAAAAGAAGCAGAGATTTCAAATGCCGTCTGTTATCTCTATGTTCCTCATACAACTGCAGGAATAACAATCAATGAAGGTGCTGACCCAAGCGTACAACGTGATATACTGAATACCCTTAACAGGCTTATACCACATGAAATGAATTATTTTCACAGGGAAGGTAATGCTGATGCCCATGTAAAATCGACTATTGTTGGCACGTCTGTAAATGTAATAGTTGACGATGGCAAGCTGCTCTTAGGTACATGGCAATCCATCTTTTTCTGTGAGTTTGATGGTCCCAGGCACCGAAGAATAGCAGTTAAATTTATCCGTAATGTCTGAAAATAACTCTTTTGATGAATTTCAATCCCTTCGTGACGAGATAAGAAGGCTCAGAAAGTCACTTTCAGAACTTACCCCGCCACTTGATGTGCTTCTGAAACGCAGGGGTTTCAGAATCTATAAAAAAGAACCTTCAGAAGACTTGCTCCTGCCGGACTATAAATTCATTGACAACTTTTATGAGATGCTGAAGAAATATTCTTTTCGCCTGTTTCTCCGGGATGTAATCAAGAATCAGAAGTTTTTCAGACTTGAGGATGTGACACGATATGCAACGTCAGAGGTTACAAAAGACTATATCGAATATTTAAGAAATATGGGCCTTGTTGAAAAACTATCCGGGGGTTTTAGACTTTCAATAGGTAAGATAAAGAGTTTTGGTGAGACACTTGAGTGGTATGTTGCAGAGATTTTTAAAAAGGAATTCGCTTCAGAGGCAATATGGGGGATACGATTTAAGAGGCCAAAAGTGGGTGGTGACTATGACCTCATTGCAAAGGTAGACGGGTCAATAGTATACATGGAGATAAAATCATCTCCTCCAAAACAGATATATCAAAAAGAAATATCTGCTTTTTTCGACAGGGTTTCTGATTTATCACCGGAGATGAGTATTTTCTTTGTGGATACAGAACTGAGGATGAAGGACAAGATCGTACTCATGTTTGATGAAGAGTTGAAGCTGCGGCATGTGAATCCTCCAAAGATTATGAGGATGGAAAAAGAACTCTTCCAGTTAAAGGATAAGCTATTTATAATAAATGCAAAGGATAGTGTCGCTGCAAATATCGAGAAGGTATTAAGCTGGTACTTCAGGAGGAACCAATGAGTGCAACAGAAATAAGTATATGTGCAATATGTGCATGGAGGGAAACCTGTCAGAAGAAATTTTCTCTCTCAGCCAGAGACATCAGGTGTGCTGAATTTGTAAGGGACATAACGTTAAAAAAAGATAAAGAGGAACCGGTAGAGGAGAAAAGAAGAGTAATTAAACCACCTAAGAAGGGTAAATAATAAAGATTACATGCTTTTCTGACTCTTTTCCATCAAGACCTGGACAGGCTTAAGTCCATAAGGGCTCCCCTGTTCTATCGCTGTCAGGACAGCCCCACCACCGGTAAAGAAGTAATACTGTGTATTGTCCAGGACTGACAAATAAAGTCCAGGGCATAGGTTCTTGAACTCCTGTAATGTGTCGCCGCCACCATACATCTTAATTGCAATTCTATTCTGGTCTATAGTCCTGTCAAGTGCCTCTGAACCTGCAGTGAAATATGGTGTATATCCCATCACTGCATTCACAAATATAGTTTTTGCGCTCAAAATGCTTTCTCCTACACCCGGGTCATTAAATGATTCCGGATCTATATCAAGAATATATCCGTATTTTTGACCTTCTTTAAATTCTTTTGTGGATATAGTCCTGTATTTCCCCTCTATCCTGCCTTCTATGGTCTCAGACTCAACAACATAGGGAAGTTCGATAATCTTTCTATTCGCCCTGTCTTTCTCAACAAGGTCTTGTGCCGCAACTATATCTCTCTCCTGAACACCCTCGATGGTAATTCCATATTTTGCACAAAGAAATGTGTTATATATCACACCACCTAAGATCAAATGGTCAACCTTCTCGTAAATTGCGTAAAGTGGTTTTATTTTTGTGTCGTACTTTGCTCCCGCAACAACCGCCATAAATGGTCTCTGCGGATTAATGACAGAAGTCAGATTTATGATCTCCTGCTGCATTAAAAAGCCTGCATAAGAGGGAAGATATTTTGTGATGTCGTATGTTGAGGCATGTGGCTGCCACGAACCGAATGCATCATTTATGTAAATGTCTGCAAGACCCGAAAGCTGAATGGCAAATTTTTCTCTGACCTCACCCTCTGCCTCTTCACCCTGGAACCAGCGTGTGTTAGGGAGGTATATTCCCCCTATTTTCCTCTCCCTGAGTTCACGAATAGCAAGGTTGATTGACGTATCGATGCCAGGGATTCCAGACTTAGGGTCGATAGCAAACTTAGGGACATAAAATTTTGTATGTAATTTATGTTCAAGATAGTCAATGATTGGTTCTACTGATTCTCCTGACTTGCAGATAATCTCTCCTGTCTTCTTATCCCTTGGCCTTCCCACATGTGTCATAAGAATCGGTCTGCCACCGCGCTCCACAATGTTATAAAGGGTACCAAGCGTGCGGTCTATCCTGTAGGGGTCTCTGATGACACCACCTTTCACCACATTATGGTCAAATCTGACAAGAACTACCTTGCCATTAAGATCTGCATTCTGAATTAAAGGCAGTCCCGGGTCTAATTCCTGATATTCCATTTTTTTTATCCTATGTCCTGTAAATTGTAAATTCTGCGAACCAGATGCACTATAGTTTATAGGCTACTGCTTCATCAATCAGCATCACAGGTATGCCATCTCTTATGGGGTAGAGAAGCTCACATTCGTTGCATATAAGGCCGTCCTCTTTTTCTGTAAGTGTTATTTCGCCTTTGCATTTTGGGCATGCCAGTATATCAAGAAGGTCTTTATTTATCGCCATGTCTTCTCCTTTACTCTTACAGTAAAAATTACCAGAAATCGGGGAAATAGGTCAAGGAGGTTTCCCAACAAAAAAACTTAAGGAACTACAAAATAGGTATTCCACAGATAATAAGCGTTCAAACTTCCTGCCTGAGTCACTAACAGATAAAGATTATAGGTTCCGGATGGAATACTGCTGAGTGGAATATTCCCCAGGGGAAATTCATCTATTGGTCCTGTTACACTCCCCTTCCAGGGCACAGCGCCAGCAGGGGGTTGTCCTGTTGAAAGTGCCTGAATTATTTCTTGAGTAGAAAAAGTCTGAAAGGTAAGGTCTGGTTTCAGATTAAAGATAACCTGCGGGTTTGATGATAAATAATATGCGCCATAAATATCCGCTGGTCCTGAAAATTGCTCAAGAGCTACATGTAAACCGAATAAATATCCACCGAAGGCAACAGAGCCAACGCCTACAGGTTTTGCCATAGCAGGGTTTAGGCTCTTAACTGGATCTGTCACTGGCGGATAAAAATAAATATTCTGTCCTATTGGTAATAACAGGGTACCGGTTTGTACACCTGGATAAAGATAGGTAATTCCATTGATATCATCCTGATCCAACGTCCTCTTTTTAGTTTCTCCATTTGACATCACCCAGTACATTGTTTTTTCTGAATCATTCGTGCTGTAAAGGTCAGCAAGACAAAGAGAGTGCCCTAATTCATGGCTAACTATACTTTGCACATCAAAAGCTTTCGGTGACATGTCAGTCGCCAAAGGATAATCCGTATTGATAAATATGTCAGTTTCAAAAATCTCTCCTGTAGATACATAATACCGAATATTACTCCGTCCTAAACTTTGATCAATCCCCGATGACGTAAACGATAAAAATCCGACGACATTTTTTCCGTCAGACTCCTGGATTGGGATGCTCGATGTCCCCTCATAGGTAAAAGTAAATATACTTGTATTGACATTTGTCCATGTATCCATGGCAGAAATAATCGCAGAATAACTCCCTGATGGTCCTCCTGTTGTATTTACCCAATAGTTGACAGAAGAAGTGCTCCATTTCATTTCATAACCCTGTTTTGGTGTTCTGCATACTTCGAATGCGAAAACGGTTGCTACCCATAACATTAAAAAAATGATCACACTTATACAGAAAAGAAGATTTGTTTTTTTCAATTTTTTACTCCACGTATCTTGTCTATCAGGATGTTCAACGGGATGTTGTTATCGGTTGCATCTTCTCTCTGTATGAGAGAAAAACCACCCTTTCTTGCAATACCCTGATGGTCAATTGTATAGTGCCCTTGAGCATTGCCTACAATCTGGTAAACGTCTTCCTCTCCCATAGATAATGAAATTTCATCTTCCCTCTTCTGATCTTTTTTCGATTTTAAGAACAGTAACATTACTTCTCCTCTTTTCAGAGGCCTGATATCAGAGACCTTTAATCCTAAATCTCCTATCTCTCCTCCCGGATATTCAACAGTTATCCTTTCTTTCGACTGCTCTCCTTTAATGACCTCGTTTATAATAATGTGCGCCCTTGAAATAATTGTTTTTCCATCTTTGCTCCACATCGACTCAACACTTTCAACCTTCCCTACAACAATAAACTCCGAACCTTTCGTAAGTTCTTCGGTACTCAGACCAACCATTAGTGCATAGGCTGTTGAAGAGAATACCATCATGAAACATAAACATATGATACTTATGACACTCTTTTTCACATTCATCTTCATCTCCTAATATATCATCTCTATATATCGTTACTGTTTGTATTAATTTTTAAATGCAATTATTATGCCTATTTATTTATATATTTATTAAAAATATAAAAAAATATAACTCATTGAATTAATGATACTTTTAAAAATTAAAGGAATTATTATAACAATATAAACTAACAAAATTTGTCATCTAATAAGAAAAAATGTACCAAGAATTACATTGTTTCTTTTTTATGGACGCAGGTATATATAGCGTGCTCAGTCCTTAGTATGATAGAATATTCAGTGGTGAATTTAAGGATAGGTTGCAGCGGTTTTCTCTATGATCACTGGAGAGGGAATTTTTACCCTAATGACCTCTCACGAAGCCTTTGGCTCGAATTTTATAGTAAGCAGTTTTCAACAACAGAACTTAATGTCACTTTTTACCGGCTCCCTGAGAGAGAGGTATTTTCAAAATGGTATTTATTTACACCTGAAGACTTCACCTTTTCACTGAAGGGAAGCAGGTTTATTACACATGTAAAAAAGCTTAAAGACTGTGCAGAACCTATTGAGGCTTTTCTCTCGAGGGCATTACTGCTAAAAGAAAAATTAGGGGTTATCCTGTGGCAGTTCCCTCCCACCTTTACTATTGATGTAGAACGTCTGAAAGACTTTCTCCAGGAACTGAAACCATATCGCATGAGAAATACATTTGAGTTCAGGAGCAAAACATGGATAACCAGAAAGGTTTTTAATTTACTTGAAAAAGAAAATGCAGCGCTCTGTATAGCAGACTGGCCTGAATTCCTTGATAAACTGCCACTGACTGCTGATTTTATTTATATGAGGAGACACGGAGAAGACGGCAGCTATGCGACATCATACGGTACCGCATCATTAAAGGAAGATTCAAAACGTATTAAGGCATATATGCGGCAGAAGAAAGATGTCTTCGTTTATTTCAATAATGATGCAGATGGCAATGCACCAAAAAATGCTGCTGAACTCATCACCCTTATAGATAAAAAGAGATAGGATGAGTTCCCCTGTATTTCCTTTACCTTTTCATCTGATTCATCTGAGAAATATATTTCTCAGATGACACTGCTGCTGTTGCACCATCTCCTACCGCAGTGGTTATTTGTTTGAGAGGCTTTGCCCTCACATCGCCTGCTGCAAAAATCCCTGGCACAGAGGTAGACATGTCCTCATCAGTAAGGATGTAATTATCTTCATCTAATTTTACAATGCCCTTAAGAAATCCTGTGCTTGGATTATAACCAACATAGATGAAAACACCCTCCACCTCTAATCTGGAAACCTCGCCAGTCTTCACATTCTTCAGGAACAAGGCGTGTACTGTATCATCTCCCTCTATTTTTTCAACCAGTGAATTCCAGATAAATTTTATTTTTGGATTTGCAAATGCCCTCTCCTGTATAATTTTTGTTGCCCTGAGTTGATCTCTCCTGTGCACTATATAGACAACCTCTGCCAGCTTAGTCAGAAATAATGCCTCCTGAACTGCAGAACTACCACCACCTACAACCGCAATCTTCTTACCTCTGAAAAATGCTCCGTCACAGGTAGCACAGTATGAGACACCTCTGCCTCTGTATTTCTCTTCTCCCTCTACTCTCAGGAGTCCCGGATTTGCCCCTGTGGCGAGGATTACCGTTTTTGATTCATAGACGTTTCCTTCCTCAAGGACTATTCGTTTTATTTCATCATGCACATAAATCTCTTTGACAGAGCCCTGAACTGTCTCAAGTCCGAATTTCTTTGCCTGTTGCTCCATCCTTTGGGAAAGTTCTACACCTGAAATTCCCTCGTCAAATCCAGGGTAGTTCTCTACCCAATCAATAGTCGTCACCAGACCTCCTGCAAACCCTCTTTCAATAAGGAGGCTCTTAAGCCGTGCCCTTGATGTATAAAGTCCAGCAGTAAGGCCTGCGGGACCTCCACCGATTATGAGCACATCATAGATATCTGATACATTCTGCATTCAATCCCCCCTTTTTATGTTTTAGTAGTGAGTCCATATGTTTTGATAAGCCTGAGATCATCTTTATAACTTCTTCCTGAGGTGGTGAGATAATTTCCAGTGAGCAGGCTGTCAGCTCCGGCAAAAAAGACCATAGAATTGAATTCACCAAGCACCTGCATTCTCCCCCCGCATATTCTTATCTCTTTTTCAGGGAGAATGAATCTATAGAGGCTTATAATCTTCAATGCCTCAAATGGATGAAGGAGATCTCTATTTTCTAACGCAGTGCCCTTAATCGGTATAAGAAAGTTTATCGGGACAGAATCAACATCAAGGTCTTTCAACAGAAATGCCATATCAATTCTATCCTGCCATGTCTCGCCCATGCCAAAAACGCCGCCTGAGCAGATTGAAAGTCCAACAGATTTCACGGCATGAATTGTCTTCAGTTTATCAGCATAGCTGTGTGTTCTGCATATCTGCGGGAAAAACCTTTCTGAATTTTCAAGATTATGGTGATAACACTCAAGCCCTGCTGATTTAAGCTGAAAAAGTTCCTTTTCTGTGAGAAGGCCAAGACTTACACAGGGGATTAGTCCGATCTCAATAATTTCGGGAATTATATTCGCTATTTTTAATAGATGTTTTGGGGGAATCTTTTTCCCGCTTGTGACAATAGAGAACCTTTTTGCACCTGATTCTTTTGCTTCTCTTGCTTTTTGAATGATTATTTCTTTGCGAAGAAGGGGATAGACATCTATTTTTGCTTTGCTTTTAGATGATTGGGCACAAAAAGAACAGTCCTCAGAGCATAAACCAGATTTTGCGTTGACAATAGAGCAGAGATTTACCTTAATCCCTTTGAAATGGTTTCTGATTCTGTTTGCAGATGTAAACAGGTCAAAGATCTGAGACCCGGAAACCTCACTGAGAGAGAAGGCATCCTTTTTTGAAAGATACCTCCCTTTTATTATCTTCTCTTCAAGGTGTTTAATCACAGATAAAAGATATTCTTACAGAAGGGATTGCTATTGTCAAATCAACAAAAAATACTTTTTCATGTTTATTTACCCATATGGTTAGCTGGTTTTTTCACCAATAGGTTTTTTTGAGTTGACATATAAAAACTATTATGTTATTTATTTATATAATAAAATGAAAATATCTTCCGGGAAAAAGGGTTTCACCCGTCGGACTTTTGTTAAGGGGATGGCAGGAGGAGTTCTATTATCTTACCTCAACCCCTTAAGTCGTTTTGCCTCGGCTGCAGAACCCGATCCGGTCAGCAAGCTTTTCTGGGTCAAAGATATCCCGAATCAACCTTTTTTAAGTGGAGGTGCAGGAAATTACCACGCTGGCATGGAATTACTTCTCAATTTGATGGGTGAAAACGGGCTCAAGTTTTACCGTTCTTCTCAGGAAACGACTCTCAGTGGGCCAGATGGGATGATTCAATCCAATGATGTGGTTCTGATTAAGGTTAATGCACAGTGGAAATACCGCGGCTGTACTAATAGTGACCTTATCCGTGGGTTGATCCAGAGGATTTTAGACCATCCAGATGGTTTTAATGGAGAAGTGGTAATTTTTGAAAATGGCCAGGGACGGGGAAGCCTTAATTGTGACACCACTGGAGGAGACTATCCGGATGGCAATGTCCACGCCAATGCAAACAATGAAAGCCATAGCTTTCTTTATCTGGCCAATACAATCTTCAGTGATTCACGTGTTTCCTGCTTCTTGCTGGATCCAATAAGAAGCAGGTTCATTAGTGCAAGTGATCATGTTACCAATGGATATCGGCTCTATGAGGATGTATCTTATCCATGCTTTACTACCACAGGGAAAGGATACCGTATAGAACTACGCGAAGGCATCTGGCAGGGAGGGGGCTATAATCAGAACCTTAAACTGATTAATGTCCCTGTACTTAAACATCATGATACAGGAGGCTCAGAGATTACCGCATCTCTAAAGCATTTCTACGGAGTTCTTTCAATGGCTGATGGCCAGAGCGATTACCGACACTACTCAGGTTTAGGAAATACCTGTGGAAAAATGATGGTTTCGGTTCGTACTCCGGTCTTAAATATTATAGATGCCATCTGGGTTTCTTATTCCTCTCTATCCGGATATCCAGCCAGTACAACTTTCCGTACCAATCAGATTCTGGCCAGTCAGGATCCTGTAGCCCTTGACTATTGGGGAGCAAAATATATCCTGTATCCGGTTAATAACAATCCCCGTCATCACCCTGACTTTGCCGGTGTCAATCAGTGGCTGACTGATGCAGAACAAATCATCAATGTCAGAGGTGGTTTATATGATCCTGAGAAAGGAATCGTGGTTGACATGGTGACGAAAAGCGAAACAAAGATGATGACGATTACAGGAAAAGTCGAACCTCAGAATCCTGTAATTCTCCTATCACCTAACGGCGGTGAAACAATTGATACAGGGACAATGTTCCCTATTACCTGGATGAATCAATCGCAGGTTGCCACTGTAGATATTTTTTACTCATTAACAGGGACTGTCCCCTGGGATGTCATTGCTTTAAATGTTACCGCCTCACCTGGTTCATTCAACTGGAGTGTACCAACTACCTTAACTGCAACCTATCCTAATTGCAAAATAATGATCAAGGCTTTCGATGCCGGTGGAATACAGTTGGAAGTTGATACCAGTGATGGCTATTTTACAATCAGAGGTGAGTCTACGACCCCGAGTATCACGATCATCTTTCCCAACGGTGGTGAGATCTGGCGTGTAAAAACAAGCCAGACAATTAAATGGAAATACACAAGGGATCCCGGAAATTATGTAAAAATCGAACTTCTTAAGGGTGGGTCAGTTATACGCATTCTTGCCCCGAAGGTAAGAATTGGGAGTAACGGCTCGGGATCTTACAAGTGGAAAATCTCTTCGACTCAAACTCCTGGCAATGATTATACTATAAGAGTTTCCAGTACGACAAATAGTCTCTATTCTGACACCAGCAATAATAATTTCACTATAACGTAACAGAACCACAAAATAACACACCACCTCTATTATTACCTCAATAACAAATCAATAAAAAATACTGTTCAACAGCTTGTCACTCCCGGGGTGTAGCTGATGTCCTAACCCATTAGAGGGTTTCTCCTTGACAAGTAACTAATTTTATGATATTTAAAGACACAATTGTAGCGTTCCCGATAAAGCCAAACCTTTTGTGAGAAGGGGACGGAAAGCAACGGGTCTTATATGCAGAAGATAGCCGAGCTGCCGAAGGATGAACCGTCGGTATGCTCGGCTTATTATTTTGATTGGAATGACAGGTAGAGTAATCGGGAGCATCTTATGAAGCTTGGAGAAGCTTTGGTTAAAGAAGGTCTTATCACAAGGCAAGAATTGAATATTGCCCTTGAAAGACAGGTGACATTCGGGGGAAGAATCGGAACTAATTTATTAGAGCTTAGGGTTCTGGATGAAGAAGGGTTCATAAACTTCCTGAGCAGATATTTCAAGTTGCCTGTGGCGACAAATGATATTATAGTTTCACTACCTGAGGAAGTCTTAAATTCTATAAGCAGGGAGATTATAGAAAAATACAAAATCTTCCCTCTAAAAAAAGAAGGTAAAAAACTGCATGTTGCAATGCTCAATGCATATGATTTAGAAGAGGTTGACGAACTGAGTTTTGTCATGGGGTGTGATATCATCCCCTATGCAATATCAGAACTAAGACTCCTTTACGCTCTTGAGAAGTATTACGGAATAAAGACTGACCCACGGTATATAAAGTTTTTAGACCGATTTAATCCTGATACTGAAGTCGCTGATTCTATAAACAAAGTAAAGGACGCCCTCACAAGGGTAAAAGATGAAGAAGAGATAGGAGAGATACTCCTGAGGGTAGCGTGCATAATCGCAGCGAGAGTTGTGGTATTTAAGGTAAAGTATGGACAGATTATAGGGTGGAAAGCAAGAGGTCTCGAAATAGACAGGATAGAGCAATTTGAAACAACAGCAGAAGAATTGCCAATCTTTTCCGAGGTCATAAAAAGCAGAAACTTTTATAGAGGACCTGTGCTCAATATAAAAGGTAACGAAGCATTTATACAGATTCTTTCAGGTACACCTAAGGATGCTTTAGTGATTCCTGTTACTCTCAGTGAAGGAGTCGTTGCACTTCTTTATGCTGACAATGGCAATGAGTCTGTTCTTGATGCGAGTATTGTCTATTTATCAAGGCTTGCATCTATAGCTGCATTTGCCTTTGAGATCCTCATATTAAAAAGAAAAGTTTTAGACCTGTAACACGTATTTTCCACTCAACGAGTTGAAACAAGAAGGTATTTTCTTATACACTTCTTGTCATGCCAATACAAATCAAGATAACGGTGAAAAATGTTGAACTGAAGGCAGAACTCTTTGATTCTGAATGTGCAAAAGCAATTGCAAACGCACTCCCGATAGATACAGGATTCAACATCTGGGGTGATGAATTTTATTTTGAGATCCCTGTGAAAAAACCACTTGATGAAACTGCAACGATAGATGTGAAGATTGGCGACATCGGGTACTGGCCGCCTGGAAATGCACTATGCATATTCTTTGGCCCAACCCCTATAAGCAAGGGCACTGAGCCTGTTCCTGCGAGTGAGGTGAATATCGTAGGAAGAATTAATGGAGATGCTTCTCTGCTCAAGAATGTAAAGGATTCTAAAACAATCAGTATTGAAAGGATATAAACAGTTGCAAGACAAAAACAAGCCTCCTCTCAGAATAGGGAAAATTGCGTACACAAACCTCTTCCCGATATTTTATATGCTGGAGAAAGGTAACCTTTCAGAGTATGAAATCATAGACGGATTTCCCTCTGCTCTGAATAGAATGTTAAGAAACGGAGAGATAGATATAAGCCCATCCTCATCTATTGAATATCTCAGGTATCCAGATTACTACACTATTATAGAAGGCCATTCGATAAGCTCGAAAGGGCCTATCAGGAGCATATTCTTGTTCAGTAAAAGGCCGGTAGAGGAGTTGGAGGGCATGACAATCCTGACAACATCGCAGTCAGAAACCTCTGTTGTCCTGCTCGATATTATCTTAAAAAAATTTTACAAGATTGAGTGCTCCTTGCAGCCGATCAATGGGCTATCAGATTTACGATCAAATGAAAAAGAAGCTTTCCTGTTAATCGGAGATGATGCCCTGAAGGCGAAAAAGACAATATTCGATATGTATGTGTATGACCTCGGCGAAGTATGGTATAAACATACCGGACTTCCCTTTGTGTTTGCATTGTGGATTGCAAGGAAAGACTGCTCTACAAAGAAGGCAGAACTCTTTGAAAGATTTGTCCATGACCTCAATAAGGCAAAAGAGTCTGCCATGAACAATTTAAATGAAATTGCCCAGGAATTGAAATTATTACTTTTAAACCGCCACTCGTTGGTCGTTTCAGAGGAAGAACTCGTCTCTTACTGGAAAGGCATATCTTATGATTTTGGAGACGAGCATCGAAGAGGGCTTGAGTTGTTCAGAAAATATTCAGAGGAACTGGGCTTATTGAATAAACATTCTCAAACAGACCGATGATCAATAAATATTTATTGACTCTCCCCGCAAATTGACCTAAAATCCTTTAAAAGAAGCATATAGACATAAAATATAATGTTATACACTTTAATTTCCGTCGTTAGATAACTAATGTACCACCCAAATACACATTCATTAATAACTAAATTTGAGGCCGACTGCAAGCATAATGAGCGTTTTTTGTCTGACCGCGCAAAAGAGTACATAAATGGGATAGAAAACTTAATCGATATTCAACATGAGATTGCATCCAATTTTGTCGGGCTTTGGCGTTCCGATTTTACAGGCATAAGAAAAGGGCATAAGGAACTGATGCCTTTACTCTTCTTTCTTTTTCATAGAAATTTTTTTTCTTTTATTCCGCCTTGAAATTGACTATATCAGGCTTACACATACCGGCTCGGCCCCTACTTCGCAATATTTTCGAATCGGTAATGATTGCCAAGTTTTGCCATATTAGTGATGACGTAAATGTGATGACAAAATGGGATTTGGGAGAGTCAGTTTATTTTACTAATGCGATCTTGAAAAAAATCGTCAAGCCAGACCCAAAACCGTTCTTTTAATTCTGGGCCACTATTTGTGAATACTCACATGCCACAAAAATAGCTACACAACTTTCACTGACGCTTGAGGAAACTGATAACATAGAGAATGTGGTCGTAAATTTAGCTTTTATTAAGGCTCTTCTTGAGTGCAATTATCACCTGTTGACCGCTCACTTAATTACACCTGAACTCAACTACTCGGTAAAATTTTACACAACGCATGTTGAGCCTAAAATACGGGACTATCGGATTCCACAGCTAAGAGAAGCGGCTCGTAATCAATTTAGGAAGAATAGAGAAATCTTAGGCCCTGAGTCTGTCAAGCTAATCACTGCCTATAAAAGAAAATGGGAGATAAAAAAATGAAGACTGAAAGGGGAAAATAGAAAAATGGAAAATAGGGACAACTGTCCCCATTTTGTCCCTCACATTTTGTCCCCTCATTTACTGCGTTAGAGGCAAGAAAAGCAATGAAACAAGACCTAGTTAAAGAACATTTTGCCAAGCAAGCCGATGACTATGAAAAGTTAATGGTAAAGCTCGTCCCTCAATATCTTGAACAACATCAAATCATCTATAGCTTGCTTCCCAATGAAGACAAGAATTACCGAGTTCTCGACTTGGGATGTGGAAATGGAATCTTATCTGAGTTAGTTTTCCAGAAACTTCCTCATTCACATATTGTCGGCTTCGATTTTACTGAAAATATGCTAAAGGCATTTGAAAAAAAATTATTGAGGTATTCTGGGAAGTATGAGTTGAACCAGGGTGATTTTCGTACTGATTCAATCGGTAATGATTACGATGTTATTATTGCAGGACTCACCCTACACCATCTCACTTGGGAAGAAAGAGAAAAATTTTATAAAACATTATACACCTCACTAAATGAAGGTGGCCTTTTCATAGCCAGAGACATAATTATTGATGAAAACGAAGATGTTATGAAAGATCAATATATTCGTTGGAAGGAATTCATGAAATCTCATGGAGAAGATCCAGATTTTTGGTACTCCAAACATATTGAAAAGGATCATCCAATGACTCTAACAGACCATTTCGCTTGGTTAAGGAATGCTGGTTTCTCAAAGGTGGCGTGTCAGTGGCGACTTTATAATTTTGCTATCACCTCGGCGGAAAAAACAAAATCAAAAAGCCTCTAACAAACGCATTAAGGCCGACGCCGGGCAGCTCGGCGGCGCTACGCGGCAAGGGCATTGGCGGCGCGGCTTATGCGGAGCGTGTGGGAATAAATAAAGACAAAAATGTTATCATTTAATTAGTTCTTAGAAAGGAGGGAGGTTATGCGCGTAATAGATATTCCACAAATTGAAAAATTAGGTGTAGCAGAAAAGATTCTTCTGGTCGAGGATCTATGGGATAGTATATCTTCTGAAGAATCTGCCATCCCTGTCCCCCAGAGTCATATGAAAGAGCTGGATAGAAGGCTTGCAAGGCACAAATCCAGTCCGGGGGAACTTTTATCCCTGGATGAACTTCGTACAAAAATAGAGAACCCATAACCAATCGCTCCACAGGATGCGGCGAAATGACCGCCGCACCTGTGACCTCAGGCGTTCAGCAAAAATCATGAACTTTTTAAAGAAGCAAGATGCACATCTTTACTGATAAATCTCACTGTCGGCACAATATTTCAGGACAAAAATCAACACTATTACTGACTGTGAATGATGGGTAAAATCCTTTCTTTCAAAAACTCAACTTCTAATCACAAACCTTTGTGATATTCCTGTAGTGATTTTATATTCACCTGTTTCTTTTTAAGCATCTCTATTGCATGTACTGCTGCGATCGCCCCTGATAGTGTTGTGGTAAACGGTATCTTATACTGAAGTGCACTCTGTCGTATCGAAAATGAGTCTTTCTGTGCCTGTGCTCCGCTGACTGTATTGATCACAAAGTGAATCTCTTTGTTCTTAATTAAATCCACTATATGCGGTCTGCCCTCGGCAACCTTATTAATGATTTCAACATGAAGACCATGGTCTTTAAGATAATTGGCTGTTCCTCTTGTTGCGATTACAGAGAGGCCAAGTTCAAGCAGTTTTTTCACCAGATGAACTGATGCAGGTTTATCTTTATCCTTCAGACTGATAAATATCTTTCCTGATAAAGGAATTCTGTTGCCACAGGCTATCTGGGATTTTCCAAATGCACGGCCGAAATCGTTGTCTATACCCATCACCTCTCCTGTCGATTTCATCTCAGGGCCGAGTATTGTATCAACGCCATGAAACCTGTCAAAGGGGAAGACCGCCTCTTTCACTGCAATATGTGTTACATGCTTTTCTTCTGTAATTCCAAGCTCCTTCAATGTTTTGCCAACCATCACCTTTGCAGCAATTTTCGCAAGCGGTATTCCTGTTACCTTGCTCACAAAAGGCACTGTTCTTGATGCCCTTGGATTCACTTCAAGTATGTAGATGTCAT
>Ga0315284_10006760_pt1 | contig 16347 bp, 42 predicted proteins | sample YL17G09_16_MG_FD_203696 | JGI IMG/M metagenome (GOLD analysis project Ga0315284, IMG submission 203696) | Sediment microbial communities from Yellowstone Lake, YNP, Wyoming, USA - YL17G09_16 | ecosystem: Environmental > Aquatic > Freshwater > Lake > Sediment | place: USA: Wyoming | collected... | reverse complement strand
AAAAAGCAAAACCAATTCCTGACGATAGAATGGAATTTAATACAGGTTGGTAATATAGATTTAAAATGAGCAGCAAAGAAGATTTCAGGGGTCTCATTAAGAGGCAAAAACAGATTATTAATAATCTGACAACAGAAAATTTAAAATTGGAAGAAACAATAGAGAAATTAAAGAAAGAGAATATGACTCTATCATTTTCAATTGCGGCTCTTCGTCGACGAGGTCAGTCAAAAAAACAATGGTGGCAATTTTGGAAATAACACACACCTTATAATATCTCAGCTAATGACCGAATTAGAACTTTTAAAGCGAGCTCAGAATAACGACCAACAGGCTTTTAAAAAAATATTTGTGAAATATGAGCCAGTAATATTTTATATGATAAATCAAATGATTCCAAATTATGCCATTGCTGAAGATCTCACAATGGAAACATTTGAGAAGGCTTTCAGAGATATTAAAAAATTTGTTCCAAACTATAAATTACTTTCGTGGATATCAAAAATCGGAAAAAATCATACTCTTGATTATATAAGAGCACAAAATATTAGACCTAAATTGGTTGAATTGGATTATATGCTTCAAGACCATTGGACACCTGAAAAAGAACTCATTGGAAAAGAAGAAATAACAATAATTGAAAAAATCGTTGATAATCTTGGTGGATCATATAAAGATATAGTAAAATTAAGAATAGAAGGCGATTCATATAGAGAGATATCAGAAAAATTAAATGTTCCTGCTGGCACAGTTCAAGGATATCTCCATGTGGGAAGAAAAAGAATATTAAAGAAACGAGATGAATTCGATAACATCAAACATATTCCAAATATTGAAGAAGATAAAAGAGAACTAAAAAAAATACGATTACTTAAATATCGAGAAGCCAACAGAGTAAAGCTAGCAGAATATCAAAAAAAATATAGGTTGATGAAACGAGCAAATACATAAAATATTTGGTAATTAAAAAATTTTTAGTTATATTTGCATTATGTTTATGAAAGTTTTAAAAATAATTGGTAATTTTTGTGTCGATGTGTTTGGATTTCTTGTGGGGCTCTTTTTATTAATAATCGCACTACTATCTGTGTGGTGTTTTATGATAACACAAAAAAATGAATCAGATGAAAGTTTATGTTATATATGATCCACTTTATGAAAAAATAGTTTGTGTTCATGATAAGCCCGACATGGATTGTTGTATATGTATAAAAGCCCAAGAACGACACAAAAAAGAATTCGATGTGGATTTATATCCACTTGAAGAGCAAGAATTTGAAATCCAATCTGGCAATAAATTAATACCAATCAAACTAAAGGACACGTTTAAATAAAAAAATAAATAATGGGACACTATGATAGTTGTTACGATGCTGACGACAAAGATAAAGCAAAGAAAAAGCACGAAAAAATTAAAAAAGAAATAATAGGACTTGTTAATAAACTTAATGATGATGAAAGAGAACTTCTTATTCATATCATTAAGAACATTAAAGATTTTGAATCAATGGTATCTTTTTTAAAAAAAATGACAAAATGAAAAAATTAATTATTGTATGTATGTTAATTGTTGGTTCGTTTGTTGCAAATGCACAAACCAGCCCATTTAAAGGTTTTTTTAAACCCGTAGAAAATGACTTGTTCACTAATCCAGATGTAATGAAATTTAGAGGGGTTGATACTCTAAAAACTGGAGTTTGGATGTTTAAATTTGATGCTGAAATCACAGCAGTTCAATTACTTTATAATAAAACAGATAAAAAATGGACAGCTAGCCCACTTAGTTCTGCTGGTCCTGGCATTGGTTACCGACACTATATTCAATACAACGGAAAACCATATTGTAATTTTGGTGTTAATCTACTTGCTCTTGTGGGATATGATTGGACAGAAGTATCCACGGCTAATCTTTCATTAGTCACCACAGTTACATTTCTGGACTATATAAATGTTGGCGGAGGATATAACTTTGGTGAAAAATCCCCAATGATCATTATGGGCGCAATTGTTAAATTTTAAAATATGAGTAAAAATATGAGACATCTCATTAATGAATTCAAAAAATTCAATGGGCACAGAAAGATATTAACAGAAGTCAGCCTAAGCAGAATATGGCAACACATTCAAAATGATGAAATGTCATTTGGCGCAATTTCAGCATATCGTAACGATATACCCAAAGAAAAAAATATTGAAAGACATCGAGATCTTCGCCAGAAAGTAAGAGATATGGGATTGGGATATATTGAAATGGAGGGAGGATCTTTTGAGGGTGATGTTCCAGTACACCAGCCATCATTATTTATTCCAGGTATAACAGAGAAACAAATAATTGAATTAGGAACGCAATTTGATCAACAGGATGTAATATATAAAGATAAAAACAAATTTGTTGATATATCAACAAATTTTAAGGATGGTATTGGTACTGTTTTAATGGACTTTATTAAAAAAGGTTGGGATAAAAACATAACTTTTGATAAAGAAATTACCAAAGACGTTTTTTCTGCTCTTGCTAAAGGTAGTCATAGAGGTAAAAAATTTGGATATAATAAAATTAATGAAGAATATCTTTTTGAAGTTATTGATCGTACCACAGCAGATAAGTATCGTGGTATAAAATATAATGATACGGATTTAATTAAGCTATTGTAAATAATGAAGCTCAGAATTAGACCCGATATAAGCGGAACTGTCGCAGTATGGGAGCTCGAGAAAAAACTATGGAATAGATGGTATCATCTTTACAAACATGAAGATATAAACATAGTGAAAAAAATGAAAGACCATCTTTTACAGCTCCCGCTTATTTACACTATGAAAAATAATGTTCCAGAGAAACCATTAAGGACAACTCCTAGTACATGGACGCCAAGACCGAGATTAAAAAGACTTAGAATTAAAAGACAAGACCTGCCAGAATCATTAAGAGACTAATAGAGATTAGTGATATTTATATTAAAACTAATCTATGCAGGAATTATCTATATTATTTGAAGATATCCTTAATGAAAACCCAAATCAAGCAATTAAGTTCCTAAAGGACAAAAAGCTTGACCCTGGCACAAACAATAAAGGTAAACAAATATTAGATTCAATCCTTAATATTACTAGAGGAGACGGATTTACATTTTTATTAACAAAAATCCACATCAATGAACGCATGCCGTTTAATGAACTCCAGCAACTTCACACGTTTCTGAAACAACATAAAAACGAATTAACTCGACTTCCTAAGCCCATTGTTAATTATGAAACATATCGTGGGCTTATGAACGATATTGATAATTTATTCGGAGATATAAAAACCAATTGGTTATTAAAACAATTATCTGCAACGCTTCGGCAACAAGCACAATCATTAAATGCACAAGAAACGGCAAAACTTTCTCATCTTGCTAAAAGTTTCGGAATGTTAAAACCTGATGACCAAAGACATTTTATGAAAAAAGTTTTTGGTTTTAAAGATATTCATACATTTATGGATAACATTACAAAATATATGATCGAAGTGGCAAATAAACAAGACTATAATACAACCAAAGAAAAAATAGAAACAACCACAGGGGCATTTCTTGTATATGATAACCCGCAACAAGATATTTTAATTGCCCATATTAATTCGTTTGACGCAATGAAGGCTATTGGTTGTACATCCGCGTGGTGTATAGCTAGAGATATGACCAGATATAGACAATATAAAAGTGGTAGAAACTACTATTTTCTAATTTGGGACTATAACTACCCCATTAATGATTCAAACTTTTTTATTGCAACAGCATATAATCCAGGAAATCCAATGAGTTCTAAAACACATGAGCATATTGGTGATATATCTCTCCACCTTTCTAACGTATTAGAGCAAAAGAAATTAGATGAAAATATTTTTATTAATTATATAGAGGAATTTAAGAAAAAACAATCGGATGAATATGAAGGAACATCAGGATTGGCAAACGCATTAAAAGAAGGCGATACAGATGTTCTTATCGATTTACTTCAAAACAGTGCAACAATACAAGAATATCAAACCACGACACCTACTGTAAATTGGAGTAGAGAGAAAATAGAGATAGGAATTGATAAAGAAGGCATGAAGAAAATGCTTGATCTAGGTGAAGAGTTCGATTATATTAATTCCATGGGTTCATATTATAGTAACAGTAGTGACTATTACGATAGTGAGGAGGCGAGATATATGCATGGAGCATTATCTAATGATAATATAAAATTATTAGTTCAATTAGCAAAGACACTTGGCGCTCCTCGAAGTACATACAATAAATTTAAAAACACGGAAAACGTAATTGCCAAATTTTTAGAACAATACAAATTAAATAATCTCATCGAGACTTATCTTATGGAATATTCTGAGGCACAATCTGAAGCGGAAAAAAATGCTGCAAAAGAATTAATAAATAAAATACCTTTTGATGTTGATGACGGAAGTTTTAAAATCGCCGAAATGTTTCAATATTATATCGATAACGAATTAACCGCAGACAATTTTGATCAATTAATTGAGCAAATAAAAAATATACTTCCGGATTTTAGTTATGATTCCATATCCGAAGCACGATATACAGATATGGATCTAGATGAACTAAACAGAACATTTAAAGTAGAATTACTCAATATAATAAATGATATAGAAGATGACGAAGACAACCCAATATATGTTCGCGCAAGAATGTTAAGAGACGCAAACGAATTTCTTCAAAAATTGGGATTTAAATTATTGCGCGATGAGGGTAAGATTGCTAAATTATCCACAAATTATGGAACTATTGTTATTAGTAATGTGGGTTTAGAAGATGAGGAAGATCCAACTTCTAGAATTATGGTTACCGCAAAATTATTACCCAAAGGAAGTAAAACTGGCCAAAAAATAAAAGTGCCTCTGACATCCATTAAAAACTACATTCATCAACACCAACTTCCTTTACAGGAACGACTATTGACGTTCAAGAGCATTTTGAAAGAAATATATCAATAGATAAAAATAACTCATAAAATATTTGTATAGTTCGAAGATTATTTGTATATTTGTGAGCAGAAAAATTTATGATTATGTCAAGTGAAATGAGAAAATTAATAAATGAATCTAGAATCCTTCAAGAGGTACTTAGAGGACGTAAGATATTAACTGAAATTAAGTTAAGTAGGTTATGGCAATATATCCAGGATGATAATATTAGCTTTGGAATATTATCTGCATTCCGAGGAGATTTACCACTAAAAGTAAATCAAGAAAGAAATTCTGAATTATTAGATAAGTTAACACAGGCAGGATATGGATATGTTGATCTTATTGGCGGATATATTGAGAAGGATGAACAAGGAAATGATAGAACCGTGCAGGAAAATTCATTCCTAGTACATAGTCTCGACAAAAAACTATTATTGAAACTTGGATTAGAGTACGACCAGGAAACTGTCATCTATAAAGACGGTAAAGAGTTCTCTTTATTGTCCACACAAAAACAAGATTTGGGTCATGTTTATGCAAGTTTTTTAAAAGGTAGTGGTAGAGATAATTACACAATGGATCCAAAAAACACCAAGGATTTATTTTCAGCAATTGCAAAAGGGTCACATCGAGGCAGACAGTTCAGATTTAATGAACTTCAAGAACTGTTTCTATATGAAATAAAAAGATGGACGACAAAAGACGTTTATGAACACGCATATCATGATAAGGAAATCAGAACCGACGCAATTCGTCTTTTATAATTTTTTCACATAGCCATTTGGAAAATCCAAATATTTGACTTATCTTTGTATCCTAATTTAAAATCATCGTAAATGTCCAAACTAACTATTCAATTAGAAGGTTCTGTTGTTGAAAAAGACAATGAGAATTTCTGGCGTTCAGAACTATTAAGACAAATTGAGGGCACAAAAATATTTTTCGCCTTTTTGGCTTTCAACTGAGCCCTCAGATCTCAGATATATTAGACTCCAACTTGGTAATCATTATCTCGATCCATTCCTATCTCAAGCAGACGCACATCGTGTTATTAATCGAGGTAATAAGAAGACTGGTTTAGATGTTAAATTAATTTGGAATAAAGGGGTTTAAACCCCCTTATTTATAGAGACTCATTTTGTTTTATATAAATTTGGAATTCTTGTTTCTTTTTCGTATATTTTAACATGGAAAAAGAACAATGGGAAATCGAAAGAGATAAAATCAAAGAGGCGTTTATTAAATTTCCAAAAAATCAGGGTAAAAGAAATCTTCCTTATGTATATAATAGAAGATTTCTTCTTTGTAACGCCGCCAATAATAAATGGAAAGGAGATGTTATATTCTCCAAAATTGAACATATTATTAATAACGATACGCCAGATTCATTTTACACCAAAGGAATTTTAAAATACAACTGGCCAATTGATAAAGCCCATCGGATAATGAAATTAGATTACTATAACTATGATGTCTCTCACGATAACGCTGTGGTGTCACAAGTAATAAATGAAACAATTACACATATAAATGATATTATTACAGTTTTTAAAACTCATTATAATGATTATTCAGATAGTTTACTGTATGTAATGACATTTTCAGATGATGGAGTTCTAAGGCCATATAAAAAAGTTGGAAAGACAAGCAATACAGATGAAAGAAAAAGAGAAATAAAACTTGTCCTCCCTTATGATATATGTAAAATTAAAACATGGGAAATACAATATAATAAATTAAGATTTGTTGAGAAGTATATTCATAAAAAAATACAGAAATACAATAAAAGAGGAGAGTTTTTTAATGACCCAAATGGAGACCTTATTACTATAATTTCTCAAGAACTGAAACATTTATCTAAGGAACATAACATATACATTAAAGAGATATTATAAATGAATGATAAAAGTATACATCAGGTTTGGAGAATTTTCAAAAAATGCAACTATTTCAGTTTTCGAAGCAATCATTGAAGATAAGATAGTCAGAATAATATTGCCAACCACTTCCTACCACGCATGTCAAAATATGGCCAAATATGTTGAACTACCAGCTTTCATTGTTGACGGCGCCATCAATGGTAAAGATAAAAACGGAGAAACATTAATGAACAATGTTAAAATTAAGATTCCGTTGACCTTTAACAAAGATATAGAGAACTATGTATCCGATATATCAATCCCCAAACCAAGAGAAAAACAAAAAAATATGAAAATTCCAAAATGGCGTCAAAATAAATTTGGATAATTCAAAAATAATACATATCTTTACACTCTAATTAAAATTCGATTGATATGAAAGTAAATGAGTTATTTCTTAAAGCCAGAAAAGACAATCAGTTAAGATCAATGTTGGTTATCGACCGCATCGATAAAGATGATGAGGGAAAAGAAGTCAGAAGGAAGTACATTAGGCTCTGCCTCGACATCAAAAGCCCATACGACTTCACATCCCATATGTCGTTTGTTGAAACTGACACAGAGATAAGATACGAAGATTATAGCGGTCAGAGCCTAATCAGGCAAAGTCCAAACTATAACACGGTCTTCCATAATTCTGTTTATGGATATTCTAACCACATCTCCACGTTTCTTAATCACATTAATAAGAATTCGGATGTGTCATTTAAAGTCGTGGCATTTAATTCTTGTGAAGCATGGAAGAAAGTGGATTTTGTACATCATTCATTATATGGTATAATCAATGACAGATGTTATCTTCTTAATGAATATACGGGACAGAATAATCTAGCGTCGCCAATTCAAGGAATTTCAGTTTTAATTCATGCAGAATAATTTGGAAATATCAAAAACATTTTATATCTTTGTATATATTTTAAAAGAAGCACAATGAAAAGGTTTTATTTTTTTCTGTTAGTTATTATTCTTTATTCGTGTGAAAAAGACACTATGCCTTTACGAATAGGTCTTGTTATGGACATCGATAATAACATTTATAACATCGTAACAATCGGTCAGCAACAATGGATGAAAGAAAATCTTAAAACCACAAGACTTAACGATGGTACTGAAATTCCATATGTAAATGAGAAAGAAAAATGGCATATTTTAAATACGCCAGCATATACCCAATATTTTGATGATAAAATAATGCCAGACATAAATGAATTTTATAGTGAGGATTATGGAAAATTATATAATTGGTTTGCTGTCGGTACAGATAAATTATGCCCAATAGGTTGGCGCGTTCCAACAAACATCGAATGGAAGGAATTAATAGATTATTTAGGTGGCAATAATGTTGCAGGAGGCAAGCTTAAAGAAATTGGAACAACACACTGGCAAGAACCAAATTTGGGAGCAACCAATGAATCAGGATTTACAGCACTTCCAGGGGGATTTTGTGATTATAATGGTGACTTACTTAACCTGTCTATAGCAGGATGGTGGTGGACATCATCAGGAATCGTTACACAAACAAATTGGGATCCACCAGTTGATAAAGCGTGGAACATACTATTACATAAACACACAACAGATATATTTGGAATTATTAATGTTGATTATCCATATCCTAAACAAGCAGGAATGTCTGTTCGTTGTATAAAAAATTAAGACAAATGAAAAAAATAATTGGAATGCTCGCTATTATTCTGGTGTTCTCGTGTGAGAAACTAGATGATACGTTTTGTTGGAATTGTATTAAAACAACCTTTATAAAAGACGTTGGACAGGGTACATTTACTTACTTACAGGATACAGTAGTGAAATGCGAATATTCTGAATTAGACGCTCAGAAGTTTGAGAATGCTCACACTATTAAAGCCAGGCCAATAGATACATGTGGGGGGATTCTCAGATGGATTGATACGGTATGTGAAAAACAAAAATAAAGATGAAAAAGAATGTTGATCGCCGATGCGGAATGGAAATAATGACACCGCCAGTTGAATTAAATGTTGCCTTTGGCAGATTTATAATCACGTTAAAAGGACGAAAATTATCGTGGGATAGTGATTATCTGACCGCGAAAGATATTGAGGAATTAAAAAGTTTTATAGGATACGCCTATGAACAGGGATTTACAGATGGAAGTCAAATAGCATTAAATAAAAAGTAATATGAAAAGTTTTAATGAAATTAAAGAAAATCTTGAAGGATGCGAAGCTAGACTTCAAGAGAGTTACGATGAAATGGCAAACAATGCCGCAACATTAACTTCAGAACAAGTTGTTAATTATAGAAAAACCCAAGCTTATTTGCGTGGTTGGATTGCCGCAATCCGTGGAGATTCAGATTTTGAATCCTATACTATGGGATATAAACAGGCTCTGACATGGTTGGACTCATAAAATAAAAGAAAATGATATTAACAGCAATTATTGCAATTATTTTGATATTTCTTTCTATGGTAACACTATTTGTTTCCTATGATTGGAAAAAGAATAGTTATAAAGGATGGGGAACTCCTGTTATATTTTTATTATTGTTCTGCGCTTTACTGTGTTTCATAAGATATCAGGATGAAAGGTATTATAATACGTCAAATTATCATATAGAAAAAACGAATAAAACAGTTATAATTGACGGCGTGTCGGTAAAAAATGATACCCTTATTAAAATAAGGAAAATTAAGAATAAGATTGAAAAACTTAAAAAGGAGATACAATGATAAACTATAGATGTAAATGCGGAGATAAGATAGGATTCGGCTCAATGCCATTTGCTGATTGTCAGGGATGTGATATTTGCAATACTACATTTGCAAGTCATCCTGATAATCATAAACCATTACAATCTCACGAATGGGAAACAATGTATAATCAATCAACGGGAAAGCCCTATAAAAGGTGTAAGAACTGCCACACAGCCGATAAAGAATCATTTAAAGAAAGCCATATAAAATGAAGCTAGAACAGATAATTGAGATACTTTATGAGAACATTCGGGCAGATGCTTGGGGAAAATTATATGGCGTTGAGAAATCTGCCTATGAAATCCTTGCCTTAGACGAGAAGAAAGAAATCCATATTGTGGAATCTCATACAATTACAGGAGATGAAGCCAATAAACCTACTGATTGGTCAAAATATAATAAGCCAGAAAACTATGAAGACACTTAAATATATAATGGCCATGGTTATGTTGCTGATATTATGGATTCTCTTTACCATAGTAACAATATTAGCCAAAAAAAACGAAATCATTAACAGAACAGAAATGATAATTGAAAATCAGGACACAGTTGAAATCGTTTCACCTGTTATTGATTTTCCTAGTGATTTTTCAAATGTGCCAAGCTATTGTGATCCAAAAAACTATAGAATTGGAAAAACAAATAATGAATATATTGTTCTAATGCCTCACGGAACTTATGCCGAATCCTATAAAACCATTCAAGAAGCACAACGGAGTATTAATGAATACGCCAGACACAGCATGGAGCGCTGGCTTAAATCAGGAGGAAGAGATTTTTAATAACTAAATAAATAACAATGAGTAAATGGATAAAAGTTGAGGATAAATTGCCAGAACATGGGATGTTAGTCATTACATGGAATGGAAGCTCTTATAGGGTATGTAGATATGAAACCGCCCTAACTTGGAAAGGATATAAAATGAAATTCGTTAGTGTAATGACTAGATTTTGGGACGACGATGCTACCCATTGGATGAGATTTCCTAAACCCCCAATACAATGAAAAAGGTATATATAAAATTCGGAGAATTTATGGATGATGAAGATCACATTTATGTTTATGAAGGTCTGCTCGAAGATAATATTGTTAAACTACTCCTACCAACAGTATCATATTCTATGTGCCAGAAAATTGCTAATGATATAGAACTGCCAGCATACATTGTTGAGGGTACATATATCGGTCAGGCAAATAATGGACAGCCAGCATTGAAAGAATATAAAATGGTCTCCAAGCTCAGCCTTGACAAATATAAGGAATGTTATTCCTATAATGAAATAAAAACCGAGGTCATCAAAAAAGAAGTTCAAGAGCCAGTTGAATTGTCGAGATCAGAAATGATAAGCAAATTACCACCGCTTTTAAGATTATTTGTGTGTGTTGGAGATATGGTAACGCCAAGACAAAGAACCAGTAGATTAGATACATTTCGTAAATAATATAAAATCAGAAAAAATGAAGCCAAAAGCAGAAAACGTATATAAGGTAAAACACCTTGTGAATAATACCTATCAGGTATATGAAAAAATTAGAATAACTGGTTATGGACATATTGAAGAAATTGATGGAATGAATAATGATGTCTTATTTCAGGGCACATTGCCCGAATGTGAATCATTTATAAATCTTAAAGAAAAAGGATGTGTCTAATGACATCAACTAACTCATTTCTATATTTCTTGATTCTTCTTAAACTTATTATAATACTATTCAATTATATTTATAATATAGAATATTTATGGATATGAAATCGCTTAACGAAGAAATATTGAAAATAAAATCTATTATGGGGTTGAAGGAAAATATGATAGATCATACAGAAGAACAGAGGTGGTACGATATGTCTGATCCTAAAGAACAAGAAAAAATGTTTGTGTGGGACACTAAAGAATATCTCACAGGATATTTTGGAACCATAGGGTTAGAGAATGAAAAGAAGGTAATGGCAAATCTATTAAAAATATTCAGGGAAGCAAAGGCCGACATTCATCAACACGGAACAAACCCCGACTATCGATATGTAAATGCAATCTGCAAATACATGGGATTTAAAAGAATAAAAACCGAGTTTTATCCTAATGGAGAATATGAAGAATATGAAATGGTCCACGACATAATTGATTTAAATTTTAATGGAGAATGAAATCATTAAATGAAGAAATATCGAAAATAAAATCCGTAATGGGACTCTCTGAACACCGCCTCATCAAACATAAATGGAACAAAGTTGAAGATAGGAAACTAAAGCATCAAAAATGTGAAAGGTGTAATTGTGAAAAATGGTGGGATTCGGGACACAGTAAATTAATATACCAGGATAGATTCGGTAGAACTCACTATAGAGCGCCCGATTGCGTTCTTCCAAATACTAAATTATAAAAAAGGGAGCTTAAGACTCCCTTTTCTATTTAACACCATCGTCCTAAGACAATTTTTATTTATTCATTATTTGAAAAATCTTCATTCTTCGATTCATTTTTTATCAATTGAAGTATCCTATTTTTAGGATTTTGTTCCTTCAAAATCTTTTCATATAACTTGTCACATCGTGAATCAAGTGTTCTGTACACTTCCTGAAATTGATTACCTATGATCATTTTTTCTTGTCTTTCACGATCTTTCCCTTTTTCGAATTCCTGATTGATCCAGAGCTGGATCTCACGAAATTCTTCTCCAATTTTTATTACCTTAATTACGGCGAAGACGCTACCAATTGCAACAGCAATCACTAGCACCGCACCCATACCTAAAATAAATGATTGTATATCCATATTAATATTTCTCCTATATGTCAAAGAACGATAGTGTTAGTATAAATATAACGAAAATATTTGGAAATATCAAATATATTACATATCTTTGCATACATAATTAAATCATTCGGAAGAAAATGAGAATAGGAAATTTTATAATCAGAAGATCAAAGCCAATCTATAGAGAACTTGTGATCCACGAAAAAAGAGACCAACTTTACTGGCAAGCATTCCAATTATATCAATCGAGAATCTTTGGATTGTGTATCTATCGTACTTTTCACTCAGACCAAGAATTATTAGGTAAAATAAAAGAAGAGCAAGAAAATGGATAAATTATTAATTAAACCAGGAATGATGCTATCCCACATCACAGATGTTATGGACCCGCCACAAAAACTTTTTGTCCTCAAGGTTCGTCCAGCATTAATAAACGTTCCTGAAGAGGAGGATAATTGCATATATTGTGAATGGTTAGATAGAACAGGAAACCTACTAAAAATGTGGTTTCATCCTGATAGGCTTGAAAAATGGTAAAATCATAATAAGAAAAGATAATGGAATCAAAATGGTATACATTTATAAAGGAATATGAACAACAAATTCCGTATAGACCCTTAAGCGTAATTCTTGAAGCGTTCTTTTGGTACTTAGAAATAGACACAACAACTGACTATATCTACAAAACAAAAGCTAAAGATAAAGTAATAGATTTAATGATAAAATAAAAATGGAAAACCGGAGATTACAAAAAGACGCATCAAATGCTCAATCTACTATTGATGGACTGTTATCAGAAATTGAAGATATTGAAAGAAAAGTAGAAAATCTTCAAGCAGAAAACGACTCTTTACAAGATATAATAGAGAACTATAAACAAGAAATTGATAGCCTTAAAAATAAGGTAATATGATGGATTTAATGTATTTTGGCTACGGATATGAAAAAGACGATCCCGCCAAACAATATCAACAAGACTTCATAAAAGAAGTCAAAGAATTCTTTCCTAATGTCAGGCTCGAAAATGCATATGACGAAATTAAGGGTTATAGACAATCAGTTTATTTAGATGACTCTGAAAAAGATAACTACTGCAGTTATCTTATAGGTAAAGGTTGGATTGATTTCTCTTTAACATTACAAATTGCAATGATGGATAAGGAGGAAAAAGAAGATGTTAAGCGTTGGTTCAAACTTGCGAAAGAAAAATATCCTGAAGCGTTTAAACCCAAAACAGTATGAAAGAAGTTGATTTATTAAGATTTATTATAGAGAATAACATTGAATATCATTGGCACGACGATGATGTTGTTATGTTTGTTTCTCATTGGAACATTAAAGAATTTATGATGGAACTTCTCGGATACGAATATCTAACTGATAGTGAGGTTCAATGCATATTGAAATATGGATATATTGGTGTTTGGATGAAGTCAATATGTGAATATTTTGATATTGAATTAAAAAGTATATTTGATAAAAAAAATTATGACGACTAAAAAAACAAAAACCGCCAGCTCCAAAATTAATTTATTGGAGTACGATTATCCTAAACCAACGGGAGCCGACATGGTTTTCCCGACTTACGATGCCATACCCGAACTTCTAGAAGAAGCAAAGGTGAGAGGATTTTTACATGGACACACTCCTTATAATGATTTGTTCTCAAATCTTTTTTTTAACGGAGGTAAAGTTGTCTTTAAAGAAGATGTGGATCCGGAAAAGTTAAAGGTGATTTGGGTATACGTGAGGTCATTCATGGGTAGCTGGTCACCGAAGCACGAACACAAAGAAGCCATCTGTGCAATGATTATGAGTGAAATTCTTGAACCTAAACTTGATGAAAAATGACAAAAAAAGAGATACAAAAAAAGATTAAATATCTCCTTAACAATAAGGATTACGAGTTTAGATTTCTAATGGCTGGAGTATATCTTGGTAACTCAGAAATAAAATGCGGAATCTGTGAGGAAATGGTTGATCATACAGTTCAGACTCTTTATTCTAAAACAGATGACGGCAAATCAATTGTAGTTTGCGCAAATTGCAACCAAATAATAATTGAAAAAACCAAATGAAAATGATTAAAAAGGAAAAACTTCAGGAAATTCTAGATCAGATTGTATCTGAAGATCCGTACTGTGGTCTTGAAAATGCTGATAAAGCATTATTGGATTTAATTGAATATTTGAAGGTAAACGGTATCGAAGTAATATAATGGGAGTATACGTCAGTGGTTAGACGGGTTCCCTCTAAAAGAACCAACCTCGGTTCGAATCCGAGTATTCCCACAAAATTTAAGAACAAAATGATAATAGGATTGTTTGAAGTTGACACAATGCCATTCTTGTCCTGGTTTAAAAAATCAGGATGTAACTATAATGGAGAAGATATATTTGTATCTTGGCAAATTGGATGTATTGAAATAAGAAAATATAAATCAAAAAAGACCCTTCGTCTATGGAAAACATAATAAATGAAGAAATGGAAATTAAAGTAAAGTTACTTAAACTTTATGCTGAATGGAGAAGATTATGGGAGATCGATAAGAAAAAAGCCAATCTTCTAAATACAGAAATTGAGTTACTTGAAAAAACGCTAAAAATTAATCAAAATGAGTAAAATAAAAACAATTATTATTGTGATATTGGCACTATTGATATTCTTTATATTACCATTTGGTGGACCAATTTTGATTGATTCCATTAATGATAAGAAAATCTGGACAACCATACTTATAGTTAGTTGGGCGGTTCTATTTCTTATATTTGAATTTGGATTTGCCATTCCTCAACACATTGAGGATTGTGAGAATAGAAAAAATCTATATTAAATGAAATGAGTGTAAATAGAACAGATTATATAGTTTACGGATGGAAACTTCCATATGAGCTGAAAGACTCAAAAGGTGATAAAATTGACCTTTGGGATGATAAGTACCTTCCAATGATTGAAGGGCATAAAGGAGAAAAATATTCTATCATAATAGACGGAATGATGGGAGATTATGTTGTCTTTGGAATGATAATTGACTATGCCTATAGTGATGAGGGATGGAGTTTTATTCATTTGAAAAATCCCACACTTGACCCCAATGAACTAAAAGATAAATACCGTAAAGTATTCGATGTCGAAGGAGAGGTCGCTAATCCATATCTATTCATTTTTTCACATTTTCATTAAAATTATGAAAGACATACTAGACCCTCTCAAAAAAGCAATCGAAGAAGCATCAGGTTATGGACAAAATGTTGTTATATTTCCACTCATTGATGCAAGAATACTCGTCGAAGATATAAAGTTAATTCTATCCGATGCAATATCTCGCCCTCATTGGGATAAGAACGGATACCTTGACGGTGGTATAATATATAAGGATGGAATACCCTGTAGTCATATTGATCCTATGGGAGAACCAGGACAACCTGGTATTAAAGGTGAAAATAATTGAATAAATACTTGGCAGTCTCAAAAATATTATTTATATTTGTGTCGTTATATTTATTGATATAGAAATCAAGTAAACTAAAAACAAACAAAATGAAGTAGGTTAAATTAGTAGTTGTAGTCCGAAAGGACATTTCCAATGGCGATATGATGGCTCAATCGATCCACGCTGTCACGGAATTCGCTCACAAGTTTCCCAATCAATTCAAAGATTGGATGACAAACAGTCAATATGTGGTTTCACTATCAGTCGATAATGAAACAAAACTCAAAGAAATCTATAACAAGTTAGAATGGTTTGGCGCCAATGTCGTTAAGTTCCACGAACCCGATATGGATAACCAATTAACATCTATTGCTTATTATGGAACTCCTGAGCTAATGAGAATAACAGATAATTTAAAACTTGCATTATCATGAAAGATACATAGATGCATACTAGACCCCCATAATAGTATCAAATCACAGGATTTGTTGATCCATAACAAATTAAATAAATGTGGATAAAAATAAATAAA
>Ga0315284_10006759_pt1 | contig 16348 bp, 18 predicted proteins | sample YL17G09_16_MG_FD_203696 | JGI IMG/M metagenome (GOLD analysis project Ga0315284, IMG submission 203696) | Sediment microbial communities from Yellowstone Lake, YNP, Wyoming, USA - YL17G09_16 | ecosystem: Environmental > Aquatic > Freshwater > Lake > Sediment | place: USA: Wyoming | collected... | reverse complement strand
GTCCTTTTGGGCCTGGGCTTTTGCGTTTTCGAGAGAGAGCGGTCCTGAGCCATGACCCTGGCCCGTTTCTTGAGGTTCATCTCCCGCCGTCATCCCGGCCCTTGCGGTGAAAAGGGGACGGTGCTATAATTAACAATAAATCAGGACATTACCCTAAAATAAGTGTATTCAGGGAGAACCGCCATGCAAAGGAGACTCATTCGTCCCAATCTTTCCGAAATCAAGGACAAGCTGAAGGGCGAACAGATTAAGAAAAAAATGCACCCTTCCTATGATACTTTCGCCGAGAACTACTACTACCTCAAGCAGATGAACAAGAAGACGGTTATGGCCGTTGTCTTCGTGGACGGCGAGAAGGTGGAGGGCACCATCGAATGGTATGACCGCAACTGCATAAAACTCAACAGGGATGAGGAACCCAACCTGCTGGTGTACAAGAGCAACATCAAGTACTTATACAAGCTTCGTGAAGGAAAGGAAGGGGGCGGTCCGGAGCCCGAAAAAAAGGAATGAGGCTCCCTCGCCTGGGGGTCACCCTGGGTGACCCGGCCGGGGTCGGGCCCGAGATCGTTCTGAAAGCTTTTTCCCAGCCCGGCCTTCTGCCCGCCGCTGAATACACTCTCTTCGGCTCCCGGCAACTTCTGCAGGAAGAACAGCGCCGGTTGGGCCTCCAGCTTCGTTTGGGGAACCTGATTTTCGCCGAAAACGAGGAAGGCAGCCTGGCCTTGCTTGACCTGGGCGAGCCTTCCGGCTCCTGGCGGAGAGGCGAATCTTCGGCAGCCTGCGGAGGTGTCTCTTTTCGGTATTTCGAGAAGGCCGTGGACGAAGCGCGGAAGGGCCGCCTGGAGGCGGTGGTGACTGCGCCCATTTCTAAACAGTCATGGCATATGGCCGGTTTTTCCTGGCGGGGCCATACTGAATATCTGAACAGTTTTTTCTCCGGGGCCATTATGACTTTCTGGTCGGACAGGATGAGAGTCGCCCTGCTAAGTCATCATCTGCCCCTTCAGGAAGCCCTGGGATTGGTCAAGGCCGACATCCTGCACCGTTTTTTTATGCATCTTCACGAATGTCTGGAAAAGGCCGAGCAGACGGGGCTTGAACTCATCGTGGCAGGCTTGAATCCCCATGCCGGAGAAGGGGGGGTGCTGGGAAAAGAAGAGGAAAGGGAAATCAGACCGGCCGTAGAACGGGCCAAAGCCGATGGACTCAAGATCAGCGGCCCCTGGCCGCCCGACGTTGTTTTCCGTCAGGCCCTCGACCGGCCGGACCTTATGGCGGTCGCCCTTTATCACGACCAGGGCCTCATTGCCTTCAAGCTGGTCGCCTTCGAGACGGGGGTAAACGTGTCGTTGGGGCTGCCTTTTATTCGGACTTCGCCCGACCACGGCACGGCCTTTGATATCGTCGGCCTGGGGAAAGCCGATCCGGAAAGCCTCCGTCAGGCACTTCGGCTGGGCCGGCGTCTAGCGGCGGCTCCGCTTCAATTCCGCCCTTAACTCGCGCTCCACCTCCCTGGTCTTGATGGCCTCGCGTTTCTGGTAGGTCTTTTTGCCCTTGGCCAGGGCGATCTCCACCTTAACCCGGCCTCGGTCGTTGAGCAGAACCTTAATGGGCACCAGAGTCAGCCCTTTTTCTTTAATCTTGCCGGTCAGCCGTTTGATCTCCCGGCGGTGGAGGAGAAGCTTGCGGTCCCGCTTGGGGTCATGGCCGAACCTGTTGGCCGCTTCGTAGGGGCTGATGTGAGCGCTGATGAGGAACACTTCGCCGTTTTTGACTTCGGCGTAGCTTTCCTTGAGGCTGATCCGGCCGTCGCGGATGGACTTGACTTCGCTGCCCTGGAGAGCGATGCCGGCCTCGAATGTCTCCAGAAGGTCGTAGTTGAAAGAGGCCGTCCGGTTGAGGGCCACAGTTTTCATCAGGGCCGGGCCTCCTGGTCAGACCTCAGCCGAATCTGGACCAGGCTGATGTGCTGTTTGGCCATCTTCACCACGGTGAACATATGGCCGTGGTAGTCGAGGCTGTCCTGTTCGCGGGGAATTTTGCCGTGTTCTTCGAGCAGGAAGCCGGCCAAGGTGGTGTAGTCCTTCTTCTCCGGAAGGTCAAGAGCCAGGTGTTCGTTGACATCCTTCACCGAGGCGGCTCCTTTGATGAGGTAGGTTCGCTCATCGAGACGCGTCAGCCAGCCCTCTTCCTTGCCGCCGTACTCGTCCTCGATGTCGCCCACGATCTCTTCGATAATATCTTCCAGCGTGACGATGCCCCCCATGTTGCCGAATTCATCCACGACGATGGCCAGGTGGAGTCCGTTCTCCTGAAGCTGGAGCATGACCTTTTCCATGGAGGCGGATTCTGGAACGAAGATCGGCTTGCGAAGCACGTCTTTTAGTATAAACTCTTTATTATCAATCAAATATGGGATAATGTCGCGTGCGTGGAGAACGCCCTCGACATTATCCAGGCGGCCTCGGTAAACGGGAAAGCGGGTGAACATGCAGGATCGTACGGTTTCCAGGATTTCTTGACGCGAAGAATCTGACTCAATGGCCTTGACCAGAGTGCGCGGAGTCATGATCTCCTTGACCGGACGGGAGCCGATGTCCAGGATTTCGTTGATCATTTTCTTGCGCAGAGCGGACATGCCCTTGACGCCGGAGGCCAGCATGATTTTTGTTTCTTCTTCATTCAAGGCTCTTCGGCCGTGCGGCTCTTGCGTCCGCGTTCTTCGAAAGAACAGGTTGGACAGAAAGGTGAAGACTTTGATCAAGGGATAGAAAAGGATATGGAAAGCCATGATCGGATAGACGAGCAGGAAAGCGGTCTGATGGGGCCTGGCCGCGGCAATCCTTTTCGGGTTGAATTCGGAGAAGAAGAGCAGCAGGACAGTGGTGGAGGCGGTGGCCAGCAGAACGGCTCTGTTCTTGTCCGGAATGAATGAGACGAAGATCGAAGTGGCCAATGAAGCGGCCGCCGTGTTGGCCAAAGTGTTGCCGATGAGAATAGTGGCCAGTAATGACTCGATGCGGTTGAGGAGAGCCCGGACGGAGCGGGCCCTCCGGGAGCCTTCCTTTTCCAGATGGGCCAAGGTGTAGGCGTTGGAGGTCAGGAAAGCTGTTTCCGAGGCAGAAAACAAAGCACTCAAAACCAGGAAAAGGGCATATAGCAGAAGGCTGCTGAGGAGCATCCGTGGAAAGGCTAGAATCCCAGTTCCGCCTTGACCCCCTTGAAGCAGACGGCCAGAGATTTATGGATCCTTTTTTCGATTTCCTCTGCCGATAGGGAACAGGCCAGGGAAAGCTCGGAGACGATCAGATCATGAGCTTTCTCCATCATCTTCTTCTCGCGAAAGGAAAGGGGCTTGGTCAGGCTGAGATAATAAAGGCCCTTGAGGACAGAGATCATATCGTGGAGCGCCCCGGACTTCATCAGGTTGACGTGTTCTTTGTATCGTCCTTTCCAGTTCTTGGTGATCTCGACCCCCCCCTTACGCATCAGGTGGAAGATGCTGCCAATGCGGTCTTCAGACACTGGCCGGCGGATGCCCATCTCTGAAGCGCCGGCGGATGGAATCATCACCAAGGTGTTGTTAGACAGCAGCCGCAGATGGTAGACTTTAAACCACTGCCCGTCCACGGTCTGGTCCCTGACGGCCTCCACAATCCCCAGGCCTTGATTGGGATAGACAACCTTATCGCCAACCTTAAGGGAATCCATAAGGGGTTATTATATGAGATTTGGCTGGATTCGTCAATCGGTCACACAATCGGCCATTTTATTTTGCCGGCTTGACAGACATATCCACCTTGGATAACATACTCGTCGCAAAGGTATCAGACGAAGATGCGACCCACGTTCCGCCCTAATGTCAGACGGAGAAAGAAGACGCACGGTTTCCGCGTCAGGATGAAGACCCAGAACGGCCGTAAAGTCCTCAAGCGCAGAAGACAAAAAGGACGGAAAAGACTTGCGGTCTGATGAGAGAGACCTTCGGGCCTCAGGAGCGGATTCGCAAGAAAAAAGATTTCGACCGTCTTTATAAGAACGGAAATCGTTTCAGAGGAAAATATTTAACGCTTGTCTATCTGGACAACAACCTCGCCTTTTCCCGGTTGGGCGTGGTGGCCAGCCGCAAAGTCGGAGGGGCGGTGTTGCGCAATAGAGTCAAGAGGCGGATGAGGGAATTGTATAGAAGGAACAAAATGCTGATCAGCCGGCCGGTGGACATGGTGGCCATCGCCAAAGCAGAGTCCGCTCGGACATCTTGGCCAGAATTCAGCGAAGATTTCCTGTCGACTTTGACGGCCATGGATAAGAGACGGTCGGCGAGATGAGGAAAGCGGCCCTGTTCCTGATAGACCTGTACCGCCTGCTCCTTTCACCTATCCTGGGCCGGGGCTGCCGTTTCGCTCCGACTTGCTCTTTATACACTCGGGAGGCCGTGGAAAGGTATGGCGTTTTGAAGGGAAGTTGGCTCGGCCTCCGCAGGCTGCTGCGCTGCCATCCCTTTCACCGGGGAGGATTCGATCCTATTCCCTGACAAAAGGATGATGATATGGAAAGACGCCTGATACTGGCCGTTGTGCTGTCGTTTGCCCTGTTGGCTTTTTATTGGATTTTCTTTTTGAAAAAACCGGCCCAAGTCCAGACCTCTGGTCCGGCCGCGCCCCCAACTCAAGTCCAGACCCAGACTCTGCCCCCTGCCTTGCCCCCGGCCAAGCAGGAGGCCAAGCCTGCCGCTAAGCCGGCCGAGACCCGTGTCGTCTCCGCTCAGGCCGTCTTTACGGAAAACGAAGAAATGGTCAAGGTCGAGACGCCCCTCTACCTCGCCGAATGGAGCACCAAGGGCGCCGTCCTCAAAAGCTGGAAGCTGACGGATGTGGACAAGCAGAAGAAGTACAAGTACATGGATGAGAAGGGCAACCCGCTGGAACTGGTGAACATCGAGCCGCCCGAGCTGAAAGTCTCAAACCGCTACCCTTTCTATATTGATTCGGGCGATCAAGCCATCAATGAAAAGATCAACAACAATAAAGCGGAATTTTACCGGGTTTCGACAACCAGCCTGAATATCAGAGAGGGAAGACCGGCCGAGCTTTCCTTCCTGTACGATGACGGGGCCGGCCTTCGGGTGGAGAAGAAATTCATCTTCAATGGAAGCAGCTATGATTTCAGCCTGGCGGTCAGCCTGAAGATCAAAGGCGAAGAAAAGCCCTACCGCCTCCTCTGGGGTCCGAGCATCGGCCCGGGCTCCCAGACCATGCAAAGGCAGCGGATCGGTTCCAACAAAGGTTTTGTGGCTTACTCGGGCGGCAAAGAGTTCCGGATGGACGAAAGAAGCTACAAACCCGAAAAAAGCGCCTATAATTTCGTCGGCTGGGCCGCCTATGAGGAGACATACTTCACCGCGCTTTTTCTGGTCCCCGGCGGTCAGGGCACGGCGATCTTCCAGCGGGAGACGGTCAACAACATCCCGTTCTATTATCTTTCGGTGACAGGAGCCCAGACAGCTTACCTCGGCCCCAAAGAGCTTGACCGGCTCAAAGTCCTTGACCCCTTATCCGGCAGCACCAAGAAGCTCGTCCAATTCGGCTTCTTCGGCAGCATCGTCGAGATCCTTCTCATTGTGCTCCGCGCCATCCACAAGGCTTTCCCCAACTGGGGAGCGGCCATCATCATCCTGACCATTATCATCAAAATCCTCTTCTTCCCCCTGACCTATTCCAGCACGAAGTCCATGGCCCGCATGCAGGAGTTGCAGCCCAAGATCAAGGCCCTGCGGGCCAAATACAAGAAGTCCAAGACGGATATCGCCCAGCGCCGTCAGATGAACGAAGAGATGATGAAACTCTACAAGGAGCACGGGGTCAACCCTGCCGGCGGATGCCTGCCCATGCTCATACAGCTTCCCGTCTTCTGGGCCATCTGGAGGCTGCTCAGCGTATCCATCGAATTGCGGCAGAGTCCCTTTGTTTTTTGGATTAAGGATTTGTCGGTGAAGGACCCTTATCTGGTTACGCCCATCCTCATGGGCATCACCCAATTCATCAGCCAGAAGATGACGCCCACCGGGGCCGACCCCAGCCAGGCGCGGATGATGCTCATCATGCCCGTGATCATGACCTTTTTCTTCCTCGGCTTCCCCAGCGGGTTGGTCCTTTACTGGCTGACCAGCAATGTGCTGCAGATCGTGCAGCAGCATTTCATGAACCGGATGCAAGCCAAGAGAAAAGCCAATGAAGATAGAAGAAAAAAGTGAAATACCGGAGTTCAAGGGCAAGAACCTGGAAGAGGCGATTGCCCATGCCGAACATGTGCTGAAAATCCTGCGAACCCAGCTCAATTATGAGATCGTCACCGAGAAGACCAAGCTGTTCGGCCTCAAAGGCAGGGAGATTGTCATCAGGGCCTGGGCCAAACAGCCTCCTGAAGAAAGCTCGGTGACCAAGTTCTTGACCGAATTCCTGCCCCATTTTCCATTGGAGCTGAGCTTCCAGGTCAGGCAAAAAAGCGATTTCTTGTATGTCATTTTCAACGGGAACGACAAACAACTCCTGCTGTGGAAGGATGGCTCTCTGCTCTTGGCCCTGCAGCATATACTGAACAAAATTTCGGACCAGAAGGTCCAAGTGGATTGCGAATTCTTCAGGGTGAGGAAGGAAAAACGGCTGAAGGAATTCGCCCAACAAATAGGCCGCCAAGTCCTGGACACCGGCCGAGAAGAGATTCTGGACCCGATGAATCCTTATGAACGCCGGATTATTCATATGACGATCAACCAATTCCAGGGCATTGCCAGCGAAAGCATCGGGGAAGGGTTCCTGAAGCAAATCAAGATATTTGCCGTGGATAGAAGCCAGAAGCTGGTAAAATGAAGGCATGGATGTCTCGCGTCTCCAGGAGACGATCATCGCTATTTCGACACCTCCAGGGCCCGGGGCCCTGGGCGTTATCAGGCTAAGCGGACGCGACTCCCTGGCTGTCGCCAAAAAGCTCTTCGAACCGAACAAAAAAGACCCGGCCATCCCGCTTAGAACGGCTGTTCTGGGGCATATTTTGGACAGGGAGAACGGCCGGAGGCTGGATGAGGCGTTCCTGTTCTATTTTCCAGGTCCACGGTCCTACACGCGCGAGGACATGGTCGAAATCAGCTGCCATGGCAGCCCGGCCGTCCTTGAGGAAGCCGTGCGGCTCGGAGTCAAGGCCGGAGCAAAGCCCGCGCAGCCCGGCGAATTCACTCTTCGGGCCTTTCTTTACGGCAGAATCGACATTCTCCAGGCGGAAGCGGTTCAATCCCTGATTCATTCCACTTCACTGGAACAGGCACGGATTTCGTTCAGCCAGGTCCAGGGTGAACTCTCCCACAGCATCGGCCAATTGAGGAGCCGTCTGGTCAATCTTATGGCCTTAATAGAAGCCCGGATCGAATTCGCTGATGATTTGGAGTCCGTCCCGGATTCAAAACTCAAGGAGGTTCTTGAGACAGCGTTGGGTCAGGTCCAGGCGCTTGTGGACAGCTATCAAATCGGCCGAATCATTGCGGAAGGAATTCGATTGGTCATTGCCGGCCGGCCCAATGTCGGAAAATCCACGCTGTTCAACGCTCTCCTGGGAAAAGAAAGGGCGATCGTTACGCCTATTGCCGGGACCACGAGAGATTTTATTGCGGAAACGGCTCAATGGCACGGCACGAGCTTCCATTTGATTGATATGGCGGGACTGGCCAGGCCCCGAGATCCGATTGAAGAAGAAAGCATCAGGAGGGGCAAGGCCTTGGCGGAAGAGGCGGAAGGAATTCTTCTGCTTCTGGATGCTTCCCAGAAAGCTGCGGAAGAAGACTTGGAACTGGCCGCTAAGTATTGTTCAAAAAAATTGATAATTGCTTTCAATAAGGCTGACCTTCCTCGAAAAATAGACAAGGACAAAGTTCTGGCTCGTGCTCCTCACGCGCCGCATTTGGAGGTTTCTGCCCTTAAAAAGACGAATATTGAAAAACTCAAGGAATTGATGGCAAAAACGTTCAGCTCTTATGAAAAAACTCCCGAGGTTGTTGTTCTGCACCTGAGGCAAAAGCTTCTGCTTGAAGAAATTGGCCGGAATTTGGTGAATGCGCACGAACGGCATAGGACCAATACCTCTGAAGAAATCATTGCCGAAGATATTAGAAGGACGCTGAATTTGATCGGCCAGCTTACGGGCGAGATCACCTCCGATGATGTTCTGGAGGCTGTATTTAGCAATTTTTGCATAGGGAAATAAGCCTGGAAAGCTTGAGAGGATAATGCGGGACGAATTTGACCTTGTGGTAGTGGGCGCGGGTCACGCCGGCTGCGAAGCTGCCTGTGCCGCTTCCGCCATGGGCCTGCGCACCTGCCTCCTTACCATCCAGTTGGAAACGATAGCCCAAATGTCCTGCAATCCGGCTATAGGGGGCTTGGCCAAAGGGCACCTTGTCAGAGAGATCGATGCCCTGGGCGGTGTCATTGGCTTGTTGGCCGATGAGACGGGCATCCAGTTCAGGCTCCTAAACTCCAGTCGCGGAGGAGCTGTTCAGGCGCCGAGAGCCCAATGCGACAAAACAGCTTATAGGCTGGCCATGAAGAAGCGATTGGAGACCACCGTAGGTCTGAGCCTTTTCCAGGGCATTGCCGCCGAGGTTTTAGTTAACGATGGGAAAGCAGAGGGGATAAGAACGCTGGACGGTCACCTAATCAGCAGCCGGGCTGTTATTTTGGCGCCGGGGACGTTCCTTAACGGGCTCATTCATCTGGGGATGACGAGCTATCCCGCCGGACGGGCAAACGAACCAGCCTCGTCAGACCTCAGCCATGACCTCGGGAACAAGGGGATGAAGATGTTCCGCCTCAAAACCGGCACTCCAATGAGGCTGGATGGTCACACTATTGATTGGGACCGCTTCACACCTCAGCCAGGCGATGAACCCCCTGTGCCTTTCTCGTACAGGACCCGGAAGCCTCTGGAAAACAGAATCGTTTGCCGAAGCGGCTATACCAATGAGCGAACACATGAAGTGATAAGGAAGAATCTTGATAAATCTCCTCTCTATAGCGGTAAAATCGTCGGAACCGGGCCGCGATACTGTCCATCGATCGAGGACAAGGTCGTCAAGTTCAGCCACCACTCCCGGCACCAATTCTACTTAGAGCCCGAAGGCTTGGAGACTTCCGAAGTTTATGTCAACGGGTTCTCTTCAAGCCTTCCTCTTGATGTACAAAAGGAGCTCCTTCAGACGATCCCCGGACTTGACCAGGCCAGGATTCTTAGGCCGGCCTATGGTATCGAATATGATGCTGTCATGCCGGTTCAGCTTCAACCTACCCTGGAAACCAAAACCATAGAATGCCTCTATCTTGCCGGGCAGATCAACGGCACATCGGGATATGAAGAAGCGGCCGCCCAGGGAATAATGGCCGGGATCAATGCGAGCTTAAAGCTTAAGGGAAAGGCGCCTTTCGTGCTGGGCCGGAATGAGGCATATATCGCTGTGTTGATTGATGACCTGGTCACCCGAGGCGTTGAGGAACCCTATCGGCTTTTTACATCAAGGGCAGAACACAGGCTCAGGCTGAGGATTGACAATGCCGATAAGAGACTTATGCCCTACGGCCATGATTTCGGGCTTATTGATGACCAAACGTACGGTCAATTCTTGAAAAAAATGGAAAAAATAAGCCGGGCGATGATATTTCTGGATAAAACCAAAGCTTCGTTGCCTTCCGGCGAGAATCCCACCCTGAAAAGCCTCCTTAAAAAGCCTGAAATATCCTTCCAAAATGTGCTAGAATATGGCAAATTCGATGAGCCGCTCACGGGCGATGAGATCAGGCATATAGAATCGGAAGTCAAATATGAAGGGTATATACAAATACAGGAAAAAGAAATTAATCAGATGAGGAAAATCGACCGGATGAAAATACCGGGCGGCCTGAATTTCCAGAGCATAGCCGGGTTGACCAAAGAAGCCGTCGAAAAGCTCGAGAAAGCCCGGCCTGCCACCCTGGGAGATATAAAGAGAATGCCGGGCATGACCCCGGCGGCCGTTATGAATATCTTTGTTCATCTCAATTTAGCCAAAAAGGCGGAATCTGCAGAATAATGTTTCACGTGGAACATTGAAATATGGGCAGGATTATTGCTGTAGCGAATCAAAAAGGAGGGGTCGGCAAAACGACGACTTCCATCAACCTGGGAGCTGCCTTTGCTCTCAAACAGCAGCGCGTCCTGCTTGTGGATTTCGACCCCCAGGGAATGGCCACGGCCGGCCTGGGGAGGGCCAAGCGCGAAGCAAAAAAGGGCATCTATCAGGCGATGATGGACGGCCTGGGGATTATGGACTGCATCCAGGGGACTGAAATCAACAACCTCTATCTGTGCCCCTGTTCACCCGAGCTGTCCGGCATTGAGGCTGAACTCTATGCCGTTGAGAACAGGGAAAAAAAGCTTCGGGAAGCCTTGGAAAGCGTGAAAAAGAGCTTCAATTATATCATCATTGATTGTCCGCCCTCGCTGGGATTCCTAACTATCAATGCCCTGACCGCCGCCGATTCCATACTCATTCCTGTCCAATGTGAATTTTTCTGCATGGAGGCCATTCCCGACCTGCTGTTGACCTTGGATGAAATACGAACCTTTTTCAACCCCGGCTTGCTGATCGAAGGAATTGTGCTGACGATGTACGACGAAAGGACCAATCTTTCCAAACAAGTGGCTGAAGAGGTGAAGAAATCACTGGGGAATATTCTTTATAAGACCATAATTCCCAGGACAGTCAAGCTCGCGGAAGCTCCCTCCTTCGGCAAACCCATTATTCTCTATGACATCAAATCCAAGGGTGCCGAGGCATACCTCGACTTGGCTCAAGAAATGTTGGAGAAAAAATGAAGAAACAGGCCTTAGGCAAAGGGATCCATGCTTTCATCCCGGAAGAATACGGGATATTGAAGGATGAAAGGCTGGCGGACGTGCCCATCGGCCAAGTGAAGCCCAATCCCGCTCAGCCGCGCAAGAGGTTTGATGAAGCGGCAATCGCAGAACTGGCCAACTCTATTAAAAGCTCCGGGGTGCTTCAGCCCATCGTCGTTGTTCCTGAGGGCGATCATTACAAAATAATCATCGGTGAGCGGCGATGGAGAGCAGCCCAGAGTGCCGGGCTTCAAAAAGTGCCTGTTCTCATCCGCAATATTCCCAAATCACAACAGGTTGAAATCTCCCTTGTTGAGAACCTCCAGCGCGAGGACCTGAACCCGATCGAGGTCGCTCGGGCCTACGAGCGGCTGATTGCGGAGATGGGCTTGACCCAGCAGGAAATCGCGGACAAGGTCGGCCGCGACCGGAGTTCTGTGGCCAACACCTTGAGGTTGCTCAAGCTTCCCCCGGACGTCCAGGAAAAACTCGCTGCGAACAAGATCTCGATGGGCCATGCCCGAGCGCTGCTGGCGCTTGAAGATCCGGACCGGCAATCCTCGTTGGCGAAACAGATTGTGGCCAAGAACTTATCCGTAAGAGAAGTGGAAAGTTTGGTGCAGGGAAGAAAAAAACGGGCTTCCCCCGGAAAAAGGACCGGCTTTGATGCAGACTTGCAGGCTCTTGAGGAAGAGCTCATCCGGATTATGGGGACAAAAGTTTCCATTTCGGGGAACAGACAGCGCGGCATGGTCAAAATATTCTATTTTTCTTTGGATGAACTCAATCGCATTCATGATCATATCAAAGGAGCGCGTTCATGAAAGATCGAAGAATGGAAATGGACGAAGGCAAGATCACGGGTTTTTTTGACAAGGATTCCGAGTTCAAAGGCGAGCTGACCTTTCGCGGCTCATTTCGAATCGACGGCAACTTTAAGGGCAAGATCGAGTCTGAAACCATGCTGATCATCGGCGAGACCGGGTTGGTCGAGGCCGATGTCCACGTCGGACAAATCATCATCAACGGCGAGATGAAGGGAACGATCCAGGCCACGGACAGGGTCGAGATACACAACAAGGGGCGCGTCATCGGCAATATCGCCACTCCCCGCCTGGTGGTTGAGGAAGGGGCTTATTTGGAAGCGACCTGCCAGACAACGGACAAAGGCGGCAAGTAGTGTCAAATAAAGCCGTCGGTATCATTCCGGCGCGCTATGCATCTTCTCGCTTTCCGGGAAAACCGCTGGCCCCCATCCTGGGCAAACCCATGCTTCAGTGGGTCTTAGAAGCCGCCCAGGCCAGCGCTTCGCTCGAGCGGGTGATCGTTGCCACGGACGATGAGCGCATTTTCGACCAAGCGAGACGCCTGGGCGCAGAAGCGCAAATGACGTCGGCCGCTCATGCTTCGGGCACGGACCGTGTCGCGGAGGTCGCCGCCGCTCTTGATGTCCCCCTCATTATCAACATCCAGGGCGACGAGCCTCTTTTAGAGCCGGCCATGATCGACGGCTTGACCGCTGCGCTCCAGGATGATTCTGTGCTCATGGCCTCTCTTATGGTCAGGATGAGCGACCGCCAGCTGGTCCTCGATAGGAACAACGTCAAGGTTGTGGTGGATGGCCGAGGATATGCGCTCTATTTTTCCCGTTTCCCGATTCCCTTCGGCAGCAGCGATTATTTTTTCAAGCATATCGGGATCTATGGCTACCGACGGCATTTCTTGCTGGACCTAAAACACCTGCCCGTTTCCCGCTTGGAGGCGGCGGAAAAGCTGGAACAATTGCGCGTTCTGGAGAACGGATATAAGATCAAAATGGTTGAGTGCGAACACAACACCTTGAGCGTGGATGAACCGGAGGATATAATCAAGGTCGAACAGCTTCTCAAGAGCAGAAGGCGATGAGCAAGTATATCTTCGTAACGGGCGGAGTTGTTTCCGGATTGGGGAAAGGGGTGGCCGCCTCCTCGATCGGCATGCTGCTCGAAAGCCACGGCCTTCGGATCACGTTGATGAAATGCGACCCCTATTTGAACGTGGATCCCGGCACGATGAGCCCTTATCAGCACGGCGAAGTGTATGTCACCGCCGACGGCGCAGAGACCGACCTTGACCTTGGTCATTACGAACGGTTCACCTCAGCTCAGACCACCCGGGCGCATAACTGGACCGCAGGCCGCATCTACGAAGCCATCCTTCGCAAGGAGCGAAAAGGCGAGTTCCTGGGCAAGACCGTCCAGGTCATTCCCCACGTGACCGACGAGATCAAAGGCGCCATCACCGGCAACAGCAATGATAATGATATTGTCATCGTTGAAATCGGCGGCACAGTGGGCGATATTGAGAGCCTTCCTTTCCTGGAGGCCATCCGTCAGATGCGCTTGATGCTCGGCCAGGAGAACACCCTGTTCGTCCATTTGACTCTTGTCCCCTTCATCCCGTCCTCGGGTGAATTGAAGACCAAGCCCACTCAGCACAGCGTCAAGGAGCTGCGGGCCATCGGAATCCAGCCCGATATCCTTCTGTGCCGGACTGATCGATTCCTGACCAACGACCTCAAGCGGAAGATAGCGCTTTTCACCAACGTGCCCTTCGAATCCGTGGTCACGGCCAAGGATGTAGGGAACATCTATGAGATCCCGCTTGTGTTCGCCGCCGAGGGTCTGGACAAAACCATCCTCAAGCAGTTGGAGATCAAGTCCAAGAAACGGAACCTCAGCCGCTGGAAAGCCCTCATCCAGACCATGGGCAATCCCCGGGATGAGGTGAACATCGGCCTGATCGGGAAATATGCCGGGCTCCAGGATTCCTATATCAGCTTGAAGCAAGCCCTGATCCATGCTGCCGCAGCTCACCAGCTTAAGATGAACATCATCTGGATCGAGGCCGAGGACCTGGAAAAAAAGCCGGCGGAAAGGATTCTGGGCAAGGTGGACGGGATCCTCGTCCCCGGCGGGTTTGGAGGCAGGGGGATCGAAGGCAAGATCAAGGCCGCCGCTTTTGCCCGCAAGAAAAAAGTCCCCTTTTTCGGCATTTGCCTGGGCATGCAGTGCGCCACCATCGAGTTCGCCCGAAACGTGGCCGGCCTGCGCGGCGCTCACAGCACGGAGTTTGACCCCAAGACACCCTATAAGATTTTTTCTATGTGGCGGGAGCTTAAGGGGAGCGAAGACATGGGCGGCACCATGCGCTTGGGAGAATATGCCTGTCGTCTTTTTAAAGACTCTATTGCCTATAAAGCCTATAAGAAAAGTCAAATAGTGGAGCGTCACCGACATCGCTACGAATTCAATCCCGGATACGGCCCTCGCCTGGCTTCGGCCGGCCTTGTCTTCTCGGGCATGAATCCCGACTACCAGCTGGTGGAGATTGTGGAGCTGAAGGACCATCCCTGGTTCCTGGGATGCCAGTTCCACCCCGAGTTCCAATCCAAGCCGTTGAAGCCGCATCCTCTGTTCCGGGATTTCATCGGAGCCAGCTATGCTCACCGTCTCAAAAGAAATCGACATCGGCCAAGGGGTTAGGATCGGCGGCTCCCGGCCGCTGTTCCTCATAGCCGGTCCCTGCGTCATCGAGGGCCGCGATCAGGCCCGCTCCCTGGCTGGGGAACTCAAAGCCGCCTGCCGTGATCTCGGCCTGCCCTTCATCTTCAAGGCCTCTTTCGACAAGGCCAACCGCTCTTCGATACGTTCTTTTCGAGGGCCCGGACTCCAAGAGGGGCTGAAGATCCTGCGCGGCATCAAAGAAGAATTCGGCGTGCCGGTTCTGTCCGACGTCCACGAAACCGGCCAAGTGGCCAAAGCCGCCGAAGTGTTGGATGTCATTCAAATCCCGGCCTTCCTCTGCCGGCAGACCGACCTCATTACGGAAGCGGCCCGTACGGGCAAACCCCTCAACTTGAAGAAGGGCCAATTTATGGCCCCCGAGGATATGCGAAACGTGGTGGACAAAGCCCTGAGTCAGGGCAATGACCGCCTCATTCTCACCGAACGCGGAACTTCTTTCGGCTACCACAACCTGGTGATGGACATCCGCTCCATCCCTATTCTTAAATCTTTCGGCTTTCCGGTGGCCCTGGACGCCTCGCACAGCGTGCAGCGCCCGGCGGGGCTGGGATCGGCTTCGGGCGGCGATGCGGAGTTCATCCCCTTCCTAGCCAAGGCCGGAGTCAGCGTCGGGGCGGACGGCATCTTTGTGGAGGTCCATGACGACCCGGCCAAAGCTCTTTCCGACGGCCCCAATTCCTTGAAGCTGGGAGACCTCCGGGGTCTGCTTTTTGCCCTGTTGGCCATCCGCCGGGCCGCCGGCCTCAGGGAGCCCTTATGAGCAAAAAAGACATTATCGCCATCGGCCGGAAAGTCCTGGACATCGAGTCCGAGGCGCTCAGGGCGCTCGTCCCGCGACTGGGCGATAGCTTCGCTAAGGCCGTGGACCTTTTGGCCGCCACCTCAGGGCGCATCATCATCACCGGCATGGGCAAGTCGGGCCTGGTCGGCCGCAAGATCGCCGCCACTCTGGCCAGCTGCGGCACTCCGGCCCTCTTCGTCCATGCCGCCGAGATGGGGCACGGCGACCTGGGCCTGATCCTCAAGAACGACATGGTCATGGCCATATCCTACAGCGGCGAAACACGGGAGATCGTGGGTCTCCTGGATTTCATCAAACGCCTGGGCGTCAGGCTCATCACCATCACCGGCCACCCGAATTCCAAGATCGCCCGCTACAGCGACATCGTCCTTGATGCCCGAGTGGAGAGGGAAGCGGAGCCGGCCGGGCTGGTGCCCACCGCCAGCTCCACCGCCGCTTTGGCCATGGGGGACGCCCTGGCCGTGGCCTTGATGAAGGTCAAGGGCTTCAGCGAAAAGGATTTCGCCTTCGTGCACCCCAAGGGTGCTTTGGGCAAGAAGCTGCTCCGCGTGGAGATGATCATGCACCGGGGCCGCGATATTCCGCGCGTGCAAGCCGCCACACCGATGCACCGAGTGGTGGAAGTCATGTCGGCCAAAAAATTGGGCATGACCTGTGTGGTGGACGAGAAGGGCCGGCTGTGCGGCATCATCACCGACGGCGACTTGCGCCGGATGCTGCAGAAGCACGGGGACGGCGCTCTCCGCCGCAAGGCGGCCGACGGCATGAGCCGCAATCCGGTGGTCATCGGCAAGGACGAGCTGGCCACCACGGCTCTGAATCTCATGGAGGAGAAGAAAATCACTTCCCTGGTGGTCCGGGGCGGCCGCGGAAAGGTGGAAGGCATCGTCCATCTCCATGACCTGTGGCGCACCGAGATGTTTTGAGGGAGGAGGATGAGGGCCAGGTGAACATCAATCCCACCATTTTCAGGGAATACGACATCCGGGGCATCGTGGACCAGGACCTGACGCCCGCCGTGGCCGAGGTTTTGGGACAAGGCCTGGGCACCTACTTTCGT
>Ga0315284_10006755_pt1 | contig 16357 bp, 14 predicted proteins | sample YL17G09_16_MG_FD_203696 | JGI IMG/M metagenome (GOLD analysis project Ga0315284, IMG submission 203696) | Sediment microbial communities from Yellowstone Lake, YNP, Wyoming, USA - YL17G09_16 | ecosystem: Environmental > Aquatic > Freshwater > Lake > Sediment | place: USA: Wyoming | collected... | reverse complement strand
TGGTACTCATGCACGGTGACGGTGTACATGCCGGCTTGGACCGCGGGGTCGCCAGCGATTATCGACTCCACCTCGGAGATGGAGCCGGCGCGGAAGGCCGCCATGCCGCCGCCCTCCCCGACGAAGGGCCCGCCCATCACCAGCCGTCCCGCATTGAAGTGGCTTATCTGGTAGTCAACGTGGCCGCGGTGCAGGCCTTCGTACGCGGGACTGGCGGAGTCGAAGGCCGCGACCCGCGAGTAGAGCGCGATATAGAAGGTGTGAATCTCCGCACCGCTGGCGCTGCCGGCGCCGCTATCGCTACTGGCCATCACCGTTCCTCCGGCGTGTATCTTTGCTGCGGCCCCTCCCTCCCAGGCCGCGCATTCTAGCATGGGCGCGGGGCAATGATCCCCCGGTAGGCGGGGCTTTAGCCCCGCCCCCTTAACGGCGGCACTGAAGTGCCGCCTACCATCCCGGGTAAGGGCCGCATGTCTGCGGCCCCCTACCCTGGGCGCTCTTTGTAGCCGCGGAAGAGCAGCACCTCGATGGAGCCGTTGCGCAGCTCGAAGAACCCCGCCAGGATCGTGTCCCACTTCGAGACTTGGTCGATCAAGTAGCTGGGCTCTACAACGTGAGCGAGCACTGGGCCTGCCCACGGCTCGCCAGACCCCCGATGCAGAATTGGGTTGTAGGCGAATTCTAGAGCCCTCGTCTGGGCGAGAGGCGGATAGAGATAGAACTCGAGCGCTGCATAACCCCATTGCTCTTGCCAGCTGACCCACCGTTCCGACTCAGCGGGCGGGATCGCGCTCAAGAACGACGCAAGTTGCTCGCGCTGGGATGGTGTGCTGACAACGACCCAGATCGCACCTTTGCCCACGGCGCGGCGGCCGCGCATCAGCATGGGAGTAGTGTCTAGGAGAACCTGACCCATGTGGGATGCCACGACTTCTTGGATGCGTTCCCAGTGGGGTAGCCGGTCAGGGATGCTCTTCGTAGTCAGTTCAGCTGAGAAGAACTTCTCGTCAGTGTACCAGTAATCGTTCTCAGGTGTGTGGTAGGGCGAGGTAACGTACAGGACAGCGCTCGTGTGCTCATCCAGCTCGAAGAACACGAGCGTAGGGTAGATTAGCGGAAGACCCAGCGTAGCTAGGGACTTGTTTGCGCTTGTCAGGTTGGCCTCCTCCGTATAGTCGACGGAAGCCTTCGACTTCAGCCATTCGCGCAGGTACGACCCAAGCGCGTCGTGCTCCAGCCCCACGACGCGTAGCTGCCCATCCGGTGACATGTACTGGACGAGCACGGCGGGAGGCTGGTAGGGAGGCTCAAACATGAACTCGAGCTTCGGGCGACTCCGGTACGACGCCGCCACAAGGTCGTCGAGGAAGTCCTGGTACGTGGCGTTGACCACGGCGAGCATCACCGGCTGGCCGGCGCTGGATGGGGCGGCGTCCTTGGACGCTGGCGCAGAGGCGCCGACGAGCATCAACAACGCAGCAGCCACACCGCAAACCCGATGCGCACTCATGCCGCACCTCCCAAAGGCGATAACACATAGTACCGGAAATCATGGCCTTACGCCATGTCCGAGGGCAGGCAATTACGCCCGGCAGGGCCGCCGGGCGCTGCCCCCTAGCAGGAGGTCAGGCCTCTGTGCCTGACAGTCGCACCGACTCACATGCGCTCGCACCGGTGCCCCACCTTCCGTGGGTTTCTTTCATCCCACATAGTGGTATTGTGGTACCAGATTGCCTGTACAGGTGTTGTTGCCGCGCTACGGTGGCGTTTCAGTAGCCTAGGCAAAGGTCGCCCAGCAGGGGCGCCGTAGGCGCGGGCGCTACTGAAATCCTGAATGCCGCCTGGAAGGCAGCGCTCCCAGGGAGGGCGACCTATCGGCCGCCCCTACGGAGAGGTCGCAGCAAGACGGGCGGCTCGCGAGCCGCCCCTACGGAAGCACGCCGACGCTACGGTTCGTTGCGGGCGTTGGCGGGGTGGTCACTGCGCTGGGACCAGAGTGTAAGGGCGCCGACGGCGAGTGCTGCCGCCAGGCCCACCAGCAGCGCCAGCGCCCAGCCCTGGGGCGGGCCGCCGCCCGCCCGATGCAACGCCAGTGCCCGCGTCTCGCGCTCCGCGCGCTCCCGGCGCTCGTCGTCGCTGCGCGCCCAGCTCAGGTAGCCGCCCTTGCGCAGCGCACCGCGCAGCTCGTCCAGCTCAGATGTGGTGTTCTGCACGTCGTCGGTCGTCGTCTCCAGCACGAGGCTGTCCGAGACGGTGACCATGACGTTCTCGCCCTGGCTCAGGTAATCCGCGAGCACCGGGAACTCGTCGAGCAGCTTGAAGTAGCTGTCGCCGTAGGTCGTGACGCGGATGGCGTGCTGATGGTCCTTGTCGTAGCGCGCGTCGACCCACTGCACCTGCTGGTTCGGCGCCTCCTGGAGGATGAAGGTCTGGTCGTTGACGTAACTGATGTAGTTGCCCAGGTTGGCGCTGCCCTGGCGTCGCAGCTCATCCTTCTTCTCGTCGGTGTAGTAGCCAAACCAGCTCGGCGTGTATTTCACGTACGCCTGGTCGTCATACTCGCCGGCGGCGGCGCCAGCCACCTGCGGCGCCGCAGCCACGCCGGACGCCTGGTTGGCCTGGCTCATCTTGCTGCGGCCCACGGCAGCCTGGCCGCTCTCCTCCTCGCGCGCCCCGACGATGTTCGCGCCCAGGTTGCTCATGCGCAGGTCGCGATCGAAGTACTTATCCGGCTCGGTGATCAGGTAGCTGGTGTACGGCGTGACGATGCCATAGCGCGTCGCCAGGCGGTCGATCTCGCCGATCAGCTCCGCATTGTCGCCGTGCAGGCGGATCTGGTCGAGGAGGTAGCTCACCTTGCGCGTCGCCCACAGCCGCGGTACCTGGTGGTTCGCCGCGCTGGCGTTGCCCGCCAGTGTGGCGCTGAGCGTTTTGGCTCCCGTATCGGTCTTGCCCGCAGCGCTGATCTTGATACTCCCCGCGGGGTGGCCGCGATAGCGCCCGGCGATGAACACCTCGTTGTTGTGGAACAGGTCGGGGGCGTCCTTAGGCATCAGGTCGTAGGTGTCCAGGCCCTCCAGGTGCACGGTGAGCCCCACCAGCGCCGGGCTGCTCATCTTGGCGTAGAACTGGCTCACCTTGACCTCGATGTCCTCGCCGGGCGAGACATATGTGGCGCTGCCGTGATGGTTGTAGCTCAGGCTGTCGAGCAGGGTGGTGTTCACGTCGTAGCCCGCGCCGAAGACGAACAGCTTCACCTCGGGGGCGATGCGCTCCTTGGCCATCGCGATGATGTTGTTCACGTCCGTGTCGCCGACAGTGGGCAGCCCGTCGGTCAGGAACAGCGCGTAGGCCGGGCGTCCGGCCGGCTTGAGCATCTCCGCGCCGGTCATCAACGCGGTCATGATGTCCGTGCCGCCATCGGCGTCGAGCGTGTCGAGCACGCTGCGCGCCTGGCCGGTGTTCGCGCCGCTGGCGTCGCGCAGGCCGTCGAAGACCCTGCTCACCGTGTCGCAGTAGTAGATCATCCCGAAGCGGTCCTCGCCCTTGAGCTTGCCCAGGATGAAGCGCAGCGCACCCTTGGTCTGGTCGATCTTCTCGCCGGCCATCGAGCCGCTCTTGTCGAAGATCAGGAGGAAGTCCTTGGGCACGTACTTCTGGTCCCTGGGCAGCGCGGCGAGCAGGCCCAGCAGGAAGTAGCCGTCCTCGCCGTCCTCGCCGGGGAAGCACATCAGGCTGGCGGCGAACTCGCCGGTGCGCCGCCCGATCGAGAGCGCGAAGTCGTTGGTGAAGTTGCTTAAGCTCGCCTCATAGCTGCCGCTCGCCTTGCGGGCGCCGTCGCGGTTGACGCTCAGGCCGAAGGTCGGCGAGCTGATCGAGCCCAGGTCGTAGTCGCTGTCGATGCTGTAGCTGAGCACGAAGCTCGTGCCCCGCCCGCCTTCGCCGCAGCGGCTCCAGCCCGCCCAGCGCAGGGGCAGGTTGTAGCTGACGAGGTCGGTGGTCCCGGAGAGCGCCTGGGTCAGGCTGACCTCGATGCTACGGCTCTGGCCGGGCTGAAACGGGAAGACGTTGACGCTGAACGAGCTCGCGTCCTGGTACTCCAGCAGCCCCGGGTCGCGCATCTTGCGCACGATCTCCTGATAGACGCGGCGGGCCTCCTCGCGGCTGAGCACCTTCGGCGTGAGGCGCTTGTCGCCGTCGAGGATGGCGAAGTCGCTGACGCTCGCCCCCGGCGGCAGCGGCATCATGTACTGCCCCTCGGCGACGAATTGGCCGTCGTTGCGCAGCGTCTGGCGCAGCGTGGTGTGCGCCACTGCGCCGCGGATCTCGATGCTCACCTTCATGTCGGTGAGCGTGAGATCGCGCTGGATGACGGGGTGCGGCATCGGCGGCGGCGGCGGGGGTGGCGGAGGCGGCGGCAGAACCCGCGCCTCCTGGGCGAGCGCCATCGTGGCGAGCACGAGGACGGTGGTCATGAACACGGACATTCCGCCGATGAAGCGGGACGTTCTACGCATGGCCTGCCTCCCAGGGCGAGATGAAAGTAAGACTCCGCCGGCGGGCGGGGTGTTCAAAGCGGCAACTGGGGCTGCCGACCGGTCTTCATTAGACCGAGCCTGCGGGCGAACTCTGTCCAGACGATGCAGGTGACGTTCTCCAGCATGCACGCGTACAGCACGGACTGATCGTTGGACACTACGGTGAACCCACGCACTTTGCCGATGGCCACTACCTGACCATCCGCAGCCTTCCTCCCCGCCGCGCTGGCCCAGAATCCCCTGTAAGTCTGGTCACCCACCACAATCCTGTCACCATACTTCGGATCTAACACTTCCAGCTCAATCTTCAGCTGCGCATCACTATCGAATGCGACGACCACGCTCTCTTGTTTCTCCCACTTGGTCACAATATCGACAAGTCTGTCCGTGCCGCGCTTTAACTCGCGGGCTACACCCTCCGGTATTGTGAGACGTCCGGCCGATGCAAGCTCCCTGATCTTCTGCATCTTTCTGGGGAAGTGCCTCTGAATGTTAATCAGAGCATCCGAGTCACATACGTAGACGGTACTCCCATCCATCACACGGCGTTCCCCAAGTCGCCCTCATCGCGAACCCAGCGAAGGAACTCGTCAGCTTTTTCCACCTTCATGTCTAGCACATATGCTAGGTCGCTCCATGGCAGAGATTCCTCTCTATCGGGACGCGACAGCACGTGCGCTAGACTGAACCCCAGTCGGCGAAGCGCCTTCACGTTCGTTGAGATGCTTCCTCCTCCCTTGCCCCAGCCCTTTCTCGGCTTCCGCTTCTCCCACATCGCACGCTTCCCCCGGTAGAATCCGTCCGGCGCCAATGCCAGTTCCTCGAGCATGATCGCAATCACGTCTCTACTCACATGGAAGGGCTCGCGCATTCCATCAAGTGCCTCGTCCCCCCATCGCTCCCTTCGGTCGTGCAGTCCAAGCCTGTCGAGTTGCGAGACAAGCTCGCGATGCGAAAGAAGCATGCGGGCGGCGAATCGATTCGCCCAGGGTTCAGGGTTAAGCCCCCGTGTCGCACCGCGGAAGTCGCATACGACGCCCCTCTCATGCGCCAGCAGGTGTCCGTACTCGTGAAGCAGTGTGAAGAGCCTGCCCGCAGCGGCCTCATCGTCCTCGTGGTTGACGAGTATGAATGGGTATTGATCGGCGATCCAGGCAGACGCGCCGCGCACATCACGTGCATCCAGCTTCATCTGAAAGCAGAATATCCCCTGCGACTCTACAGCCCGGCGCCACCACTGGAACGCTGCCTCTGTGGTGCTCCATTGATGCCGGATGCTCTGCGTGTATCCGAGTCTTGCTCGTTCGTGCTCGATCAGCTCCTCGAAGTCCCCGTCGACTCTAACTTGCCCTGCCGCCTGGATCGTACTTGTCCAGCCGACTCCGAGATCGCCGATGAGCGAGGCAGTCCATTCCGCAAGCTCCTCGAACCTGCGGAGTGTCTGCTGCAAAGCCGGCTTCGTCTCCCGAGTTTTATCGGGCGAAAGCCCCCTGTAACTCAGTCTGGACTCCTCACTGGGCAGCGCCGGCAGGAAGAAATGCCCAACGGGGCGTACGTAGATCTCAGAAAGGGTCTCCAAGTGTTCAAGCGCGGGCTCGTCGTCCCCGCTTTCCCAGCTTACGAGGCGGTCCGCCTCGATCAGAGCATAGTGCTTCTCCTTCTCCAGGAGCGCCGATTGCTCTGCCACTTCCTTCGGAGTAAGTCCAAGGCGCTCCCTAGCCACCCGGAGGTTCCGTGGCTTGACCCATTGCGGTGCATTGGTGGCCATGGCTCAGTTCCTCCAGATCAATTGTACACGTACCTTGCCTCACTGAAGCAGGCACGCGACGCGCTGGATCCTAACGTCGACCAACTGGAGCTAGCCGATCTCCTCGCCGTCGAAGCTGCTCACCTTGGCAGCGGTGATGCGCACGCGCGAGTACTCGCCGGGCTTGCGTATGGTAGCGGGGAGGCGCACGATCTTGTTGAACGCCGTGCGCGCCACCGCCTCTGTCGCGCCAACACCGGAGCCGGTAGGCGGCAATTCATTGCCGCCGATCCCCGGCGGGGCTAAAGCCCCGCCTACCGGCAGCGCTGTGTGCTCGATGATCACCGGCAGCTCCGCTCCGATGAAGCGCCGGTGGCGCTCTGCGCTGATGCTGCGCTGGCGGGCGATGAGCTCGCTCAGTCGCGCCATCTTCTCCGCGCGGCTCAATCTATCGGGGTGCGCTTGCGAGGCGTGCGTCCCTGGCCGCTCCGAGTAGGCGAACATGAACGCGTCGTCGAAGCCGATCTCCGCGGCGAAAGCGAGCGTCTCCCTGAAGTCAGCCTCGGTCTCGGTGGGGAAGCCGGTGAGCAGGTCCGTCGTGAGGTAGAGGTCCGGGCGGCAGGCGCGCGCCTTCGCCACCATACGGCGGTAGTGCGCCGCAGTGTAGCCGCGGCGCATGTCCGCCAGCACGCGGTCGCTGCCCGACTGCAGCGGCAGGTGCAGCAGCGGCGTGATGCGCGGCTGGGCGATCACGCGCTCGCACATCTCGTCCGTGAGGTCGCCCGCCAGGCTGGTGAGGAAGGTGATCCACGGGAAGCTCGTCTCCGCCAGCAGCGTCTCCATCAGATCGATGAAGCCGGGGTGGCCCGGGCCGGAGCTGCGCCCGTAGGCGAGGATGTTCTGGCCGAGCACGGCGATGTCGGGCTCGCCGCCGCGCTCGTGCGCCTGCGCCATGGCGACGACCTCGCCGAGCGGCACGTCGCGCTGCGGTCCGCGCGCCGCCGGCACGACGCAATAAGAACATAGGTGATCGCAGCCGCGGATCGCAGTCACAAAGGTGTGCTTGCCGGACACCCTGGGAGCGCCGGCATCCTGCCGGCATTCTGAATTGCCGCCTGGAAGGCCCTGCTCCCAGGGCGCGAGCGGCGCGAAGTGCTCAGACAGCTCGGCGAGCACGAGGTCCGGGTCGGAGTAGTCGATGAGCAGGTCGACGTGCGGGAACGCCTGGCTAATGCGCACGCCCCCCCCCGGCACGACGCAGCCCATCGCGGCGATGTAGGGCGCGTGCGCCGGCCCGTCGCGCTTTAGCGCCTTGAGCACGCCGAGGTAGGAGAAAGCCTTGTCCTCAGCCTTTTTGCGCACGGTGCAGGTGTTGACGAGCACGAGGTCGGCCTGACAGGGGTCGTCCACCTCGCGTCCGCCATGCGCAGCCAGGCGCGCTGCGATGTCTTCGCAGTCCGCCACGTTCATCTGGCAGCCGAAGACCCGCGCGAAGAAGGTGAAGCCTGCAGTGTGTGCGCCGATGGCCGGATTATAACAGCGCCGGCATACGCACTTCGGCTCGCGCCGCGCTAGAATAGCGCCCATGAAAAGGAAGGCGCTGCGCAAGCTTAGGCTGGGCAAGCCCTGCCGCCTGACGGCCGGGCTGACGAATCACGAGCATCCGGCGATCTCCCCCGACGGGCGCCTCATCGCCTACTACGCCGGGCCCTACGGCTCGATCCAGGTCTCCGTCGCCGACATGCAGGGCCGCTTCGCCTGGGCGGTGAGCCCGCAGGGCGGCAACAACACGCAGCCGGCGTGGCATCCCAGCGGTGACGCGCTGGCGTTCCGCCACCAGCACAGCAACGACTCGAAGTGGGAGCTGTGGGAGGCCAAGCTGGAGGGCGACGCGCTGCCATGCGCGATCCTCGCCGATCCGCAGTGGCACTACAAGCATCCCTTCTATGATCCCGCGGGCGCGCGGCTCACCTACTTCACCGACGAGGGCAGCGCGGGGGTGTACCACATCTGGATCCTCGACCTGGCCAGCGGCGAGCGCTGTCAGGTGACCTTCGGCGATGCGCAGATGCACTGCCACCCCGTGTTCAGCCCCGACGGCGGGCGCATCGTGTATCACGCCTATGAGGGCACGGACGAGACGAAGGTCCCGGCGGTGGTCAACCTGTTTGAGCTCGACATCGCGAGTGGCGCAGTCCGCGAGCTGACGACGGGCACCGACCAGTACAAGCACCCGTTCTACTTGGACGGCAGCGTGATCACGTTCCACCACGAGCGCAACAGCGACGGCCGGCGGCAGCTCTGCGCGATGCACCTAAAAAGCCGCGAGATGGTCAAGCTCACGGACGGCAAGGCCAACGACAAGCACCCCTGCCCCTGGATTGACGGCAAGGGACGGCAGTGGCTGGCTTGGGCGAGCAAGAAGCTGGGCACGGAGCTCGCGGCGGAAGCGATCGACTTCGACATCTTCATCGCGCCGCTGAGGTGACCGTGAGACCGGTTCTCAGTTAGTCCGCAGCCCTAGGCCGTGAGCGGGACGGCTTTGAGCCAGTCGAGGTCGCTCTGGTAGAGGTCCTTGATGCTCGCCACGCCGAAGCGCGCCATCGCCAGCCGCTCCAGCCCCATCCCCCAGGCCAGCACCGGCGCGGTGCAACCGAAGGGCAGCGTCACCTCGGGGCGGAAGATTCCCGCGCCGCACAGCTCCAGCCACTTGCCGCCGAATGGCGCCCGCGCGCCGACGCTCGGCTCGGTGTACGGAAAGAAGTCAGGCTTGAACTGCACCTCGGGGATGCCCATGCGCTCGTAGAACTTGGCCAGCGTGCCCAGTAGATTGCTGAAGCTCGCCTGCTCATCGATGATGATGCCGTCCACCTGCATGAACTCCGGGAGGTGCTTATAGTCCACCGTCTCGCGCCTGAACACGCGCCCGATGCTGAACACCTTCTGCGGCGGGTAGGGGTTGCGCGCGATGGCGCGGATGCTGCTGGCCGTCATGTGCGTGCGCAGCACGACCTGCATGGCGCGCGCCTCACTCCAGCTGTAGCGCCAGCCGCGGCTGCCAGTGTCCCCGCCGTCCTCGTGCGTCGCCTTGACGCGCGCCACCCAGCCGCCTTCAGTGGGCAGCCGCAGGCTTGACGGCATGGCGCAGTAGAACGTGTCCTGCATCTCGCGCGCGGGATGGTCCTGGGGTTGGAACAGCGCGTCGAAGTCCCAGAAGGCGAGCTCGGCCATCGGGCAGGTGGCCTCGCTGAAGCCGAGTTCGAGGAACGCCAGGCGCACCTCCTCGATCAGGCGGCACAGCGGATGCGGCTTGCCGGGCGTGATGCGCTCCGCGGCGAGCGCGACGTTGTAGGCGCGGAACTGCACCTCGCGCCAGCTTCCGTCGGCGAGCATCTCGGGCGTAAGCTCGTTCACCTCGCGCAGCACGCCCACCTCTCCCGCGCCGACGCGCGCAGCAAGCTGCCCGCCGCTGTAGGTGAGCGTGACGATGCGCCGCGTCCGCTCGCGCGCCGAGAGCAGCTCGCGCCGCCCCCGCGCGTACTGCACGCCTTCAAGGATGCGCTGATCGGCGCGAGATTCCACCTCCATCACGCCGCCGGCGACGTGCACTGCCGCGAGCGCCACCTCCACGCCGCAGGCCGGCGGCTCGTCAGACACGGCCTCGCCGGTGAGGGTCAGCGCGCCCTGCTCGAACTTCGCCCAGCCCAACTCCGCCAGGCCCCTGGCGAGCTTGCCGGGCTGAATCCCAGCGCTGGCGAGAGCGGCGTCAGCGTTGAGCTCCTTGATCGCCGCCGTGCCGCCGCGCGCCCGCACACTGCGCGCCAGCACGCGCTCGGGCAGCTCGGCGCCTCCAAGCTGGATCGCCTCGCCCAGATCGCCTAAGCGGAGCTCGGTGTAGCTGCGCCCGAAGACCTGCACGAAACCCGCGGCCGCGAGCTCGGTTGACGCGGCGGCGATCAGCGCCTGGTCCAAGCCTAATAAGCGGCTGAGACTCTCAACGCTCGTGTCCAGCGGGTTCCGCGCCAGCGCAGATAGCAGCGCATGCTGATGTGGGGGCAGTCGGTCGCCCATGCGCTGATTATAGGGTAGCGCGGATGCCCCGTCCGCGCGGCGTGGGGAGACCGGCGCCACGGGGCGTGGCGCCTACCGGCAGGGACCGGCTGGCCGGCGCGGGCCGCCCGCGAGCCGTCGCTACAGCTTAAGCTCTTGTCTGATCGCGTCCACCAGGTCGAGGCGTTCCCAGGGCAGATCGAGGTCGGTGCGGCCGAAGTGGCCGTAGGCCGCCACCGGCTCGTAGCGCACATCGAGCAGGCCAAGGCGCTCGATGATCGCTGCCGGGCGGAAGTCGAAGAGGCCGCCGTGCTCAAGCAGGCTTAGGATGCGCCCCTCGTCCACTAGCGCCGTGCCCTGGCAGTCCACCGCGATGCCAAGTGGACGCGCGCGGCCGATGGCGTAGCTCACCTGCAGTTCGAGGCGCTCCGCCGCGCCGGCGGCGACGAGGTTCTTCGCGATGTAGCGCGCGTAGTACGACGCGCTGCGGTCGACCTTCGTCGGGTCCTTGCCGCTGAACGACCCGCCGCCATGCCGCGCCGACCCGCCGTAGGTGTCAACGATGATCTTGCGTCCGGTGAGACCGCTGTCCGCCTCGGGCCCGCCCTTGACGAACAGCCCCGCCGGGTTGAAGAGGAACTGGCCGGGCAGCCCATCGCCCGCCGGCGTGAGCTGCGCCGGTAGCACGCTACGCACGACATGCTCCAGCACGGCCTCGCGCATCGTCGCGTACTGCGCTCCCTCCACGTGTTGCGCGCTAATGAGAACGGTCTCAATCAGCTGCGGCGCGAGTCCGTCGTAGCGCACGGTGACCTGCGTCTTGCCGTCGGGCTTGAGGAATTCCAGCGCATGGCTGTGGCGCACCTCGGCCAGACGGCGCGCCAGCGTGTGGGCGAGCATGATCGGCAGCGGCATGAAGCTGCCCGCCGCCAGCACCTCGCTCTCCGTGCAGGCGTAGCCGAACATGATGCCCTGGTCGCCCGCGCCGCGCCCGTCCAGCGGATCGGCTGAGCCTTCGCGTACCTCCAGGCTCTCGCCCACGCCGGCTGCGATGTCCGGGCTCTGCTCGTCGATGCTCACCAGCACGGCGCAGGTCTCGGCGGAGAAGCCGCAGTGGTCGCTGTAGCCGATGCGCCTCAGCGTGCGGCGGGCGAGCCCCGCCAGGTCGCAGTAGTGCGCAGTCGTGATCTCGCCGAAGACGAGGAGCATCCCGGTGTTGGCCATCACCTCGCAAGCCACGCGCGCCTGAGAGTCGTTCTCAAGTATGTCGTCCAGGATCGCGTCGGCGATGCGGTCGCAGATCTTGTCGGGATGGCCCTCGGTGACGCTCTCGCTGGTGAACAGGTGCTCGCCCATGATGTGTCCTCGGTGGTGGATGCTCCCGCGCCCTGCAGTCGCGCGGCGCAGGTCATGCGGCGCCAATACTAGCATCACGCCCGGGGGCCTGCCGGTAGCGGCGGTGTCTTGCCGCTGGACGTGCGGCATCTTGCCGCTGCGCAGCATAGGCGGCTGGAAGCCGCCCCTACCGCGCGGGCCTTAGAATAATGAGCCGCCGCGCCGGATAGGATAGGGCAGGCGGCAGCCGCCTGCCGCCAGGGGTACACGCCTTGGACCAACCCGCAAAGCAAGCTGGAAGCAAGACGCTGCAAGTGCTCGAAGCACTGCGTAGTGTCGTCGACCCGGCGACGGGCCAGGACATCGTCGCGCTCGGGCTGGTGAAGAACGTCAGCATCGCCAGCGGCAAAGTGAAGTTCGATCTGTTCGCCGGCGACCTGGCGATCGGTGACGACGAGCTGAGCGCGCGCATCCAGAAACTGATCGGCGAGCTGCCCTGGGTAGAAGAGCTCGAGTTCCGCGCGCTGGAGGCGACGCCCGCCGACATTCCGGCGTCGGCGCAGGCACCGTCCGCCGAGACGCCCGCCCACAATCCGCTTAAGGGCCAGGATGCGCCTGCCGCTGGTATGCCGCAGGCCAAGCACGTGATCGCCGTTGGCAGCGGCAAGGGCGGGGTGGGCAAGAGCACCGTCAGCGTGAACATCGCGCTGGCGCTGATGCTGCGCGGCGCGCGCGTCGGCGTGCTCGACGCCGATGTCTACGGCCCGAGCGTGCCGCTGATGCTCGGCGCTTCCGGCCACCCGCTGATCAACGCCGAGCAGAAGATCCTGCCCATCGAGCGCAGTGGGCTGAAGCTGATGTCGATGGGGTTCCTGCTGCAGCCCGACCAGGCGGTGGTCTGGCGCGGGCCGATGATCCACGGCGTAGTGCGGCAGTTTCTCAGCGACGTGGACTGGGGCGAGCTCGACTACCTGATCGTCGACCTCCCCCCCGGCACCGGCGACGCGCCGCTCAGCCTGATCCAGGCGCTGCCGCTGACGGCGGCGATCGTCGTCACCACGCCGCAGGGGGTCGCCGCCTCGGTCGCGCAGAAGGCGATGAGCATGTTCGAGCGCATGGGCATCCGCACCCTGGGCGTGATCGAGAACATGAGCTACTTCATCTGCCCGCACTGCAACAAGCAGAGCGACATCTTCGATCGCGGTGGCGGGCGGCAGCTGGCGCTGGCCAAGGGCGTGGCGTTCCTCGGCGAGATCCCGCTCGACGAGCGCATGCGCCAGGGCGGCGATTTAGGCCAGCCGGTGGTGATGGCGGACCCGGAGGGCGAGCTCGCGTTGCGGTTCCGGGAGGTCGCGGCGAACATCGCACTGCAAGTTGAAGAGGGCGTGGGCGCGGCCCATTAGCTACACCTTCTGGAAGCCGGCCTCGATCAGCTCCACCAGACGCTCCTTGGTCTGCAACCCGATGAATCGATCGACCAGCCGTCCGCGCCGGAGCATCAGGTAGGAGGGCAGGCTGAGCACGCCGTGGCGCGCCACCGACTCGCGCGCCGTGTCGGCGTTGATCAGCGCGAACCGCAGCAGGCCCGAATAGGCAGGCACCAACTCGTCGACAACGTGAAGCATGGTGCGCGCCGGCTTGCTCCACGGAGCATAGACGAGCACGAACACCGGCGGGCCGTCCGTGCTCAGGAGCCCGGCAAGAGCGGCGTCGGTGTACTCATGCAGGTTGGCAAGCGAAGTATGCGGCATCTGCCCAGGGTGAAGGCGTGGTGCCCCACAATGCCGGTGAACCGCAAACGCTGTTGAGCCTCAACAGCAAGGGGGAAGCTCGCCGGATACCCGGAGGCCCATGGACTCTGCCTCCCTGTCTAGAAGTGTTGGCTCAGACTGTCAGCGGCCCTGTCGCACACCGCAGGGCACCACACATATTGTACCGCAGCATCTCTGGGTCACCATTCGCCGCGGGAGGGGGCCGCGCTCTACAACCACCTCATCGCGGCGCAATAACCCGGGCCGCACGTCCTTCGTCGGCCGATAACCGCAAGGCGGAAGCACTAGCCCGGCAGGGGCGTTGCCGAGTGCTACTTCACTATCTTGGGTGCCGGTGCTGCCTTCTTCACTGCAGGCCTGGCCATCGGCTTCTTCGCCACCGGCTTCTTGGCCATCGGCTTCTTAGCCACTAGCTTCTTGGCCACCGGCTTCTTAGCCACTAGCTTCTTGGCCACCGGCTTCTTCGCCACCGGCTTCTTCGCTACCGGCTTCTTAGCCACTGGCTTCTTGGCCACCGGCTTCTTAGCCACTGGCTTCTTGGCCACCAGCTTCTTCGCCACTGGCTTCTTGGCCACCGGCTTCTTCGCCACCGGCTTCTTGGCCGCGGGCTTAGGCGACGGGACGAACGGCGTTTCCTTTTCCACTCCGCCGGTCTTCGTGAAGATCACGAACGGTCCCTTGACCTTCGTCGCGAGCTCCTTCGCGCGCGCTACCGCTTTGGCCTTGTCCACGAACTTGCCGGACGTGGCGCGCGCTCCTAAGGCGCGCACGTCCCAGCCGCCCTTGTCCAACGGCCTCACGTGATAAACCTTCTTAACAGCCATAGAACACCTCCGCGCAGATCATAGCTCAAGCTCGCGCAGTTGTCTGTACTTTCGTCGAAGATTCGATCATCGACTGCTCGCTTCAACTGAGACGACCGTCTCACCTGCAAACACCCCGCGCGCTGTGCGACAATAACAGCATGTGCTGGAGCATAGGAGTTGTGAGAGTGGGGGTGCGCCATGATGGCTGATAGCACCGGGCTTAAGATGCGGATCATCGCGCTCGACGAGCTGATGAAGTGCTGCGCGGAGATCGGGCGCGCGACGAACAACCCCGAGCATAAGGAGTTCGCCAAGGCGCTTTACCAGGTGGCGAAGGTGCGCCATGAGTTCCTCTCCGCCAGCCGCAGCGAAGCGGAGAAGGAATAGCCGGCGAGCGGGGCATGTGAGAATGAGTCCAACTCGCGCATCCTGTGGCCACCGCGGATCGCCCCGCGCGTAGGGCTAACCCCGGCCGAGGATGGCGCGCATCACCCAGTCCTGGATGAGGAACTGCAAGCGGCCGATGAGCAGGCTGACCCGGGCCATCACCGTATAGCCGAAGCTGGCGCCGAAACCGACCATGATGAACAGCACGCCGACGCGGCTGATGCGCCCCACCACGCCGCGGTGCTCGAGGCTGAAGAAGAAGAAGATCAGCGTGGTGAACACGCCGATCAGCAGCACCAGGCGGTTGATCGCCGTTGCCCAGTCGGGGCCGAGCGCGCCCATCGTGGCCGTGATCTGCGGCAGGAAGTTGGCCATGATCACCGCGGGGATGGCGAGGCCGGCGTAGCCGCCGATGAGCACGGCGAAGCTTATGCGGCTGAGATGGGCCAGGCTGGGCACCATGCGCAGCAGGATGAAGATCGCGAGCACAATGGGGATCAGCACCAGCCAGTTGCGTGGCTCACCGTGCCGCGGGAACAACGGGCCGATGGCGTTGGGGTAGATCTCGTTGTAGTAGTAGATGCACCAGGAGTAGCCCAGGGCGGTGCCGAGGAAGAGGTGCTCGCCGAGCTTGTAGACCGGGTTGTCCTTGTAGATGAAGCTGAGGATGACCAGCGTCGCCGCCGCACTGGCCCAGAAGCCGATGATCTCGCCGATGGGCAATCCCGCGTAGGTCATCCCGCCCTCCGGTCAGCCAGCTTGTAGCGGCGGTCGATCAGAAGCAGTATGTTCGCGAAAACGATCGACAACACGATGAAGATGTGCACCAGGCTCTGGGCGTCCATCCCCCGCGTGGCGTCCGGCACGCGGCGCAGAACCTGCTCGGTGCCGGTTAGCAGCTCATACTCCGCCGTGCCCTTCATCCCGCCGATCAGGCCGCGGAACTGCCGCGAGGCATAGTACGGATAGTACTGCGCCACGCTCACGGCCGTGCAGGAGACGCTCATCGGCTTCTTCTCACGCGCCGCGGCATAGGGCAGCCAGACCTCCGGATATCCCACGGAGGCGATGTCGAAGATGTAGGCCACGTCGCCGAGCGCCTGCACTTCCTTGAACAGCGGCTGCGGCCGGGTCGGATTGCCGGCGTAGTCCTGCGGGAAGGTGGCGGTGAAGCTCTGGCCGATGCCCAGCATCACCGCTGACCCGCCCGGCTTGTAGCCGAGGTAGCTGTAGTCCACGCCCGAATGTAATTCCGGGTAGAGCTTGTTGCCTTGCGCATCGCGCGCTTCGAGCACGCCCTGCAAGCCGTGCAGGGCCAAACCCGGCCCGTCGGGCACGAGCGTCAGTATGATCGGCCTGAGCTTGAGGCGGAAGCACTGGTGCAGTAGGGCGATGAACATCGGGTGCGTCTCGGGCATGCTTGCCGGGCCGTAGTCGCAGGAGATGAGCACCACGCTGCCCGGCTCCAGCGCCTGGATGTCGTCGTAGGCGTCGCGCACCTCGCGCGTCGGGCTGAACTTGATCTTCAGCGGGAAGAGCAGCGGCAGCGCAACACACAGCAGCACGATGGCATAGATGATGCGCCGGTCGACGTTGAGGATGGCGGTGACGACGTTGCGCATCAGTCCCCGCCTCCCATGTAGGTGCGCTCAATGCCGAAGATGATGCGCAGGCTGATCGCCACCTGGCTGAGGATCACGCCCAGCAGGATTCCGCGCTGCG